>MDTC01051707.1_pt1 | contig 37781 bp, 37 predicted proteins | sample 811181 | NCBI WGS metagenome assembly MDTC01 (sample SAMN05326644, study PRJNA326480) | marine metagenome | isolation source: seawater | place: Pacific Ocean: North | collected 2011
CGCAGGCGCAGGCGCAGACGTTACAGCTTCTGGAATTGTCGGAGATATCATACGTTCTGGAAATCATCTCGAATAAATGGAAAAAATTTCAGTTTTTGCACCAGCTTCTGTTGCAAACGTTTGTGCAGGTTACGACGTCCTAGGCTTTTCATTTGCAGCCCTTGGTGATTATATGCACTTTGAAAAAACTGCAATAAAAGGGGTACGTATTTCTGAAATCACAGGGGCTCAATTACCTCTTACCCTTGAAGATAACGTGGCGGGAGTGGCAGCTAAACATCTCTATAATCGTTTTGAAGCTCAAATCGATTTTGGCATCGACATTCGTATTGAAAAAAAAATAAAGCCTGGAAGTGGTATTGGTTCTAGTGCGGCAAGTGCTGCAGGAGCAATTTTTGGAGCAGATGCGCTACTCAATTCGCAATTGTCTTCTACAGAGCTAATTTCATTAGCTATGAAAGGAGAAGCTGTTGCGAGTGGTTGTGAACATGCAGATAATGTAGCTCCTTCCCTACTAGGTGGGTTTGCTCTAATCAGTAGTTACAGTCCATTAACGGTGAGCAGCATTTATTGTGATTTGGACCTTCACGCAGTTGTGCTTCATCCAAAAATTGAGGTTAAAACAAAAGAGGCTCGAGCAGTACTTCCCTCAAAAATCCCTTTGTCTTTAGCCACACAGCAATGGGGGCATCTCGCAGGTCTGATCTTAGGATTGACACGTTCAGATGCTAAATTGATAAGCAGACACCTCAAAGACTTAGTGATCGAACCACATCGTAAAAACCTCATTCCAAAATTCGAGCACTACAAATCGGCGGCTTTGGATGAAAACGCTTTAGGTTTTGGTATATCCGGCTCAGGACCTTCTGTATTTGCATTATGCGAAGGAAGCCAAGCGGCTAGAAGAATTAAAGAAAACGTGATGCAAATTGCCTCCGTACAGGATTACGATTTTAGTTTGTACTCAGGTGAAATAGACAACCAAGGAACACATGAAATACGTTAGTCTAGCCAATAACGAACAAACCGCATCTTTTAAACAAGCTGTAATACAAGGACTTGCGCCGGATAAAGGCCTATATTACCCGGCCTATATTCCACAATGGAAATCCTCCTTTGTTGAAAAAATACCAGAACTCTCTAATTTGGAGATTGCACTTGAGGCCATGCGTCCTTTTGTGGATGAAGACCTCAATCTTTCTGAATTAGAGCAAATATTGGATGATGTCTTGTCTTTTGAATTTCCATTACAACAAGTTGGAAAATATTACAGTCTAGAACTGTTTCATGGCCCTACACTCGCCTTTAAAGATGTAGGAGCAAGATTTATGGCGAAATGCTTAGGGCGGTTTATTCAAGACGAACAAAATCAGAAAGTAACTGTTCTTGTAGCCACCTCTGGAGATACTGGTGGTGCCGTAGCCAATGGATTTTTAGGTGTTGAAGGTATTGATGTGGTGATTCTTTACCCCAGTGGAAAAGTAAGTCCTATTCAAGAAAAACAACTTACAACACTAGGGCAAAACATCACTGCTCTTGAAGTACAAGGCACCTTTGATGATTGTCAGTCCATGGTAAAAAGGGCATTTGTAGACCCTGAGCTAACCTCTAAAGTTAGATTGACCTCAGCCAATAGCATCAATGTAGCGAGATGGATTCCACAAATGCTCTATTATATTTTTGTATATAAGACATTAAAAAATATGAGGATTCAAGAGCATCCTGTTTTTTCAGTGCCTTCGGGGAATTTTGGAAATATTTGTGCAGGTATGCTCGCGCATAAAATGGGTCTGCCTGTTGCTCATTTCATAGCTTGTAATAATACTAACGATACTGTTGTGGATTTTATGAAAACGGGGGTTTATAGACCTAAAGACACGGTGGCTACGATATCTAACGCTATGGACGTAGGCAATCCCTCGAATTTTGTTCGAATTTTAGAACTCTTCAACAAGCAAAAAAAAGCACTTGAATTTGATTTTACTGCACTTTCCTATTCTGATTCAGAAACTAAAGTTGCCATGCAAGAAATCTATAATCAATTCAATTATGTGGCTGACCCACATGGAGCGGTAGCTTACTTAGGGCTACAAGCATATATGGCAAAAAATCCGACAACCGCTGGAGTATTTCTTGAAACAGCGCACCCCTCTAAATTTATAGATGTGGTAGAGTCGACCCTTGATATTGAGGTTTCTATTCCTGAAAATGTGCGCTTTTTAATGAATCGCGAAAAACAGAGCATTCTCACTTCAAATTATGAAGATTTGAAGTCTTTTTTACTGCAATAGAATTCGGTAACTTCGCTTGATAATAATGAAAACTTATGAAAAAGACTGCTCTATTCGAACAGCATAGTAATTTGGGTGCGAAAATAGTTGACTTTGCAGGTTATCAAATGCCTTTGAGCTATGAGGGCGTATCAATAGAGCACCATCATGTAAGAAACGACTGTGGCGTTTTTGATGTCTCTCATATGGGAGAATTTTTTGTAAGCGGAGAGCATGCTACAGCGTTGATTTCTAAAATAAGTTCTAACGATGTCACAAAACTGAGTCCTGGTCAAGCGCAATACAGTTGTATGCCTAATGAAACCGGAGGAATAGTTGATGATCTGATTATTTACAAACTAGCAGCAGATTCATATATGCTTGTCGTCAATGCATCTAATATAGAAAAAGATTTTGCGCACATACAAAAATACAATTCGACCATAGGCGCTTCTTTAATCAATGAATCTGACTCCTACGCTCTTCTTGCTATTCAGGGGCCTAAGACCATTGAATTGATGCGGTCTTTGAGTTCAGTTAATCTCGCTAAAATTCCTTTTTATCAATTTACCAAAGGTGATTTTGGCGGAATTCCTGAAGTAATTATTTCTGCAACAGGTTACACGGGCTCTGGAGGATTTGAAATTTATTGCAAGAACAGTGAAGTTGTACAAGTTTGGAGCATCGTTCTTGAGCAAGGTGCAAAACCCATTGGCTTAGCCGCTAGAGACACCCTCCGATTAGAAATGGGTTATTGCTTATATGGAAATGATATCGACGATACCACTAGTCCCCTAGAGGCAGGTCTAGGATGGATTACAAAATTCAACTGTGATTTCGTGAATGCTTCTTTTCTTAAATCACAAAAAGAAAAAGGGGTTTCAAAAAAACTCATAGGATTTGAAATGATAGAAAAAGGTATTCCGCGAAAAGACTATAAAGTTGTCAACCAAAACCAAGAAGAAATTGGTCTAGTCACCTCAGGAACTATGTCTCCTTCATTATCTAAGGGAATAGGTTTGGCCTATGTCAAAACGGCTTATGCTGCAATGGAAACTACTATTTACCTTCAAATTCGAAATAAAACTGTTGCTGCGAAAGTGGTTAAACCACCATTTTATAAATCCCCTTAAGCCTTATGAAAAATAAACGCATTCTCATATTGGGAGGAAGCGGATTTATTGGTAGAGCCATCTACAAAGAACTCAGTGATTATTTTGATTGCAGAGCAACTTATTGTCACAGCACAAGTTTTGAAAAAAATGCTAGGTATTACGCCTTCGATTTTAGAACGGACTCGGTAACAAGCCTGCTCAAAATTATCCAGCCAGATATCGTCATCAACTGTTTAAGAGGAGAATCAAATTACCTCATAACAGTCAACCAAGAGTTGATCGAAGAAGCACTTACCCTACCCTTTAAAATTGTCATATTTTCTTCTTCCAATGTGTTTGATGCGTATGTGCAATACCCTTCTTATGAAAACGATAAAACACTATCGAATAGTTCTTTCGGTAAAATGCAAATCAAAATTGAAAATGATCTCATTCGAAAATCCAATTTAGACTATTTGATTATAAGATCTCCCATGGTTTTTGGTTATAACTCTCCACGAGTAAAGGAACTAAAAAAGATAGTTGAACTCAATGAAGCTATTGAGGTTTTTCCAAATCTCATCATTAATGCTGCCCACATCAACAGGTTAACTCAACAACTGCATTATCTTATCAATAAAGATCGTTTTGGAATTTATCATCTGGGAAGTGAGGATCTGACGCTGCACGAGGATTTAATTTTTGAAATACTTGATAAATTAAACTTACAAGATCTTCTGATTAAAAGAGTTTACACTTCAAATGATGATCGTTATCTAGCTGTTCTATCAAAAGTGAATTCACTTCCCGAACATTTAAATTATTCCATTTCTGAGATCATCAATGAAATCAAACTTATTGAAGATTGAGTTGGTTTTTCTATTTTTAAACTCTAATTAATAAAGCATATGGGAAGAGCATTTGAATTTCGAAAAGCCCGTAAAATGAAACGTTGGGCAGCAATGTCTAAAGCATTTACGCGTATTGGAAAAGACATCGTAATGACTGTAAAAGAAGGGGGGGCAGATCCTGACAGCAATTCTAGACTACGAGCGGTGATTCAAAATGCCAAAGCTGTTAATATGCCCAAAGACAATATCGAAAGGGCTATAAAGCGCGCTTCTGATAAAAATCAGGGCGACTATAAAGAGGTGCTCTTTGAAGGTTATGGTCCTCACGGAGTAGCCATTTTAGTCGAAACGGCTACTGATAACAACACAAGGACAGTAGCTAACATCAGAAGCTACTTCAACAAATGCAATGGGACTTTAGGCACCTCAGGATCGGTTGAATTTATGTTTGATCATACCTGCAATTTTAGAATTCAATCCGAGGGAATCGATATTGAAGAGCTCGAATTAGAATTTATTGATTTTGGGGCAGAAGAAATTTTTCAAGACGAAGATGGAATTATAATATACGCTCCTTTTGAGAGTTTTGGAGCGATTCAAAAAGAACTGGAAGATCGAGATATTGAAATTCTTTCTTCTGGATTCGAACGTATTCCAATAACAACGACTGCATTAAATGCAGAAATGGTAGCTGACATCGAAAAACTTTTAGAAAAAATTGAAGAAGATGATGATGTGCAAAATGTTTACCACAGTATGCAAGAGTAGAATTAGAATATAGACTTTAATTGTGTTAGTCGTTCTATTTTGAGGTATTGATGGTCTTTATCTATTTCCTTTTCACTTAATTCTTCGTGAACCCATGTGGTATGAAAAGGAATGTGTACAGCTTTAGCTCCAATATTTAAAAGGGGTAATACATCTGATTTTAAAGAATTTCCGATCATAACAAATTCATCCTTGTCAATTTCTAAATGTGCCAGTAGATCTCTGTAATTTTTTTCTTTCTTATCACTTAAAACCTCAACGTGTTGAAAGTATTTTGAAAGACCTGATTTTTGAAGTTTACGTTCTTGGTCTAGCAAATCTCCTTTGGTCATTACAATCAATCTATACCTTGGTGCTAAATACTGCAGTGTCTCTTGAACTCCGTCTAGTATTTCCACAGGTTTAGCAATCATTTGCTTACCCATGGCAATGATCTTCAAAAGTGTTTGATTATTGACCTGACCCGAAGAAAGTCCAATTGCGGTCTCTAACATAGAGAGCATAAAACCTTTAACACCGTATCCATAGAGCCTTAAGTTTTCCATTTCTTTGGCATAGAGTTCGTTGTCAATTTTATTCTTGGTCTCAAATTCTTGCAGTAACTCTGCAAATTTATCTTCGGTTTCTCTAAAATAAGTTTCATTTACCCAAAGCGTATCGTCTGCATCAAAACCGATTGTTCGAATAGTGCTGTAATCTTTCATGATTTCGATTTTAATCTAAATCGAGCACGTTCCAAATCTTCGGGCGTATCTATTCCTATGTTGTCGATATGTGTAGTGACCATTTTCATGGTGCGATTGTATTCTAAAAATCGAATAGCTTCAATTTTTTCTGCAGCTTCGAGAGCTTTGATTTTCATCTCAGAAAATTCAATTAGCGCCTTTTTTCGGAAAGCGTAGACCCCTATGTGCTTATAGTATTGAGTATTTTCATTATTAGCTCGATTATACGGAATAGGTAAGCGCGAAAAATACATGGCAAAATCATCTACATCGCAAATTACCTTGACCACATTTGGATTGTTTATTTGAGTAGTCTCCTCAATTGGAGTTTTGAGGCTGGCTAAGTCTATTTCCCCATTTTTATCTTTTTTAAAGATATCTATTAATAAAGACAGACTTTGAGTATCTATAAAAGGTTCGTCTCCTTGAACATTGACAATGACATCTGCCTCAACCTTACTTGCGGCTTCAGCAAGGCGATCACTTCCTGTTTCATGCTCAACTTTACTATAAATTACTTGGTTTGTATTAAAAAGGCTACCTATTTCTATGGCATCCGTTACTACATAGACATGGTAAAATAGACCCGTATTTAGGGCTGCCTCGAAGGTCCGTTCAATAACAGTCTTTCCGTTTAAATCTTGAATAAGCTTTTTAGGGAATCGACTAGCTTCCAATCTAGCGGGTATCATTGCAACAACTTTCATAGGCGAAATTTATTCAAAATATTTATTTTCAAAACCAATTAGGTAAACTGATTTTTTTGCTCTTGTCAAAGCTGTGTACAACCAGCGCTTAGCATTCTGATCGAAACCATCAGGTAAAAATGGTTGTTCGATAAACACATTATCCCACTGTCCTCCTTGAGCTTTATGACAAGTTAGGGCATATGAAAACTTGACTTGAAGCGCATTGAAATATTTGTTGTTTTTAACTGCTAAGTATTTTTTATATTTTGAACTCTCATGTTCATAATCAGCTTTGACTTCTTGATAGAGTTGGTTTGATTCTTCATAGGTAAGGGCCGGCGTCTCAGACTCAATGGTATCCAAAATCAGAACAGTTTCAAAAGGTTCCATTTTGGGATAATCTACCAATTTGACTTTTACTTCAGCGAATCGAAAACCGTACAAATCGATGTATTTAAAGATTTCTAAAAGCTCAATTAAATCTCCATTGGCAATGAATCCCGCCTCGCTTTTTGGACTGATCCAAAAGTAATTATTTTTAACTACCATGAGGTAATCGCCAACATTTAGCTCATCATCTAAATACAAAATGCGAGATCTGATATTTTTGTTGAATAAATTGGCCCTTTTATTTGATCGAACTATTATGGCGGTTTCTTCCAAACCCGATAATCTGTAACTGTCCTCAAGTCGTTCTTGGATATCAGCTCCATCAATTAAGCGTTCTATCTCAGGTTTTTCATTGAGTTGAAATCGAAAGGAACTGCTTATTTGATCAAAAAGTGTTTCCCGGAGAAGAGTAGCATTGTATAAAATTCCACTATCACTGGCTTGGCGAACCACCTCATTTAATTCACAACTCAAAAGTGAACAATCAAAATTTCTTTCGAGATACTCTTCATCGAGAGCTGGGCTTATTTCTGAGTGAACTGGTGGAAGCTGAGCAGTATCACCAACTAAGAAAAGTTTACACTTGTATCCAGAATGTACATACGAAATTAAATCTTCCAATAAAGACGATTTTTCAACCTGGGTGTCCGAAATCATTGAAGCCTCATCGACGATGAAAAGTGTGTTCTTGTGTTTATTCACCGCAGGAGTAAATCGTATCCCAGCATCTTTCTCGCTTTTGACGTGATAAATTTTCCTATGAATCGTAAAAGAGACTGTACTTGTGTAAGAAGAAATTACCTTAGCTGCTCGACCTGTTGGAGCCATTTGAACCGACTCCATCGAAATATTCCAGAGTTTTTTAACCAGTGCACTAATCAGTGTAGTTTTTCCCGTTCCGGCGTAACCTCGAAGCACAAAAATCTGCTTATCAGTAGGGTTACATAAAAAATTGGAGAGCATCCTTATGCTATGGAGTTGAATGCCTGTAGGTGCAAAAGGAAAGGAATCGATTATAAGGTGTTCAAACTCTTGGACGTTCAAATTTTAATTTTGTCGTAAGTTACCATCATTTGCACCGAAATACCTTTGCTAATCAAAAAAAATTGTAGATTTGTTTTTAACCAAACGATCAAAATATCTAATGATGAAAAAAGTTCTTACGGCAGTTCTTTGGACAGTTTCTATACTACTAGGATACTTAATTTATCAATCAATTATGGCTCCTATCGAATTCAACAAGACAAGAGAAGAGAGATTCACAGCCGTCATTGAAAGATTGAAAGAAATTAAAGTCGCTCAAGAAGCGTATAAAACGGTTAACGGAAAATATGCTGGTGACTTTGAAGGCTTAGTACAATTTATTGATACCGCTGAATTTACAATTACCCAGCAAAGAGATTCTTCTTTTATGCGCTATAATCGAGTATATCGTATCGACATGCAGGTAGACACTGTAGTAATTGATACCTTAGGTCTGGTTTCTATTAAAGACTCACTATTTAAAAATTCGATGTCATACAAAGAATTAATGAATGTCCCCTACGGTCAAAACGGAGAAACATTCGAACTCAAGGCAGATATTATCACTAAAGGAAATTTTCAAGTTCCAGTTTTTATGTCCTCAGTTAAAAAAGATGTGGTTTTATACGATCAACCAGAAGACCTAAGGCTAAAAGAAAATACTCATAATAGTATTGAGGAGGTAAATGGTAACCTAATCGTTTTAGGTTCGTTAACAGAAGTTAGTACAAGTGGTAACTGGCCTTCTATTTATGATAAAAAATAAATAAGTGTTTTTCTTTTGACAACAGAATCAAGCACAAATTCTAATACAAGACTATCCATTCGGCTATCGCAGGATGGATTTTCTTTTTGGATTATTGATGAGCAATCTAGATTGCTTCAGGACTACGGCGAATCATCAGCAAAACAAGATACTAATGCAGGTGAAAAAGATATCCTTGAACAACTCACTCAAACTATTCTTGACTGTAGAGAAAATATCGACGCAGTTTCTTTGATTTACACGACTGAGGTTGTTATTGTACATCAATCAGTATTTGATGAGGGTCAACTCAAGAATTATTTTCAGCTCTCTGCCCCATTGGATGATTGTGATCTGACCTATTTAAGTGATGATTTTGAACGCAATTACGTGTTTAAAAAATTACCTGAAGCAGAGTCACTCTTGACTGAACATTTTGACTCATTTGATTTGGAGCACAGTGCTAGAACAATTTCCCAATTTAAAATTCCGAAGACTATAGATCAAAATTTTGATGAAGATTTAGTTATTGCAAGTATTGACTCTTACCGTATAGAGATTTCTCTATATCAAAAAGCGAGATTACAGATGTTTAATAGCTTTCCGCTTGTGGGTGGTGAAGATTGCCTCTATTATATTCTTAATGCAATTGAGCAATGCGAGGGAGAGGTTCAAAATACTCAATTACTTTTATTAGGTCAAAAAACTCAGATCACAAACTTTGAAGAAAGTCACGGAACACATTTTAAAAGTTGCAGAAGTGCAGATTTTTTTGATATTGATTTGAATTATCCCAAAAAAAAACCTCCAATGGCGATATTCTCTTCTATGATGACTTAAACTATGAGAATAATCTCCGGTCTTCATAAAGGGCGTAGAATAAGCGCTCCCAAAAATCTACCTGTTCGTCCTACTACAGATATGGCTAAAGAAGGGCTATTTAATATTCTTACTCATCAACTTGATATTGAAAATATCAGTGTATTAGACTTGTGCTGTGGGACAGGTAATATTTCATTTGAATTTGCTTCGAGAGGATGCCGAACATTAACGGCTGTTGATCAGCATAAGGGCTGTATTTCCTTTTTAAAAAAAATGAGTACAGATTTGGATTTTTCAATCACAGCAATACAAAAAAACATCTTTGGATACCTGCAAAACAACAAGCAAATCTTTCAATTAGTGTTTGCAGATCCCCCTTATAATTTCAGTAATGAACAATACGTTGAAATCATTGAACTAGTTCTCGAAAAAGCATTAAGTTCAGAAGGGCATTTTATTTTAGAACACGAAGGTGTTATTGCTTTTGAAGACCATCCGAATTTCACTCGCGTCCGCAACTACGGAAATTCTTGTTTTAGTTTTTTTAAAAAAGCAGGTCATAAGCCGGATTCTGTCTAGCCTTATCATTTATCTTGAATCAAAGTTACCCTTGATCTCTAGCCACCTACCCTCCAATGTAGAGCGTGCAACCCTAAAATATTGGTTTACATGGTGTTTCACCGCATAGAGTTTACCTGATTTCACTACAGCCGAACTGTACTTCCTTTCTGTTGCACTAGTCCTCATCTTTCGATGGACGGGCGTTACCCGCTATGCTGCACTATGGTGTCCGGACTTTCCTCTTTAAAAAGCGATAAGGTGACCTGCTTAGCACAAAGGTAATTCTAATGTTGATAATTTTTGAACTTATGCCCTATTATCAGGAGTTACGAATATTTTTGAATAGTATATTTGTGGTATGGAGCAATATGTCGTTTCAGCACTTAAATACAGACCCCAAGATTTTGAGGAGGTCATTGGTCAAGAAGCCATTACAAGAACACTTGACAATGCCATCAAACAAAACCACTTGGCACAGGCCTTGTTGTTTTGTGGTCCCAGAGGTGTTGGAAAAACGACTTGTGCTCGAATTCTAGCTAGAAAAATCAATAGTGATGATAGCAGTTCTAATGTTGAAGACTTTTCATTTAATATTTTCGAACTAGATGCTGCCTCGAATAATTCTGTTGACGATATTCGAAGTTTGACAGATCAGGTCAGAATACCTCCACAAAACGGACATTATAAAGTATACATTATAGACGAGGCCCATATGCTCTCTTCAGCAGCCTTTAACGCCTTTTTAAAGACACTTGAAGAGCCTCCAAAACACGCTGTGTTTATATTGGCTACCACAGAGAAACACAAAATAATTCCGACCATACTTTCTCGGTGTCAAATATTTGATTTCAAAAGAATTACGGTATCTGACACTGTCAATTACCTGCAAAAAATTGCACAAGATCAAGAGGTAGAAGCCGAAGAAGAGGCGCTTCATATTATCGCTCAAAAGGCTGAGGGTGCTATGAGAGATGCTCTTTCCATCTTTGATCGTATTGTCAGTTACTCCGGAAATCGTATCAGTCGAAAAGATGTGAGCGAAAACCTGAATATCCTCGATTATGATAATTATTTTAAGCTCTCTGCACTTATATTAGAGAATTCGATTCCTAGCCTACTATTAGAGTTTGATGAGTTGTTGAAAAAAGGATTTGACGGACATCATGTAATAGCTGGATTAAGCTCTCATTTTAGAGACTTTATGGTGTCAAAACATCAACCTACACAAGAGTTACTGCAAGTCCCAAAAAATATCATGAGCTTGTATATCGATCAAGCACAAAAATGGAAAGAGGAATGGTTATTAGAAGCTATTGACATCAGTAACTCATGTGAGCTTAGTTATAAAAACAGTGAAAACCAAAGATTACATGCCGAATTATGCCTTATGCAACTGGCATCTATTAGTCATCCTTCTAAAAAAAAAAGTTTAGACTGATTGACCCACAATGGCTTGAGCGCATAGAAAAAAAGACTCGAGTCGAAACTGCAGCACCTTCCAAAAAGGTAACAACAGAAAAAGAAATACTCACTCCTTCTGAAAGTGAAGTTTCCATAATGGAAACTCCAAAAATGGAACTCGCCAAGGAACATCAAATATCGGGATTATCCCTTGCTGGATTGGCATTACAAAAAAAACACAGGAAAGAAAAAGCACAGCAAAAAACTAATTCTGAAGAGGATAAGAGGGCGAAAAATGTTAGTGAAGAAGAACTTCATGTTCATTGGAATAATTATATTACCCAATTAGATGTAAAGGGCAAGAAAATTATGGCTGCAAATTTAAATATGGATCAGCCACAACTAAACGAGGACTTTTTGATAAGTATGACTGTGCCCAATCAAATCATTCAACAAGAGATTGATCGAAATAAATTTGAACTTCTTCAATTTCTTCGAGACAAACTCGAAAACGATCATTTAGAATTACAAGTCATAGTCAAAGAAGAAATGAACGAAAAATATATTTTTACCCCGGAAGAGAAGTACAAAAAAATGGTGAAACAAAACCCATCAATCGCGTTGTTGAGGGACACTTTTGATTTAGAATATTAATTATGCTTGGATTAAAATTACCGACTGATCCACGATGGGTCAATATCGTTAAAAAAAACATTGAAGAAATTCTAATCGACCATGCCTACTGCGAGCAGAAGGCCGCAAGCATGGCTATTTCACTCATTATAGGGTTTCCCGAAAAGTCCGAACTCGTAAAGGCTATGGTTGCCCTTTCTAGAGAAGAAATGGGTCATTTTAATATGGTTCATGAAAAAATCCTAGAAAGAGGTTGGGTGCTCGGTCGCGAGCGCAAAGATCAATATGTGATCGAGTTGAAGAAGTTTTTTCCAAAAGGAGGTAGCAGAGAAACACATTTAATTCACAAACTCTTATATGCTGCTCTTATCGAAGCTCGAAGCTGTGAACGCTTTCGTTTGCTCTCAGAAGAAATCAATGACAAAGATTTATCTAAATTCTATAGAGATCTCATGGTCAGTGAGGCCAATCACTATACTATGTTTTTGAAATTTGCGCGAAAGTATGGTGACCCACAAGAAGTTGATCAAAAGTGGAATGCGTTATTAGAATACGAGGCAGAATTAATGTCAACTCTTGGAACAAAAGAAACAATGCATGGGTAGCAACTTATTTATTTAAGTTCAGTTTACTTTTGTAATAATCATAGGTGACAAACTGAGAACGTATTGCTAGTTTGTCGATTTTTTTATAGGCATTGTCGAAGCTAGCAGAAAAGACTCTGGCTTTTACATTATCTCGCCAGGCAATTTCAAAAGTATCTAAGATTTCTTTTTTAATATTTTCTTGATAAATAGGTACCCCAACCTCTACTCTATTTTCAATATTTCGAGTCATCCAATCTGCCGATGAAATATAAACTTTAGGCTTACCAGCACTTCCAAAAATAAATACTCTTGGGTGTTCTAAAAATTTATCTACTATGCTTATGGCCGTAATATTTTCACTTTGACCTTTAACACCCGGCACTAAGCAACAAACACCCCTTATAATTAGATCAATTTTAACGCCAGCATTAGATGCCTCGTACAATTTATCTACCATTTTAAAAGAGGTAAATGAATTCATTTTAATGCGAATAAAAGCAGGTTTTCCGGCTTTTGCATTTTCAATCTCCTTCTCAATAAGACTGGAGAATGACGATTCTGTATAATGCGGTGAAACAATCAAATGCTTAAACTCGGGCATTTTATAAGGCGTTTCAAAAAACTCAAAAACTGTTTTTAATTCTCTTGCAATTTTTGCATTTACCGTGAAAAGTGTGTAGTCGGTATAAATTCTGGCCGTTGACTCATTGAAATTACCTGTGCTAATAAGGGAAAAGACTTCTTGCTCACCTTTATCATTTTCTCTTGTGACGTAACAAATTTTGCTGTGAACCTTTAACCCTTTTACACCAAAAACTAGTCGAATTCCAACTTCTCTAAAGGTATTGGCATAATCAATATTTGCTTTCTCATCGAATCGAGCCTGAATTTCAATTTGAACAGTTACTTTTTTGCCATTGTTTGCTGCATTGATTAAAGCTGCTGCTACTTGAGAATTTTTAGCTAGACGATAAATAGTGATTTTTATTTCACTCACCTTGGAGTCTAAAGCTGCTTCTTTCAAAAAACGAATGACGTACCCGTAACCTTGATAAGGAGTATACAACAAGTAATCACGCATTCTTATCTGATTAAAAAAACTCCCCTCATTATTTAAATTTGGAATAGCTAAAGGCTTGATTTTTTCATATTGAAACTGGGGTTTGTTTAAATCTGGAAAAGACATATAATCTCTTCTATTGTGATATCGTCCTCCTGGAATAACACTATCAGTGTTCTCAATTTCCATCTTTTTTTTCAGGAAATTTAAAGTGTCTATAGAAATTTGTTTGTCGTAAACAAAGCGAACTGGGTCACTTATTCTTCTGTTACTTACAGAGGTGGATATTTTTTCTACAAAAGACTTTTCAAAGTCATCGTCAATGTCTAATTCTGCATCTCGTGTGACTTTTATCATATGTGCACTGATTTTATCAAACTCGTACATGAAAAAGATTTTTTCCATACAGAAACGAATGACATCATCAAGTAAAATTACATATTGCCTATTATCCTTAGAAGGTAAAACGAGAAAGCGATCTAAGTTATCTGGAATTTCAATTAGTCCATAGCTCACCTTCTCTTTATCAGTTATTTTTAATTTTTTGTTTTTATACGCTTCTAGTTTAACCGCCAAATAAGCGGCTGATTCCTGTAGCAAAGGGAAGTGAGAAATACTGCTCAAATCAATGGTTTGAAGATTTGGATTTACTTTTTGATCAAAATAATTATGTACAAAGTCATGGTGCTCTTCTGGGATTTGAAGCTCATCAATAATATATATTTGTTCTTCTTGTAACTCGTGCTGAATTTCTTGTAATATAGTCAGACTCTTTGCTTGAAGTTCAATCACAAGTTCAGTTATTTTTTCAAGAAGTTGCTTTGCGGTTTCGCTATTAATCCAAGTTTCTGCGCTATCTTCTGTATCTACCATGCGTTTTACAGAAGCATACCTAACCTTAAAGAATTCATCAAGATTATTACTAAATATCCCAAGAAATCGCAACCGCTCTAAAAGAGGCACATTTGGATCAGCACATTCCTGCAACACTCTTTCATTGAAGTGAAGCCAACTGATTTCTCTATTGATATACGTATATCTCATATGCTTAAACTATGGTGCAAGACGTTCAATAAGCCACTCTTCTTGCGCTGATTTCGAATACCTCAACCTATCGTGAAGCCGATTTTGTCTACCTTGCCAAAACTCAAAGCTAGAGGGAAAAACCTCATAACCACCCCAATAATCGGGTTTCTGCAAATTAATTTGGTCAAAATTACTCAATCGTTGTTCTAAAAATTCTCGATTTGATATTACTTGACTTTGAGGTGAAATTATCGCTCCAATTTGACTTCCTTCAGGTCTTGATTTAAAATAGTTTTCTGAATCACCGCTGTTAAGAGGTTCACAAAGTCCTTTAATGATGACTTGACGTTCTATTGGTGCCCAAAAAAAAGAGAGACAAACATTTGGGTTATTCGCGATAGCCTGACCTTTTTGACTTTGATAATTACTAAAAAATCGAAATCCTTTTTGCGTAATTTTTTTGAGTAATACGACACGAGCAAGAGGTGTATTGTCCTTTTCAACGGTGGTTAAGGTCATTGCATTTGCCTCTTCAATATTGGAATGTGCATCGGCCAATTGAAACCAATTTTCGAAAAGTAAAAAAGGGTTTATAGGTACATTAGTCTCAAGAAGGGCATCTCGATCGTAACTTTTTCTGTAATCACTGAGATCTTTCATCTAGGCTAAAAATCAAAAGTTGCTCCGTCTTCAGCTAAAAAAACGTTTTTGAAAATAGTTTCAGCTTCCAACTTGAACAAATTTAAATCTTTATAACGTGTAGAATAGTGTCCAAGCAATAAATTTTCTGCATTAGCCTGATTTGCAACCATGGCCGCTTGACGTGCACTGCTGTGTTTTGTATGTTCACACAGTCGCTCATCCTCTCTCAAAAATGTAGACTCGTGATAAAGACATTTCACCTCTTGTATTAAAGTCGCAATATGCTCTGAGTATTTGGTATCACTGCAATATGCGTATTGCTTCTGCCATAGGTCTTCAGACTTTGACTTAGTTTCAAATAAAAAGCCATTTGTATAGATGCGGTGCTCTAAGGGAATTGTAGATACCCTCAGGTGCTCTAATTCTAAAATCACCTCTGAAGACTTCGACTCCAATTCATTGAAATAAAGCGGATAATCAGTCCAACTGTCTCCCAATTTAAGCAATAAGGTTATGGCGTCCTTTATACCTTTTGGGCCGTGTATGGTTAAAGGTTTGTCTCTTCCCAAAAGTCTGAGGGTTAACACTAAACCGGGTAAACCAAAGAAATGATCACCGTGAAGATGAGAAATAAAAATGTGTTCTATACGAGAAAATTTAAGTTTCTTTCGTCTGAAGGCCACCTGAGTTCCTTCTCCACAGTCTATTAAAAAAAGATTTTTGGGAAGTTCTAATACTTGAGCGGTAGGATTATTATAAGATCTTGGCGTGGCTGCATAACAACCTAAGACATGAACCCTCATGCTAGTAAATCTCTTTGCATTTCTTCAAATGATATCAAATCATACGCCTCATCTGCACTGGGCACAACTGTTAAAGCATCACTACTATCGTAATCAAGTTTTAAAGAAACTACTACAAAACTCAAATTATTACTTCTTATCCGTTTCTCAATTGTTTCGAGCTGCTCAATTTCATTAGCGTTGAATTCTTGTTCAGCATTAAATTCTATTATGACATGCTGTCTATTATCACTGAGATGGCCTTGTAAATGCTCAATAAAACTATTTAAGCTTTGATTCTGTTGTGAATAAACCTCTGTCATAACCCTTTACAATTAAACTATATTCATTTTAGACGCAAGTAAATACAGCACAGACATGCGCACTGCAACTCCGTTTTCGACTTGGTTTAGTATTATGGCGTCATTAGAATCGGCAACTTCTGAACTCATTTCTACTCCTCGGTTAATTGGACCTGGATGCATAATAAGAGGCTTGTTTTGACTCTTATTTAAACGATCTTGTGTTAGACCATACTGAAAGACATAATCTCTATTAGAAGGAAAGTAATCCAAATTCATACGTTCATTTTGAACACGTAACATATTGAGCACATCGTTATTTTGAATGACTCTATCAAAATTGAGATCAACCTTAACGTCCAAGGACTCGGCATGCTGAGGAATTAAGGTTTTTGGACCACATAACGTTACTTCCGCCCCAAGTTTTTGTAAAGCATATATGTTTGAAAGTGCTACTCGTGAGTGCAAAATATCTCCAACAATAGCCACTTTTTTACCTTTGATTTTTCCTAATTTTTCACGAATAGAATAGGTGTCTAAAAGAGCCTGTGTCGGATGTTCGTGAGCTCCATCCCCAGCGTTAACTATTTTAGCATCTACTTTTTGAGCGAGCAGATGACAAGCCCCAGGATGCGGATGTCGCATAACAACCATATCCACTTTCATGGCTAAAATATTGTTTATTGTATCTACAAGTGTTTCTCCTTTACTCACACTCGATGAGGAAGCAGAAAAATTGACTATATCTGCGGAGAGCCTCTTTTCAGCGAGTTCAAAAGACAGTTTTGTTCGGGTACTATTTTCAAAAAAAACATTAGCTATAGTAATGTCTCTGAGGCTAGGAACCTTTTTTATCGGGCGATTAATAACCTCTTTAAACTGGTCGGCCGTTTTAAATATGAGCTCAATGTCTTCTTTTTGAAGATCTTTTATACCCAATAAATGATCTACACTTAATTCTGTCATTTTTTGTTTTTAACCAAATACACACAATCTTCTCCGTCCCTCTCTTTCCATGCAACACGAACGTGTTCTTCGCTAATAGCATCTACTTGTCTGCCTGTGTAAGAAGGTTGAATTGGAAGATGCCTACTAAATCTTCGATCAATTAATACCATGAGCTCAACGGCTTTAGGCCTGCCAAAAGATTGAATGGCACTAAGAGCAGCTTGAACGCTTCGACCGGAATAGAGCACATCGTCAATAAAAATCACATTTCGATTCTCTACCAAGAAATCAATCTGGGTTGAATTCCCCTTGAGAGGATTTTCGTTTCTTCTAAAGTCGTCTCTAAAAAAAGTAATGTCTAATGTTCCGTATTGAAGATTTTTAACTTGATAAGCACTAGTTATTAATTGATGTAATCGGTCTGCCAGGAATATACCTCTAGGTTGCAATCCAATTAATACGGAGTTCGAAAAATCCAAATGATTTTCTAATAACTGACAAGACAGCCTGTGAAGTACTACTTGCAACTCTTTTTCGTCGAGAAGAACTTTTTGATTCATTTCTATTAGAACGCTGAGTTGTATCTATTTTGTACAAAAGTAAACAAAAAAACCCCGGAAACTTCCGAGGTTTTAAGTTGTGTGATGAAAAAAGATTATTTATTTCCTTCTTTCTCCATTTTATCTTTAAGCTCTTGTAGCTGAGCATTAGCATCACCAAAAGTGGTTTTTGACTCTTCAGCTTGAGCTTCTTGTCTGCGTTTTGCAGCTTTGATATTGCGCTCTTCTTGTTCTTTAAAGGTTGCTGTGTGACTTGCCACAACTCTCTTAAAATCTTTATTAAATTCAATAATCTTGAACTGTGCTTCTTCACCTTTCTTTAATCTAGAGTTATTTTCTTTCTCTAAATGTCTCGAAGGAATGAATGCTACAATATCGTCATTTAAAGTAATTGTTGCTCCTTTGTCAACAATTTCTGCAATTTCTGCAGTATGCACTGTTCCTTCTCCAAATTCTGTAGAATATGCATCCCAAGGGTTGGTTTGAGTCTGTTTATGTCCTAAACTCAATTTGCGTCCTTCAACATCCAACTCCAATACTTCGATTTCTATTGACTCCCCAACATTTACGAATTCTGAAGGATGTTTTATTTTCTTCGTCCAAGAGAGGTCTGAGATATAAATTAACCCATCGATGCCTTCTTCCAGTTCTACGAAAACACCAAAATTGGTGAAATTGCGGATTGTACCTGAATGTCTGGAACCAACAGGATACTTGGAAGTTATATCAGTCCATGGATCTGGAGATAGCTGTTTGACACCCAAAGACATTTTACGCTCTTCACGATCAAGTGTTATTACCATAGCCTCAACTTCATCACCAACACTTACGAAATCCTGTGCAGACCTCAAGTGTGTAGACCATGACATTTCAGAGACGTGAACCAAACCTTCTACGCCTTCAACAATTTCAATAAATGCTCCGTAATCAGCAATAACTACAACCTTACCTTTAACTTTCGAACCAACCTGAACATCTTCTCCTAGAGCTTCCCATGGATGTTTCTCAAGTTGTTTAAGTCCGAGTTGAATTCTTGATTTATTATCGTCAAAATCTAAAATAACTACGTTTAATTTTTGGTCTAGCTCTACAACCTCACTTGGGTGATTAATTCTACTCCAAGAAAGATCTGTAATGTGGATTAAACCATCAACACCTCCTAAGTCGATAAAGACTCCGTATGAGGTCACATTTTTCACGACACCTTCAAGCACTTGTCCTTTCTCTAATTGAGAAATAATTTCTTTTTTCTGTACCTCGATATCTGCTTCGATTAGTGCCTTGTGCGAAACCACTACGTTTTTGAATTCATGGTTGATTTTAACAACTTTGAATTCCATATTCTTTCCTACGTATTGGTCGTAATCGCGAATAGGTTTAACGTCGATTTGTGAACCTGGCAAGAATGCTTCGATTCCAAAGACATCTACAATCATTCCTCCTTTAGTTCTGCATTTTACAAACCCTTGTACAATTTCTTCTTTGTCATGAGCATCGTTTACACGGTCCCAGGCTTTAATCGTTCTAGCTTTTCTGTGAGAAAGAACGAGCTGTCCCGTTTTGTCTTCACGAATATCAATCAGAACTTCAACCTCATCTCCAACCTTTAATTCTGGATTGTAGCGAAATTCATTTAGTGAGATAACCCCCTCTGACTTCGCGTTAATGTCAATGATTGCTTCTCTATCAGTTAAGTGAATTACCGTTCCTGTAACCACTTCCTCATCAGCTGTGTCGACAAAATTCAGTTCAACGAGGTTTTCAAATTCTTTAAGTTTAGTCTCATCAACGCGCTCGATTCCTTCTTGGTATTTATCCCAATCAAAGGAAGTTAAAAATTCTTGTGGATCTTGCGTTGGAGTGTGCTCCGCAGAAGTCTCTTGTGCTTCTTGTTCTGGAGTAGTTAAGTCATCAGCCATACTGTGCTGTGTTTAATTTGTATTTTAAGTAGACTTGGGTCGTTCACAACTACTTAAAAGTGTTTATTAAATTTTGTTTCCTTTTCTCGAACCCATAAATGCTAGAAAAGGAGTGCAAAAATATTAAAATAATTGAAATAGAGAAAATTAGCTGACTTTAATTCAAAGCCTTTTCCACGAGTTCTAATGCGCATTGCAGCAATTCTTCCTTAGATTGATTTGAATTGTCAATAATTATGGCATCGTTTGCCTTTCGAAGTGGATTTATCTTGCGTGAACTGTCCTTATCGTCTCGATCTAAAATATTTTTAAGCACCTCTTCATAACTTACATCTTGATCCAACTTAAGTTCTTCAAAACGTCTTTTAGCCCTTATTTCAGGGGATGCAGACATAAAGAGCTTCAACTCAGCTTCAGGAAAAACTGCAGTACCAATATCACGACCATCCATAACAACGCCTTTATCTTTTCCATATCCTTGTTGAATTTGAATCATTTTTTGACGGATTGGTGCGATTGCCGCAAATTCGCTTACGCGCTCAGATATTCGCATACCTCTAATCTCTTCAGAGACATTTTCTTCATTGAGAAAAATTTGACCACTAACATCAAATGTAATAGAGATCTCATTTATATGATGAACAATTTGCTCCGTGTTTAAATCGTTTTTAATCGCGAATAAGGTAACTGCTCTATACATCGCTCCAGAATCTATGTAGACGTAGTTGAGATATTGGGCTAATGTTCGGGCCAAGGTACTTTTACCCGTAGAGGCATGACCGTCAATAGCTATGATAATAGGTTTACTCACAATTTTTTGGGTGCTTTTACCGACTGTTTCAAAACAGCTACATCAATGACTTCTTTCATTTCTGTAACGAAGTGAAACTTAAGACCCCTGATATAAGAATCTCCTATTTCTTCGATATCTTTTCTATTTTCTTCACAGAGAATAATTTCTTTGATATTTGCTCTTTTGGCTGCTAAAATCTTTTCTTTAATACCACCTACTGGTAGCACCTTACCTCGAAGTGTGATTTCACCCGTCATAGCCAAATTGCGTCTTACCTTTTTCTGAGTGAAAAGAGATACCAAAGAGGTCAACATCGTAATTCCTGCACTTGGACCGTCTTTGGGAGTCGCTCCTTCAGGCACGTGAATATGCACATTGTATTGCTCAAATAATTGGCTCTCTATTCCAAAAAATTCTGCGTTTGATTTGATATATTCTAATGCAATTGTGGCCGACTCTTTCATTACCTTTCCAAGGTTACCTGTGATGTTTAAAGCCCCTTTTCCTCTTGAAAGGATAGATTCAATAAACAAAATCTCACCTCCCACTCTTGTCCAGGCCAATCCAGTGACTACTCCGGCAACATCATTGTTTTCGTACCTGTCTTTGTCAAATCTCGGTGACTTTAAAATATCCTTTAAGGATTCTTTAGTCAACGAAGGGTCAAACTCTTGATTCATGGCCATGGATTTAGCTAAGTGACGCACAATTGTGGCGATTTGTTTTTCTAGTCCACGAACACCTGACTCCCTTGTGTAGCCCTCTACTAATTTCGCACAGACTACTTTGTTTAATTTTAAATCTTTTGTTTTAAGACCGTGTTCTTTAAGCTGTTTAGGCAATAAGTGTTTTTTGGCAATTTGGACTTTTTCTTCAAGGGTATAGCCACTGACATGAATCAATTCCATACGATCTAGAAGTGCTGGTTTAATGCTAGATAAACTGTTAGCGGTTGCGATGAACATGACTTTTGACAAATCATAACCCATCTCTAGGAAATTATCGTAGAAAGCACTGTTTTGTTCTGGATCTAATACTTCTAATAGTGCAGAAGACGGATCTCCTTGTGCGCCGCTACTCAACTTATCTATTTCGTCTAAAATAAATACAGGATTAGAACTTCCAGCTTTTTTAATACTCTGAATTAAACGTCCTGGCATTGCCCCAATGTAAGTCTTTCGGTGTCCTCTGATTTCGGCTTCATCGCGCATTCCACCCAAGGACATTCGCACATATTTGCGGCCCATAGCTTCAGCTATAGATTTCCCTAATGAAGTCTTACCTACACCAGGAGGGCCGTGAAGACAAATAATTGGAGATTTCATATCTCCTCTTAATTTCAGTACAGCTAAATGCTCTATGATTCTTTTTTTGACATCCTCTAAGCCGTGATGATCAAAATCTAAGACTTGTTGGGCTTTTTTCAAATCCAAGTGATCCTCAGTGAATTCATCCCATGGTAATTCCAAAAAGAGCTCGAGATAATTGCGCTGTATAGAATATTCTGCCACCTGTGGATTCATGCGCTGCATTTTCATGAGTTCTTTTTCAAAATGCTCTTTGACCTTATCAGACCACTTTTTTGTTTTGGCCTTTTGACGCATTTCTTCAATTTCTTCCTCATATGAAACCCCTCCTAGTTCTTCTTGAATAGTTTTCATTTGCTGGTACAAAAAGTATTCTCTTTGTTGCTGATCGATATCAGATCTCACCTTGGATTGAATGTCATTTTTGAGTTCTAATTTCTGAAACTCCACATTCATGTATTTCAAGGTCTGAAGTGCGCGCTCCTTTAAATCGTGAATTTCGAGAAGCTGCTGTTTATCAGAAACTTTTAGATTTAAATTTGAGGATACAAAATTGATCAAAAACGAATTCGATTGAATATTCTGAATGGCAAAGGTGGCTTCGGTAGGGATATTAGGATTGTCTTTGATGATTTTTAAAGCCAGTTCTTTTATCGCATCAACTATAGCCAAAAACTCTTCATTTGAGGCTTCTGGTCTAATTTCATTGGCATCCCTTACTCTTGAGGTCAAGTAGGGCGTTTTGGTTAACAACTCTTCAATCTCGAACTTTTTCTTCCCTTGAATAATGATGGTAGTATTGCCATCAGGCATCTTTAGCACCCTTAATATTCGTGCAACTGTTCCGGTGGTGTACAAATCTTCAAGCTCAGGAGACTCCTCATTTTCATCCTTTTGAGCAACTACACCTATAGTCTTGCTACTAGAATTTGCATCCTTAATGAGTTGAATTGAAGTGTCCCTTCCAGCAGTAATAGGGATTACAACTCCCGGAAAAAGTACGGTATTTTTTAAAGGTAATATGGGCAGTGTGCTAGGTACCTGCTCATTATTCATTTCTTCTTCATCTTCTGGAGTCAAAAGCGGTATTAATTCTGCTTCTTCATCAATACCAGAAGTTGACAAATTGTCAATATCCATAAATTTCATTCGATTCATATCTTTCTTTTTCACGTCATTTTGTCACTTATACTTTTTTTAAAAGCCTACATAAAATGTCTTCTATACACTTGTTATATTCATAACGAAGGTAGTTCTAAGTGACTTCACCACCTGTGCTTATCTTTGTGAAACAATTCTTATGCCAAGAAATTGTAACATTTTAATAATTCATGCATCTTATCTAAAACAACTGCAATTGGATTCATTAATTCGGCTTTTGTCGATGCTGATTATTCTAAAGTGGAGATCGATCGTTCCAATCGAATTGAATTGAATACAGATTACAGCAATATACAATTTGGTAATTTGATTGAACTTGACTATGACATAGACTACGGTAGATTAGAAATTGAAGAAGCAGGCGAAGTACATGGAATAAGTGATTATGCGGGTATTCGAATCGATTATCTTTTCGAATCATTAGTTGCCGATTCTGACTACGGATCTATTAAAATTATGGACACCGATCCTGAAGCCTCTGAAATTAAAATAAATTCAGACTACACAGGAATTAAAATTGGAGTAAATGCACAATGGGATTTTAATTTTGAATTTGATGGCTCTTATGGCGATGTCAAAGGAAAAGATTTATTGAATTTAACTCAGGTCGTCCAAAAAAATAGGAGCAAATCTTATAAAGGTTATCATCTCGATTAAAGCAGTTCAAATCTAATTCGAATTTCAATGGATTACGGTGGGGTTACGTCTTGAAAAAACATCAAATTAAATCGCCTTATAAAATCAATTTCAACACTATTTGTTTTAATCACTTCGTTCTTAGCTAATTATAAGGTAGAAACAATTGAAACCAGAGAAGAAGAAAACTTTGATGGTATTGAAATATCTGGCTCTAGGCACGTTCGTTATTGGGGAAACCCTCAGCGAATTAGCAGTAAGGTTTCAGGTTATGGTGAAATCAGTACTTTTTAGTGCTGTCTGACACTAAGAGTTTGTAATATCACATTTTATGTTTTAGACGTATATAACAAATCCCTTATTCATATCGAAAAGGATTGGTCACTATAAATCAAGGACTTTTAATAGGCTTTAAAACAAATCCGATTCTTGTCTTTTGTGAAAATTCACAAGGCTTTTGAGTAAAATTGCTCCAATTCCAAAAAAGACACCCATACAAATAGCTGCTATTCTCATACTTCCCGTTGATTGCGCTAAATAACCAAAAATGAAAGTACCAATGATGATTCCAATTTTTTCAGAGACTTCAAAATAGCTAAAATAAGACGTTGTATCGGTCGTGTCTGGAAGGTACTGAGAATACGTTGATCTAGATAGCGTTTGAATACTGCCCATGACCAATCCTACTAAACCTGCCGCTAAATAAAATTCCGACGGAGTAACTACAAAGTAGGCATAGACGCAAAGTAACATCCAAAAAATATTTATGTAGATCAATAATTTGATATTGGGGATTCTTTTGGATAACCTGGCTGTGATTACAGAGCCTATTATTGCGACGAGTTGAATCAGTAAAATACTCACAATCAAACCAACAGTGCGTTCTTGGTCTCCACCCCACTCTATTTCAGATTCTCCAAAGTAGGCTGCTATTAAAAGTATAGTTTGCACCGCCATTGAGTAAACAAAGAAGGCTTTGAGGTATTTTTTTAAAAATGGGGCTTGAGCAATTTCCTTATTGACCGATTGCAATTCTCGTAAACCTCCAAGAACAACGTATTTTCGATCGCCTTCTTTTTTCGCTCCACTAGGTAAATATTTAAAGGAGTATTGACTAAATAGCGCCCACCATATACCGACAGTAATGAAAGAGTATCGCATAGCCACAACCTCAGCTGGTTGTGTCTCTGTTCCGATAATACCTACTTTATCAGGAAACATAACCATAAAAAGATTAAAAACCAGAAGCAATACCGAGCCAATATACCCCATAGAAAACCCCTTTGCACTTATAGCGTCTTGTTGATTTTTATGCGCTACGTCGGGTAAAAATGAATTGTACATAGCCAAACTCAGCCAATAAAATACTAAGCCGAAAAAATAAAATCCAAGACTTATATAAATTGACTCGAGAGAGAAAAAATAAAGAGATCCCGCACACAAAGCTCCTGCATAACAAAAGAACCTCATAAAGGTCTTTTTGTTCCCTAAATAATCAGCAACGCCAGAGACTAGAGAAGTCACTAAAGCAACCACTACAAAAGCAGCGGAAGTAACATAGGAAATTAACGGTCCTCTTTCTAGTACCATTCCAAAAAACTCAACACTCTCTACCTCGGCTAGACGAAAAAGGGCTCCATAAAAAATAGGGAAAACCGCAGAAGTTATGACCAAGGAATAAACAGAGTTGGCCCAGTCATAGAAAGCCCAGGCATTTAACACCTTTTTGGAACCTTTTTCAAATGGAATTACACTCATCTCCCTTTTATTAGCGAGAAGAAGGTACAAAATTTAGTTGGCGATGATATGTATCTCTGAAAAATCCTTGGGAATACAAATCTCATAAGGTGAGGAGCCACTGTACTTTGATAGGTCAACCTCCTCATTATCAATTTCGAGCTTGTTAATTGGGAAAGGTAAGCCGTGAAAAACAATTCGTATGTTTTCGTAATCTGTTATAAACTTTCCGTCCTTGAATTGCTGAATGACAAGCTCCTTAGGCCTTCCTTTCAATCGAAATTTACGCAAGGCAAATCGATTCTTTTTATAATCGTATCCATCTTGGTTATCCTCATATATTACCGATCGCTCAACTCCATTAATGTAATAGGCATCGAGACGCAGTTCTTCAATTTTCTTTTCTCCGACATATTGCTGTACTGGATATTTGGGTATCAATGCTCCAGCTTTTACAAATAATGGAATTTTGCTCAATCCTGTTTCCACATATTTTTCAACACCTCCGATCTCAAGTTCATCGGTCCAGTAATTATACCATTCACCTTTGGGAAAGTACATTCGCCTACCTATAGCGTTAGGTTCTTGAATAGGACAAACTAACATTTGATCTCCAAACATAAATTCGTCAGTTCTAAAATAGGTTTGGGTATCCTCTTGTTCCTGATAAACCATAGACTGAATCATAGGAACTCCTTCTGTGCTGTATTTGTAAAATGCCGTATATAAATACGGTAATAATTCATATCTCAAATTGATAAACTCCCTTACATGATTCAATATATCTTCTCCAAAAGACCAAGGTTCTTGATCCCCGTGATCTCCACTAGAATGAACTCTACAAAACGGATGAAAAACAGCCATTTGTATCCAACGTAAAAACAACTCTCCACTTGGTTGTTCTGCAAAACCTCCGATGTCTGATCCCACAAAAGAATATCCGCTCATACACATTCGCTGCACCTGGGCATTAGCGACAAAGAGATGTTCCCATGTGGCTACATTATCACCAGTCCAAGTTGAGGCGTATCTCTGCGTTCCTGCATAAGCCGCTCTTGTGATGACAAAAGGCCTTCGAGGAAAGCTGTGCTTTTTGACACCTTCAAAGGTTGCTCTGACCATTTGCATTCCATAAACATTATGTCCCTTTCTATGACTGCAAGGGTGTCCCTCGTAATTGTGTCGAATATCTAGATTAGCTGTCTTACTTGGAACATCCATTACAGCTGGTTCATTCATGTCGTTCCAAACCCCTTGAACGCCAATATCACTCATCATTTCCTTGTATAGGTCAGCCCACCATTCCCGTACTTTAGGGTCTGTAAAATCCGGGAATTTACACTCTCCTGGCCAAACCTTTCCTTTGAAATGCGTTCCATCCGCTCTTCTACAGAAATATCCTTTTTGATTTGCCTCGTTATAAACCCAATACTTGCGATCAATCTTGATCCCTGGATCAATTATGGTTACCAACTTAAAACCATCAGATTTCATCTCTTCTAATAGTTTTTTGGGATCCGGAAATCGCTCTTTGTCCCACGTAAAACATCTAAACCCATCCATATAGTCAATGTCTAGGTAAATAGCATCACAGGGTATTTGCTTTTCTCTAAAGGTTTGTGCTATGGATTTCAATTGACTGTCCGGAAAATAACTCCATTTGGATTGGTGAAAACCAAGGGCCCATAGAGGTGGTAATTCAGGAGTTCCTGTAAGTGAGGAATAGGCCTCAACCACCTGAGTCATGTTAGGACCGTAAAAGAAATAGTAATTCATCTCACCTCCCTCAGCCCAAAAACTAGTCACATTACGCTTGTCGTGTCCAAAATCAAAAAAACTTTGAAAACTGTTGTCAAAAAACACACCATAGGCTTTTTGGTGATGAAGGCCAATATAAAATGGTATCGCTTTGTAGAGTGGCTCTTGATCTTTACCAAATGCATATTGATCGGTAACCCAGTTTTCGACCTTTCTTCCTTTGAGGTTGATGTGTGAAGCCTTGTCTCCCATTCCATAATAGGATTCGGCAGCCTGAGAAACCTTACTCATTTTTACGCGATTACCCCCTTGGTCATAATTTTCTTCCCAATGAAAACCCAACTCATCATTAAGTATTATTTCTCCGTCTTTATCGGTTATACAAACCTTTAAATTACTCTTGTTGACGTAAATTAAAAGTTTTGAAGTTTCTATAACAAACTCAAGGTCTTTTTCTTCAAAAGTAAGTGCATTATATCCCGTCGTAAAATCTGGAGCAATGGCATATGAAAAATCAGCCTCAAAATCGAAATCTACTGCATATCGAAATCGTATCAACGAATCTCTAAGTATGCTGATTTTTAGTATTACACCATTTTCTGATGTAAAGAAAAAATTATCTTTTTCCTTGAAGAAATTATGCAATTGGTTAGGAAAATTATTTCCTTTCTGTTCGAGAAAAGTATTGGTGATCATTAGTGTAAGGGTTTAAAAATTTGAACTCCCAAGGGTGCCAAATCTACAGAAAATGATTTAAGTTGACCCTGCCATGGATAATCTTGTGTCTTGATATCTGTGTTTTGCATCCCACTACCACCGTATTGCTTTTGATCAGAACTTAAGAGTTCCACAAAAGATTTGGTCTCTGGACATCCCAGCCTATAGTTATGCCTTGGACTAGGCGTGAAATTGCAAGTGACAATGAGATAATCATTGGGTTTAAAGCCCTTTCGAACAAATGATATTACACTGTTTTCGGCATCATTATAAGATAACCACTCAAACCCTTCCGCTGAAAATTGCTTCTGATAAAGTGCAGGTTGCGAAGTGTATAATTGATTTAATGACTTTAACCAATTTTGCATTTGCTTGTGGTAATCGTCATCTAATAAATGCCACATCAACGAGGTTTCAAAATCCCATTCTTCAGACTGACCAAATTCGGCTCCCATAAAATGAAGCTTAGCTCCAGGATGGGCGAAATAAAGTCCCATCAAGCACCTTAAATTAGCAAAGCGCTGCCATTCATCACCTGGCATTCTGCACAACAAGGAGCGTTTACCATAGACAACTTCATCATGAGACAACGGCAACATAAAATTTTCACTAAAGGCATAAGCCAACGAAAAAGTGATATCCTTTTGATGATACGAGCGGTGAATTGGGTCTTTTTTGAAATACTCTAGGGCATCGTTCATCCAACCCATCATCCATTTCATTCCAAAACCTAATCCTCCTGCATCAACAGGTTTACTGATCCCGTGGAAAGAGGTTGATTCTTCAGCAATCATTTGTACGTAAGGATGAAATTTATATACAGCAGTGTTCAATTCCTTCAAAAAAGAAATAGCGGCTAGATTTTCATTTCCTCCGAACTCGTTGGGTTCCCACTCACCTTCTTCTCTCGAGTAATCCAAGTAAAGCATTGATGCCACAGCATCTACACGCAATCCATCAATATGATATTCTTCTAACCAAAAAAGCGCATTTGATATCAAAAACGATCGTACCTCATTTCGTTCATAATTAAAGATTAAACTTTTCCAATCCGGGTGAAACCCTTTTTTACGATCAGGATGTTCATACAAATGTGTTCCATCAAATAGGCCTAAACCGTGCTGGTCTTCTGGAAAATGTGAAGGAACCCAATCTAGATATACACCAATACCGGCTTTGTGAAAAGCATTTATTAAAAATTTAAATTCGTCTGGATTACCAAATCTTGAAGTAGGTGCAAAATAACCAGTAACTTGGTAGCCCCATGAAGGATCGTAGGGATGTTCCATAACTGGCATGAATTCAACATGAGTATATCCCATTTCTTTCACATAAAAGACGAGTTCTTTAGCCATTTGCTCATAACTAAGCATTTTCCAACCCTCTTCTTTTTTCCAAGAACCCAAATGTACCTCATAGACAGAAATAGGGGCATTTAATGCATTGGAGACCGCTCTTTTCTGTATGAAATTTTCATCTGACCATTTAAATATCGTGCGATGAATAGTTGATGCTGTATTTGGTCTTAATTCTGCCTGTCGAGCATAAGGGTCTGCTTTTTGTACTGCTCCTCCTGTAAATTCAGAGCTGATACTGTATTTGTAAACTTCACCTTGTCTTACACCAGGAATAAACCCTTCCCATATTCCGCTACTATCCCAGCGGACATTTAAAGGGTGCTCTTGCTCATTCCAGAAATTAAAATTTCCAACTACGCTTACTTTTTGAGCGGCAGGTGCCCATACAGCAAAATAAACGCCGGAAACCCCATTGAGTTCAATGCAATGGGACCCCATTTTTTCATGTAATTTAAAGTGTTTACCCGACTTAAAAAGGTCGATGTCAAAATCACTAAACAATGAATGAAAAACAACTTTATTCATTTATTTTTTCCGCATTTAAGCTGCAATAATACGCACTTTTGAGTGGAATGATAAATCGCATTTAGATATTTTGGCAAGCTTTTTGCTTATTACATAATAGTAACATTAAAACTATGAATTATGAAACAGATTTACTTTTTATTCGCTTTGTTAACAGTTTTAGTATTTTCAGCATGTGAAGGTCCAATGGGTCTAGCTGGTAGAGATGGTTTTAATGGACTCGACGGTCGTGATGGTTCAGATGGGGTCAATACGCTAAGTCAGGTAATTGAAATTCAAACCTCTTTTGACCAAAACAATAGCTATGAGCAACTTTACACTTTTCCGCAAAGTGTACAAGTTTTCGAATCTGATTTGATACTCGTGTATTTACTTTTTGAACAAACTACGGACAATCAGGGTAATGCCATAGATGTTTGGAGATTAATGCCACAAACACGAATACTAGATCAGGGATTGTTGCAATACAATTACGATAATTCGTTTATAGATGTTCGCCTCTTTTTAGAGTCTGATTTTGATTTGAGCCTTTTAGGTGCTGGTGATTTAGAAAATCAAATTTTTAGAATTGCTGTCGTTCCAGGTGAATATGCTAATGCAGGAAAAATGAATCTCTCTTCTCTTGAAGAAGTCATGCACATTTTAAATGTTGAAGAAAAAGACGTTTCAAGAGTCCTACTGAATTGATATTTTAGCAAAAAAAAAGTTATGAAATTGAAAAACCTACTATTGGTAGCATTGGCCGGGAGCTTTAATTTGCTCTCGGCTCAATTGCATGAAGAAATTGTTATGGACGAAAGCTTTAGTCCGAAAGTCAATAAATCAGAAGTGCAGTGGAAAAAAGAACTCAGTTCTAGTCAATATCGCGTGCTAAGACAAGCAGGAACCGAATACGCATTTACAAGTGAATTATTAGACAATAAAGAAAAAGGAACTTACCACTGCGCCGCCTGCGAAGCTCCACTTTTTGAGTCAGAACACAAATACGATTCAGGTTCAGGCTGGCCCTCTTTCGATCGTCCAATTAAAGGTGCAATCGCATACGATGTTGATTACAACATCGGCGTTCAACGAATAGAAGAGAAATGCGCTAATTGCGGCAGTCATCTCGGACATGTTTTTAACGATGGACCTATTAGAACAACAGGTAAACGACACTGTATTAATGGTGTAGCTTTAAAATTTATTCCCAATGGAAAATAGAAAACCATTGAAAAATGCCTCTTCTTTAAAAGAAGAAGACTGGCGAGAGCAGCTGGATGATTTGAGTTATTCCGTGCTTAGAGAAAGTGCTACAGAATCTCCATTTACGGGAAAATACTACAGGCACAACGACAACGGAAACTACCATTGCAAAGCGTGTAATGCCCTTCTTTTTGAAAGTGACCATAAATTTGATTCAGGTTGTGGATGGCCTTCTTTCGATCAGGCCGTCGAGGGCGCAATTAGTTATGTGCAAGACAAAAGCTATGGAATGATTCGCACCGAAACCAAATGTGCGAATTGCAATAGCCACCTCGGGCATGTATTTGACGATGGTCCAAGAGAAACCAGTGGCAAACGTTATTGCATCAATTCGATTTGTTTGGATTTTGACAAAAAAATCTAAATTAAAAATGTCGCTTTATTGATTACTTTTGCCTCACGAAATTAATTTAAAAGACATTTGATATGAGTCAATTTGATGTTGTCGTTTTAGGTAGTGGTCCCGGTGGATACGTAACGGCGATAAGAGCTTCGCAATTAGGACTTCGCACGGCGATTGTAGAAAAAGAGAATCTTGGAGGTGTATGTTTAAATTGGGGATGTATTCCAACAAAGGCTCTTTTGAAATCTGCCCAAGTTTTTAATTACCTAAACCACGCAGAAGATTACGGGCTTCAAGCTGAATCAGTTTCTTATGATTTTGGAAAAGTGATAAAACGCTCACGTGGTGTTGCAGATGGTATGAGCAAGGGGGTGCAGTTTTTGATGAAAAAGAACAAAATTGAAGTCATTGAAGGATATGGAAAACTGCTCACAGGTAAACGTGTAGAGGTCACTCAAGATGAGAACAAGCAAATTATTTCAGCCAATCACATTATTATTGCAACAGGAGCCCGCTCAAGAGAACTACCCAGTCTGCCGCAAGACGGAAAAAAAGTAATCGGTTATAGAAAGGCAATGACCCTCAAAAAACAGCCGAAAAAAATGATTATCGTTGGTAGTGGTGCAATTGGAATCGAATTTGCCTACTTCTATAACGCAATGGGCACAGAAGTAGTTGTGGTTGAATACATGCCAAGAATTGTTCCTGTAGAAGACGAAGAAATATCAAAACAACTCGAAAAAAGCTTTAAAAAAGCCGGAGTCAAAATAAAAACCAATGCTGAAGTAACTTCTGTTGACACCTCAGGTGACGGAGTAATCGCACACGTCAAAACCGCCAAAGGCGAAGAGCAGATTCAGGCTGATATAGTTTTGTCTGCAGTCGGTATAAAATCAAATATTGAAAATATTGGATTGGAAGATGTCGGAATCATTACAGATAGAGACAAAATCCAAGTAGATGCTTATTACAAAACTAATATTCCAGGTTATTACGCTATTGGTGATGTCACTCCAGGTCAAGCTTTGGCCCACGTGGCTTCCGCAGAGGGAATCTTATGCGTTGAAAAAATAGCCGGTATGTATGTTGAACCTATAGACTACGGTAATATCCCTGGATGCACGTATTGTGCTCCAGAAGTAGCTTCTGTTGGGCTTACAGAAAAAAAGGCAATAGAAGAAGGATACGAAGTCAAGGTTGGTAAATTTCCATTCTCAGCCAGCGGAAAGGCTCAAGCCTCAGGTCATACAGATGGATTCGTAAAAGTCATATTTGATGCCAAATACGGTGAATGGCTTGGATGTCACATGATAGGTGCGGGAGTGACTGATATGATTGCCGAAGCTGTGGTTGCAAGAAAACTTGAAACTACTGGACATGAAATTTTAAAGGCAGTTCACCCCCACCCAACAATGAGTGAAGCAGTTATGGAGGCCGTAGCCGCAGCTTACGACGAGGTTATTCACCTCTAAGTAAGAAAGAAGAAACAGCTAGTGTATAACTTTGTATTCCAAAGCCTAAAATCACGCCTTTAGCATTTGGTGAAATAAAAGACTGATGCCTGAATTCTTCTCTTGAGTAAGTATTTGAAATATGAACTTCAATGACATCAGCACTTACTGCTGATACCGCATCTCCAATTCCGACAGAGGTATGGGTATATGCCCCGGCATTTAGTATTATTCCATCATGATCAAAACCGACTTGCTGGATATAATCAATCAATTCGCCCTCTATATTTGATTGTAAAAAGGTGAACTCAAGCTCGGGATATCGATTTTTCAAACCTTGCATGGCTTCATCTAAGGAAGTTGAACCATAAATTTCTGGCTCTCGCTTTCCGAGCATATTTAAATTAGGTCCATTAATTATTGCTATTTTCATGTCATACTTTTTGTTATGTCCTGGCACGATTACTTACAAGATTACATATTTTATCTAAAAATGGAGCGTGGTTTAAGCCAGAATTCTATTGAAAATTATCATTTCGACATTAAACGCTTTATTTCTTTTTGTGAAGGACAAGCGCATTTAACACATCCTCAACAGGTACAATTAGAAGATTTAGAGCTTTTTTTAAATGAGGTTTCTAAGGAACTTACCGCCAGGAGTAGGGCTCGATTGTTATCAGGTCTGAAGAGTTTTTTTTCATACTTGAGTTTTGAAAATATTATTGATGAAAATCCTTGTAGTAGCTTGGAGCTTCCTAAAATAGGTCGAAAATTGCCTATTTTTTTGAGTATTGATGAAATGACCACACTACTAGATAAAGTTGATTTGAGTGCTGCGGAAGGCGAGCGAAACAAGGCTATTTTCGAAGTCCTTTACGGATGTGGATTACGGGTATCAGAACTGGTAAATTTAAAAAAAAGCAATCTGTTTTTTAATGAGGATTTTATTCAAGTCAAAGGGAAGGGAAATAAATCCAGACTCGTTCCCATTCATAAGGTGACCCAAAAATATGTTCTCGCCTATTTTGAAAACAGTCGTAAAAATGCTCCTCTTGTCGAGGGTCACCAAGACTTTGCTTTCGTCAATAGAAGAGGTAAACAACTCACAAGAGCAATGATTTTTACCTTGGTTAAAAGACAAGCAGCACGTTGTGGACTGCAAAAAAACATTTCTCCACATACCTTTAGACACTCCTTTGCCACTCACCTGCTCGAGAGAGGTGCCGACTTGAGGGCTATTCAACTTATGCTTGGTCATGAAAGTATAACCACTACTGAGGTTTATGTTCACACCACTAGGGATTATCTCAAGAATATGTTAGATGAAATTCACCCTAGACTAAATTTAGGATCATCCTAAAATCATTTTTTTCAAATTATGTTCCTAACTTAATCTAATACGAACCCTATAAATCAGCCTGGCGTGCCTTTGGCTCAACAGATGTTGGATATGTCAGTTTTGAATCCCCTAATCTTCGGCTTGAGAACAGCGATTTAGGGACCAGATACTCCAGGCTTAGATTACAGAAACTAATCTTGCGGTTTAACTTTTATCAATGATGGATGTTGTTCTATGGCAAAAGCTAATTCGTTCATGATTTCATCTACATCCATAGTGTCAAAATCCAATAAGAGAGGTGCTTTGACTTTCATAGTCTGAAGTACCTCTTTTTTTTTAATATACAATCCCTTCTTGTCAAAAGATCTCCTAAAACCATCAATAACCACAGGAACAACGATTGGCTTATACTTTTTGATAATATGTGCTGTTCCTTTTCGTAAAGGTGCCCAAGCCTTCGTAGTTCCTTGAGGAAAAGTAATTACCCAGCCGTCATCGATAGCGATTCCAATATTAGAAATATCACTCAATTTTACTTGTCTATTTACTTCTTGACCAGAGGCTCTCCACGTTCTCTCGACACTAATTGATCCGGCATATGCGAACAATTTGGTTAGCATACTTTTCTTCATCGTCTCCTTGGCTGCGATGTAATAAATATTAAGTTTTGGTTGATAGAGATATAAGACGTTTTTAATGGAATCATTCCGACCGGTCAAAGCTGCATTAAATACGTGGTACATAGCAATTACATCAGCAAAATAGGTTTGATGATTACTGACAAAAAGCACCTTCTTATAGGGAAGCATTCTTAAAATTTCCGAGCCTTCAATACTTAGCTCATTGAATTTCCGATACCTTGAATGCGTTACCGCACCTGCCATCCAAATAAGAATTCTTTTTAAAAATAAATAATGTCCAAAAGGATTTTTCTTCAAAAAAGTTTTTTTTAGAACAATGCTAAATTACAAAGTCTCCTTAATTTGTCTTTCTAAAAAGGCTTAAAATTTCTGAAATCATCATCGCAGTTGCTCCCCATATGATTTCACTTTTGAACTTATAACAAGGCACTTCTACTTCTATTCCATAGGATGTACTGACCCTATGTCTTGTTACTATGGACCCATTATACAATATTTCGAAAGGAATAGAAATGACTTTTTCCACTTCTCGGTTACATGTTTGAAAAGTAGGTTGTTCTTTCAGCAACCCTACATAAGGTTGAACCTTAAAATTACTTGGAGGAATATAAATACTACTCATAGGAAACACTTCTTCTATAAACTCATGTTGTATTCCCACTTCTTCATAGGTCTCACGGTAAGCAGTATGTAAAAGAGTCTTATCTGATTCAGCGTATTTACCCCCAGGAAAAGAAATTTGCGAAGAGTGCACCCCTTTGTAGGGCCTTCTTTTTATCAATAACAAAAGTGTTTCATTTGTGGGGCTAGGATAGAATAATGCGAAAACAGCGGCTTGTTTTGCACTTCGTTTTTTTTTGCGCGCCAGCAGCGCCAATTGCTTGCGTCCAGGAGGGGACATCAACACTCGAGCTTTCTCGCCGGGAAGTACCCTATTTCTAGCTTTCTTAGTAACTTTAATAAATAAATCAAACTGCATGAAAAATCCTCTTTTTCGTCTAGCGTTTTACTTTTTTGGATTTCTCCTAACTCTTTCTTGCCAAGATACTAAGTCTTCAAATCAAAAAGAAATCACTATTGAGAAGTCTAAACAAACTGAAAGCGCTGAAAAAGGCGTTGAAACTGAGAAGTTAAAGGAACAGGAGCTGTTTAAACTTAGCGAAGAAAACGCAATATCTTTTTTTTACGACTACGAGAAAACCTTAACCGAAAATAAAGTAAGGCTCACAACTTCTATGGGTAGCTTTACCATTAAACTTTTTGAGAATGTCCCCTATCACAGAGCTAATTTTATTTTTTTAACTAAAAAGGGGTATTTCGATAACACGATGTTCCACCGAGTGGTTAAGGATTTTATTATTCAAGGAGGAAATGCAGACAATCAGCAAACAGCAAAAAAAAGAAGTGAAATAGGTCGATACTTATTACCTCCTGATACCAAAAAAGGCCATCAACATCATCGTGGAGTGATATCCATGCCAAGTAGTGATCGAGATAATCCGCACAAACTGGCTTCACCCTATGAATTTTTTATAGTAGTCACCAAACCAGGATCCTATCATTTAGACGGAGATTATACTGCTTTTGGCAAGGTAATTGCTGGTATTGACGTGGTTGATCGTATCAATAAGGTTGAGGTTGATGCAGGTGATTGGCCCATGCAAAATGTATACATTCTAAAAGCAGAAGCATTTTAATTTAAATCATAATGAAATTTACATTTCTTGCCAATGCCCGTCAGTACAACTCTCAAGCGTTATTTCTCTAAATAGTTGGGCATATTCTTTACCCGATTAACTTCTAATCTATTAAATAAATTTAACAAAAAACCCCCAGAATTAACTGAGGGCTTAAACGAATTATTACAGAAGTAAAAACCCTATTCGATTCTTAAATTATAATTGTGAAGAGTTGAATCGAAGTCAATAGACCGCTTACAAGTACCATCCAGCTCAACTTTAAAATGGTAAACTGGCAACCTACTCAATCGTTTTATATTTTTGTCATAAACGGATTAATAATAAAAACTAGGTAGGTTAAAAATCCTCTTATAAGAAGGGTTTTAACATAATTACTTTTCATATGCTCCTTTAGGAGCTTTTCCCCAAATTCCGAAAACGAACATAAGAAATATTGTAGCCCATAAAACCGTAGATGGAATATCTGGAGCTAATGAAGCCGGACCATCAGCGACGGTTTGACCCCAAAGTGAAATAAAGGATTCGCCAACTGCCGAAATTTCTCCACCATTGGCTTTAATTTCTGAAAGTTGAAAAGACATATTCTTCTGATTTAGTACTAAATAAGATGATACTTGTAGACCAAAAAATACAGTACACAAGCAAAAAGAACTTAATATAATCTTTCCATAAAAGGGAAAATTAATTTCTCTTGCTCTTCTAATTAAATAGAAAGATATACCAGTCATCAAAATGACCGCCACCGTGTAGATAGCATTATTAATAAAATTAAATTGGGCAATTTGGTAAATTTCGAATTCATTCATTGTATTAGAATTTAGTGTTTATTTTAATTAACAATATATTAAATTTAACTATACTAAATCAAATGCTTAGGGTTAAAATGAATTAGTAATTCATCATCTAATAAGTCTTGAATAATACCAGTATTGGCAATTTTAAACAAAAACGCTAATAGTATATAAGGTGTAAGCACTTTTATAGCTTAACAAGTTTCTCTAGCAAGGCTTTTGAGGGGTGGCTTCTCCTGTGATAACCTTTTTCTTTATTGGCTATACTAGCATCTTCATTAAAGAATTGTTATACTTAACTATTCTTTAGATAAGATACGCTCAAGAACCTTCAGCCGTTCTTCTTGAGCTTGAAACTTCTCCTCTTGAACTTGAAACTTCTGTTCCTGTTCTTTTAAGGCATTAATAAGCACAGGAATAAGTCCTTGATAGTTTACCGATAGCATTCCTTCGTTGTCTTCGCTTACAAGTTCAGGAAATA
>MDTC01138620.1_pt1 | contig 37769 bp, 39 predicted proteins | sample 811181 | NCBI WGS metagenome assembly MDTC01 (sample SAMN05326644, study PRJNA326480) | marine metagenome | isolation source: seawater | place: Pacific Ocean: North | collected 2011
AATAAATCATGATAATCTTTCTATCCAAATTAATGTTTTTTTATTTGATGAAACAGGTTTACAAGTAATTGATAATTCACACACTCAGTTAATAAATGAAGAAAATGAGATAAAAAAAAAGCCTCATACAACTTTAAGTTCTTCTAAGTGGATTAGCACCAAAGCAGGTGAAGTTTTAATTTTTGATCCAGCAGTACTTCACAGAGCTATTTCCGAAAAACCAAGAGCAAATATACATTTTAGGTTTAAAAAAAGAATAAATACAAACATAAAAAAAAAAATTTTTGATTGTCAAAATTTAGTAGTCTCAGATCAATGGATTGAATTATTGAATAATAGCCCAAATGCAATTGATGACTCAATTTTAAAAAAGTATAAAAAAAATAGTAGTTTAAAATCTATTTTTTTAATTTTTTGCAGGCGGATTATCTATAATTTAATATTTTTCTTGCCATTGAAATCTAAATTATACAGATTTTTTGAAGTGAGGCCCAATTTATTTTTAAGAAGAATTTTTAAAATTAGCTCCTAAGGTTAAAACTTGATACTATCAACCTTAAAAAAATTAAACAAAATTTATAAAGATACTGGATTCTCTTATAAGTATATTTTTTTATTAAGTTTTGTAACATCATTAACATTATCTGTTTTTGAGGGTTTTTTTCTAGGAGTCATATTTAACTTAACAAGTAGTTTATTAGGAAAGACATATCAGACTATAAATTTTTTTGAAAATTCAATTTTTGATTTTCAAAATTTAAATGAAATCTTAATTTTATGTGCTGTTATCATAATATTTATTACTTTATTAAAAATATTAAATATTTTTTTTAATACTTATCTGTACTTTAAAATTAATACTGTAGTAAGTAAAAAAATTTTTAAAAAAATACTTTTTCAAAGTATTGATTTTCATAAAAATATTAATTCATCGAAGATAATCTCTACATTAAGTGAAAAATCTAAATCGGTTGGTGAAATCACTTTTTTTTTACTCAGTATTTTGCGCTGCACTTGTATATTATTAATGATTACGATTTCAACGATTTATATTTCTTCAAAAGAATTTGTATTAATAACTTTAATATTTTTTTTATTATATTTTTTAATTTATTTAATTTTTAAAAAAAAGATGAATAACTATGGCATTGATATTGCTAATCAAAACGATAAAATTATTAAAAATATCCAAGAGAGTTTATCAAGTATAATATTTATTTTACTTTATAAATCTCAGAAATCCATATCGAATAAATTTTATAAAATCGTTTCTAGCTTAAGAAAGAGCCAAGCAAAAGTAGTATTTCTTGCATCAGTCCCATTTATTTTTGTTCAAACTTTTGGCTTCCTTTTAATAATTTATTTAATTTACTTATTCGATGTAAAAGATAATTTTGTAACACTTATCCCATTTTTAGCAATGGGACTGGTTGCAATTCAAAGATTATTACCAAACTTTAATGAAATATTTTCATCCATTTCAACGATAAAAGCTTTAGAACAAAATTTTATAGACACACAAAATTTAGTAGATCTCAAAATTAACGAGGTAAATTTTGATAAGAAAATTAATGAGGTCAATTTTTCAAAAAATATTCGTTTTGAAAATGTAAATTTTTCATATGAGAAAAATAAATTTGTTTTAAATGATATTAATCTTCAGATACAAAAAAATTCAATTTTTGGTATAATGGGAAGCACTGGTTCGGGAAAATCTACAATAGTAAATTTATTGTTAGGTTTCAACCGGCCAGATAAAGGTAATATTTACATTGATGACAAAATATTAAGTGACAGTGAGATTTTAAATTGGCAAGAGAATTTGTCATATGTCCCGCAAAGAGTTTATTTATTAGATGATACAATAATAACAAATATAACTCTTGAGGAAAAAACAAATAAAGTTAATTTCGACTTACTGAATGAAGCTGTCAAATTTGCTGAATTAGAGAAATTTATATCGCTTCAAAAAGATGGGATTCATCATGTCATTGGTGAAGATGCTGACAAAATTTCTGGAGGTCAAAAACAAAGAATTGGAATTGCAAGAGCAATATATAAAAACACAAATACACTAATTCTTGATGAGTCCCTTAATTCTCTTGATAATAACACTAAAGAAAGAATTTTAAATAAATTCAAATCAATCAATAAAACAATTGTGTTGATATCTCATCAAAAAAATGATCTTAAAATATGCGATGAAATATTTGAAATTTAATCAAAAAAAAAAAATCTCCTATGGAAGGCAATATATTTCCAATAGAGATGTTTTATTGGTAAAAAAATCTTTAAAGGCAGATATGATCACGCAAGGAGACTACGTGGATCTGTTTGAAAAAAAATTGAATTCTTTTTTTGGCTCAAAATATTCCCTCGCAGTTTCTAGTGGGACATCAGCATTACATCTTGCAATGTTGTCACTAAATTTAAAAAAAAAAGATAAGGTATTAACTTCTCCTATTTCATTTCTTGCATCAGCAAATTGTGTTGAGTATGTCGGTGCTAAAGTTGATTTTTGTGATATAAACAAAAAAACTCATACTATAGACCCTGAAAAAATTGAAAATAAGTTAAAAAAAGATAAAAATATAAAAGTCATTATTGGTGTTGATTATGCTGGTCACCCCGCTGATTGGGAATCTCTTAATTTCTTAAAAAAAAAGTATAATTTATTTCTTATAAACGATAATTGCCATGCTGTTGGCGCTAAGATTAAAGGTAATTCAAATTATGCTGTCAAATATGCAGATATTGTTACCCAAAGCTTTCATCCTGTTAAACATATTACTACAGGAGAAGGTGGGGCTATTATGACGAATAATAAAAAAATCTATGAAAAAATTAAAATTTTAAGAAATCACGGAATTGAGAGAAATCAAATAGATTTAAAAAATAAAGGTATGTGGTTTTATAAAATGAGCGAATTAGGTTACAACTATAGAATATCAGATATTAATTGTGCCCTTGGTGCTTCACAACTTAAATCAGTTAGAAAATTTATTCATAAAAGGAGAACTATTGCTAAATATTATAATCATTTATTGAAAAACACAGAAAATATTTTTACACCAATTGAAAAAAAAGGGTTTTATCATTCATATCATTTGTATCCGTTAAGAATAGATTTTAGTAAAGTTAATTTGAGTAAGAAAGAATTTTTTAAAAAAATGTTGAATTTAGGGATTTCTTTACAAGTGCACTATATACCTATTTATAAACAAAATTATTATAAAAAAAAATATTCGTTTAAAGAAAAGAACTTTCAAGAATCAGAAAATTTTTATAATCAGGAGGTGTCATTGCCAATCTATTTTGATTTATCTAAACGAGACGTTTATAATGTTTGTCAATCTTTGAAATATCTGATTTCAAACTAATTTTTTTAGTATAATTCTTTGATTATTAATCGTTTTTAGTTTGTATCCGCATGACTGAAAAAATTTAACTGAAGATTTGTTATGCATCAAAACTTCTGCATAAATATTTTTTCTATTTTTTGAAGTTATACCAGATTTCTCTGATTTCAAAATTGCTCTTTTCATAAAACCTTTTTTTCTAAATTTGGGATGTATTGCAACTGATATATAGTATTCATTTTTAAAAGTAGTATATCTAACATATCCTATTTTCGTTTGATTATATAAAACTATGAAAATAATATTATTTTTTAAAAAATTTTTGGCCCATGTTAAGTGATGAAGGTAGTCTACAATTGTTTTTTTAAAAAAAAATTTCCGAATTTTAATATTATTCCTTAATGAATATAAAAATTTTATATCTTTTCTCGGATTAAATTTTTTTATAATTAGCATTAAATAAATTTTGTTATAACATTATTTTTTAATGGGAAATAAAAAAAAAAAAATTGCAATAATTACTGCTCGTGGAGGAAGTAAAAGAATCAAAAATAAAAATTTAATAAATTTTTATGGAAAACCGCTAATTTCTTATTCTATAGAGGTAGCAAAAAAAACTAATATTTTTCATAAAATTTATGTGACGACTGATTCATCAAAAATAAAGCAGGTAGCAGAATATTATGGTGCGACAGTGCCATATTTGAGAAGTAAAAAGCTTTCAAATGATTTTATAGGTACTCGTGAGGTGGTAGTAGATTTTTTAAAAAAAATGAAACTATTTGAAAATGATATTTGTTGTATCTATCCAACAGCTCCAATGATGAGGCCATCAGATTTACTAAATAGCTACAAACAATTACCTCGACAACATTATATTTTTTCATCTAATGAAACACTTCAAAAAAAGGGTAAAATATTTTCAATTAATAAAAAAAATATCATCACTAAATTTATTAAACATAAAACAAAAAAAAAAAGATATATGGATGCAGGTCAATTTTATTGGGGCACTGCAAATACTTGGTTAAACAAAAAAAATATTGTTGCAGTTGGAAGTATGATAAAAAAAATACCTAAGAAATATGCTCATGATTTAAATAGCCCTGCTGATTTAAAAATACTTAAAATGAAATTCAAAAAAATAAGATGAAAAAAAAAGTTTATTTTTATTTTGATATTAATGAAGCTTCTGGCCTAGGCCATTACACCAGGTGTTCAGTTTTGCGTTTTTTTTTAAAAAGAAAAAAGATTAAATCAGTTCTTTTAATTTTAAATGATAAAAATTTGAAAAAATATAAAGAATTTAAGATTGTTAATTTAAAAGATATTCATGATAAAAAAAAAAAAGATATATTAATTATTGATAACTATCAAATCTCAGAAAAAAAAATTTTTATTTTAAAGAAATATTTTAAACTTATATTTCTTATTGATGATAAACCTTCAAAAAAAAAAGGAATCGACGTAATTATAAATTCGAATTTTGGTATTAAAAAAAGTTTTTATTCGGAAAGAAATATTAAAAAATTTTTTCTTGGTGGAAAGTATAAATTAATCAAAGATTTTATCACAAATTCAAAGAAAAAATCTGGATTAACGATTTCCTTTGGAGGTGGAAAAGTTTTTGGTAAGATAAAAAAGCTTTTAGACTTAATCTTTGCACAACTAATTGACTTAAATTATAAAAAAAAAATTAATATTTTTACAAATTTGACATTAAATCAATTAATTCAAACTAATAAAATTAAGAAATTAAATTTAAATCTACAAAATATTGGACCAAAATATGTCCCAAGTTTACTATCAAGTGATTTTTGTATTTCTTCTCTAGGAGTTCAACATGATGAAATTTTAAAAAAAAAGATACCAGCTATTTTTGTTAAAATTGATAATAATCAAAATTATAATTATTTATTTTCGAAAAAAATAAATCCAGATTTTACTTTTGATATTAATAATATAAATAAGAATAAATTCTCTAAAGCGCTTAAAAACATCATCCAAAAAAAAAATAGAGATAAGATTATTAAAAATTATAAGAGAGAAATTATAGGACAAAATACTTTTGAAATAGTTGAATATATCGAAAATAATTTATCGTAAATTTAAACTTTACAATTAAACTAATAATTAAACTGAGGGTTTTTTTTAAGCCATCTTCTATATTCATTTCCAGGGCCAAATGAGTCTTCTTTCTGCATTTTGTCTTTTTTTCTTACACCAAATAAATATTTCTCTGTGTCATTTAAATTATTAATTATTTTTTTACTTAAATATTTTTTTGAATTTAGAAGTTGTTTAAATTTTCTTCTCCTATAATCAATAAAAATTGCTCTCCTTCTTTTTCCATTTTTATTTATCCCACCTCTATGCCAAATATTTGAATTGAAGATTAAAATTGAGCCAGATTTAACGTTTATGTTAATTTCCTTTTTATATTTTTTAACTTTAGGATTGATATATTTTGCTGGATATGAAATGAGTTTATGAGATCCAGGGACTAGTTTCGTAGAACCATTTGATTGATTACTATCATCTAAATAAATTATTGCAATTGCCTCACCGTATTTATCAAATTGATTTTGCCTTGGAAACCAGTCTATATGAATTTCTTGACCACCTTTATTTGTAACAGGCTCTCTGAAATACATACAAGACAACTTAATCTCATCTTTCAATATTTCGTGTAAATAATTTACTATAAGTGGATGTTTTGCAATATTTCTAAAAACTTTGTTTTTATTAATTAAGTTTGAAACCCTAATTGCACCTTCTTCAATAGGCCGTTTATTTTTTCTTACAATTTTTTCTTTCCCCTCAGACCCAGCATAGATACCTTCTTTTTTTTGAAGGTTTTCTAAAATTTTTTTTATTTTTTTTGGATTGATGTATTTTCCAAGACTTTTCCAAAAACTTTTATTATTTTCGATTATTAGATATCCATTTTTTTTTAAAAATTTTTTTTGTTCTGGAGCAACTTTAAAAGCAGAATAATTTTTTTGTTTTAAAATATCATTAATATTATTTATCATTTTTTTATATTGTTAATTTATACGAAATAATATATCTATTTCACTAAATTTTTGAAGCAATACTCTATGCCACATAAACTTAAATTAAATGAAAGTAAGATTTTATTTTTTATTAAAAAAGATAATTATAAAGAAATTCAGATCAAAGCAAAACTTCATATTTTAACACATATTTCTGAGCCAAAATTGAAGGAAAAAATTAGCTTTTAATGTTTAGAAAAAAAAACTTTTCAATAAAAGCAAGTGAGGTTGCGGCATTTCTTAATAACAAAATTTATGGACCAGATATTAAAATTCAGACTTTTTCATCATTTAATAATCTTGAAGATAATTCACTGACCTTTTTTACAAAGGTTTTGAATTCATCATTCAATATAAATGAAAAAAAAACTTTTGATGAGAGTTTATTATATGATCACAAAAACTTACTTATTTTAATTGACGAAAATATTGAAATTGAAAACAAAAAATTGACTTACATTAAATCAAATAATGTAAGGTTTGATTTTGAAAAGGTTGTTGGTAAATTCTTTACTAGCGAAGAGTTTACTAGTGGTATTTCTGATTCTGCAATAATTGAAAAAAATGTGACTATTGATAAATCTGCCTACATAGGACCAAATTGCTACATAGGTATGAACGTTTCTATAGGCAGAAATACAAAAATATTACCTAATACTGTAATTAATAGTGATACAATTGTTGGAAACGATTGTAGAATTAAAAGTAACACAAGCATTGGAGTTGAGGGTTTTAGTTTTTCAAAAAAAAATGATGATTTGATACATTTTCCTCATACAGGAAAAGTTATTATTGGAGACGACGTTTGGATAGGATCCTCTGTCACTATTGAAAAGGGAACAATAGATGGCACAACAATTAACAGAGGCGTAAAAATTGATGATCTAGTTCACATTGGTCATAATAGTTATATAGGTGAAAATTCACAGATTACAGTAGGGTCAATAGTTTGTGGTAGTGCAATTTTAGGGAGAGATTGTTGGTTGTCTCCAGGATCAGTTATTGATAATGGGGTAAGAATTGGAGATAAGTCTTTAATAGGTGTAAATACACATATAAGAAAAAATGTTGAAAATAACTCTGTGGTATCAGGCAATCCACCAAGGTTTGTAAGAAAAATTAAAGATAATTAATTATAATCTCTAAATGTAAAAAAGGCTTCAGCATATTCTAATCCACACTCGCCCCCTCTTTTTTTTGCTAATGCTGACAAATAACTCTTTGACCTAAGATGATTTTTTTTTCTCATTTCAGAACTATAAAATTTAAATAAAGCTGTTAATTTTTTTTTGTAAGTTTTTTTTATATCCACATAATAATTTGGTTTAAAATATTTTTTATAAGCATACTCAGTACTTGAAGGTGTTTCGAACATCACAATTTTATATTTTTTTTTATCAGGTCTGAATGCAACCATTACACTTTCGGTTGTAATTCTATGATCTTTATTTAGGTCTGAATAATGATGAGTATATATAATATCTGGATTAACTAAATTTTTAATTTTTTCAACTTTCTTAATAATTTCAATTATTGGATATTTATCTAATTTCTGATCATTTAATCCCAAGTAAAATATTTTTTTAAATTTAAGAAATTTTGAAACATTAATAAAATTTTTTTTTAGTTTAGCTATTTGAATATCTTGATTTTTTTTATTTCTAGAAGTAACACCAGTCGTAAATACCACCACAGATACGTGATCACCTTGAGAGACGTGTTTGATCAAGGTACCTCCGAGACCTAGTAATTCATCATCTGGATGTGCAGCAAATACAAGAACTTTTTTTTTCATTTTTTGAAGTGTCCTAGAGTAATAATTTGATCTTTTTTAATTTTCTTTTTTAACTTTTTATTTAAAATTTTTTTGATTTCATAAGGCTTAAAGCCATATCCAGGCCTTTTGAAATCTATATCAGAGTTCAATAATTTGGTTCCGATTTCAAGATCTTTTTTAGCTACACAAGAAATTCCATAGTTCTTTTTGGCAGATTTTTCATTTTTTGAAAAATTTATATCACCAGTTCCAATAATTTTTGTAACATTCCTTATATCAAGACAATATTCTTTAAATCCTTTAGGGTCTGATGAGAAGTGGTGATCTGGTCCTTTTAAATTTTTACTCAAAGTAAAATGTTTTTCAAACCAAATTGATCCATAAACTCTTGCAATAATTGCACTTTCTTTTCCCAATGTGTGGTCACTATAACCAATTAAAGTTTTAAATTTTTTTTTTATTGAGTTAATTCTTAAAACATTAGCCTCATTTATTTTTGAAGGATAATTTGATACACAATGAAGTAATATTAAGTTGTTTTTTTTATAACTTTTAAAAAAACTTAATGCATATTCTATTTCTTTAAAAGTGCTCATTCCAGTTGACAAAATAACAGGTAATTTTTTTTTACTTAGGCATTTAAGTATTTTTGTATTTGTAAGAAAGTCTGAACCATTTTTAATTAAGTTAATTCCAATTTCTTCAAGTTCATTTATTCCTTTTTCACTGGTGGGTGTTGCATGAAAATGTATTTTGTTTTTATCTGAAAATTTTTTTAAGTCGTACAATTGATTTAAGTTGATTTCATTTTTTTTGAATAGATGATACTGGGTTAATGATTTATTTTGATATTTGATTTTAATTTTTTTATTTGAAATGAAATCTTCAGTTTTGTAATATTGAAATTTAACAGAATCTGCACCACTTTTTTTTGCTTCAAGTATTGTTTTTTTAGCTAGATCTAAATCTCCATTAAAATTGATACCAATTTCTGCAACAATAAAAGGTTTTGAATTTTCATTCAATGAGATTTTGTCAAAACTTATTTTTTTCATGTTTTATATAAAATTATTAATTAAATATATAAAGCTAACTTTATGTCTTACTTTTATTCATAAATTTTTCAATAATTTCCATAATTTTTTTTGCACTGCCAACTTTTCCCTGATTAGTGAGATAATTATTTATATAAGTGATTTTATTATTTTTATAGTTTAAAAAATTAGGCTCATTATCACCAAGAATATATTTTGATTTCAAAAAAAGATCATTAAAATTTTTGACAATATGAAATTTATTTTTTTTAAAAAAACTAAAATGTGAGATAAATTCTTCCTCATCATCAATTATTACATCTACACCAGATACAAGTGTTTCGTCGAGAATTGTTGAATATTTTCCAATTACTAGCCTACTGTGTGCAACTAGATTTGAACTTAATATTTTATCATCATATTCAAGAAATATATTTTGATAAGGTTCAATAATTTGATTTATTGAGTCAATAATAAACTTATCTTTTACAGTGTCGAGAACTTTGAATTTAATTATAAAATTGTAATTTTGAAAAGAGTTAGACAATTTTGCAATTTTACTACAAAAATTTAAGTTAGATTTAATCGAGGTACCATCTTCACCATTAAGGTTTACTCTCCAGTCAGTATTTGGTGTTAATAATAAACAAGTGATTATTCCCCTCTTGTTTTTTAAAAATGCATCTATTCTTTTTAAAGGTTTTTTTTTTATCAAATCTACTCTTGTTAAACCTAGAGTTTCATAATGATTAATATTATATTTTGTTTGAAAAATTTTTTTAAACCTTATTCCAGATATTAAATATAAATCAAAAAAACATTTATGATTATACATATAAGAAATCAACCTATCTTGTAATGATATTGTCTTAATATGATTAATATTGGCTGAAAGAAGAAAACCAGAGGGTATAATGCTGTCATTATCAAAATACAGAAACTTATATTTTTCTCCTTTAAAAAAATTATTAAATTTATTTATAGATAAATAAAGTTCAAAAAAAATCTTAAATAACAATATTTTATTTTTAAAGACATATTTTCTATTTTTGAGGAAAAAATTCAAAAATAAATAGGTTTTCTTAAAATTCAAATTTAATGGTAAATTACCTAATTCAGTATTTTTCAGTTTACAGAAATTTAAATATCTTATTGTTAATTTATCAAATTTATTGAATGAAATTGTATCGATATTATCTTTATATAAAAAAGAATCTTTTGATCCATGATAAAAAAAATTTTTTTTAAAAAAATTGCCATATTTTATACCTCCATGAGGAAAGTAACCTATTTCAGGTTTATTTATTCCAATATTAATTTTCGAACCAATTTTTTGATTGACCGAGTAGCGTTTTAATTTTTTTTGAAACAAAATTTTTAAATTTGAGAAAAAAATCTTTATTAAAACCAATAAACTGATTATTTTCAATTTATCATTAATTATTTCGTTCATTATCAAAAGTGAATTTTGAGATGAAGGAAAATAAAACGTTTTGTTTTTAAAATTTTTTTTTATGTAAATGTACGATTTGGTTTCAATACTCTCAAATTTAGTTTGAAATATTTTATTTTCAAAAGTAATTATGAGTTTTTTTAAATTCTCATTATTAAGATTTATTAATTTTGAAAAATTTAAAAAAAATTGACTTTGAAAATTTTTTTTTAAAAATTTTTTAATTAAATATTTTTTTAAAGAAAATGCTCTTTGAATTAATCTTCCACTCTGATCTTTTAAACCAATTTGAAAATAAATTTTATTAATTTTTTTTTTAAAAAATGACTGATTTTGTGCAAAAGATGCTTCTGCAAAATAAATTTTTTTAAAAAAAGGAATTAAAAAAAAACTAAAGTAATAATTAAACTTGTCCAAGTCTTCAAAAAGAATAACGCTTTTCATTTAAAATCTTATATTTTGTTTATGTTCAAATAAATATTGTTTTAAATCAGAATAAGAAAAATGAGAAAAATAAAAGACACTTCCTGCGGCAACAGCATCAACATTATTCTCAAAAGCAATTTTTATATGCTGAGGATTTCCACAACCTCCAGATAAAATAATTGGTATTTTTGTTTTATGAATTTTTTTAATCAGTTCCATCTCAAAACCTTTCATTAAACCGTCATTATCAACTGAAGAAAGGAGAATTTCACCAGCACCAGAATCCTCTAATATTTTTAAATATTCAAAAATATCATTATCAAGTGTTTTTTTTTGTGAATGTGAATACAGTAAAAATTTATCTCCATCGATTTTATAATCTACTGCAGAAACAATACATTGCTTTCCAAATTTCCTGGACGCTTCCTCTATAAACTTTAAATTTTTAATTGCTTGATTATTTATGACTACTTTATCAGCACCATTTTTTAATATTCTTTCAACATCATTTAATGTTTTTACTCCACCTCCGAATGAAAAAGGCATATTAGCGTTTCTAGATAATGATTTTAAAACATCAAGATTAATTTTGTAATTTTTTTTAGATGCTTCAATATCTAAAATTATAATTTCATCAACATCTCTTATATTAAAAGTTTCTATTGTTTGTTCAAAATTACCAATAACTCTTAATTTAGAAAATTTAATAGTTTTAACAACCTGAAACTCTTGGAATAAAATTATTGGTATGATTCTTTTGGTTATATTTGATAATTTCACAATTCTTAAAGTTTAATAAAATTTTCTAAAAGTTTAAGACCTACTTTACCAGACTTTTCGGGATGAAATTGTATCCCAATATTATTTCTGTTTCCTACAATTGAGGGGAAATCAATGCCATGTAAAGTTTTACCTAAAATAATTTTAGTATCTTCGGGCTTGATATAATAAGAATGAACAAAATACGCATAAAAATCATTTGGAATATCTTTAAACAGACTATGATTTGTTTGATAATTAATCTTATTCCAGCCCATATGTGGAACTTTAATGATTTCACTGTCACTTTTTAATAATTTACACCCTCCCTTAAAAATTGAAATACCGGTGCTTTTTTCAAAATCTTCCTCACTTTTTTCAAACAATAACTGTGCTCCAAGACATATTCCTAACAAATAATTATTTTCATCTTTTGAAAATGTTAAAATTTTCTCTATAAAACCAATTTTTTTTAAATTCATATTTCCTGAATCAAAGGAACCAACTCCAGGAATGATTAGATGCCTTAGATTTTTAAAGTCAATTGTTTCTTTAATAATTTTAATTTCAATATTATCTAATTTTTTCAAAGAATTGTACACTGACGCAATATTATTAATACCGTAGTCTAAAATACCAACTAATTTTTTAATCATTAAAACTATCAAACCAGATTTTATTTGGTATTAGATTATTTTCTTTGTCTCTCAAAAATTTATTTTTTTTTTCATCAAATTTAAATAATTTTTTATTAGCAAACTGATCTACTTTTTTATAAAAATAATCTTCTGTTATATTTAGAAAATTAAGAAATTCCTCAAAATACCTTGTGGGTTTTTTACCTTCATAATTAAGAATCAGATCCTTTGCTTGTTTCTTGGTAATTTTATTTATTCGTACTTGATAAGATGCATGATCAGTAGCACGTCCATATCCATATTTTATAAACTTAAAATATTGATGATAAGGCATAAATCCACAATCTAAATCTTCAATTCTCACAAAGGTATCTTCTTGGTCAGGTCCTTCAATCCAACCCAATTCTTTTATCAATTTTATATTTTCATAAAAATTCCATGAAAAAAAATGACCCAAATCTATACCAACAACATTTTGTTCTAAATTATCTGGAAAAATATAAGGTTGTAGATCTTTCAACTTCAATGTTTCATCATATTTTATCATATCAGTTAACCTAAAACCATTCATCCCTATGTATTGTTGCACAGTACTTTTTGTAACAAATTCTACACCTGTTTCATAAAAAGAACTTTCTTGTCCAGTTCCAATAATTCCTCTTGGTTCACCATAAAAGGTAAAAGGAATTCTCATTTGATTAGCAATCGTTAGTGGCCAACAATAAATTCCTACATGATTTGGCCATTCGTGATCTCCAACTATATCAAATCCGATTCGAGCTAATTTCCTATAATTTGAATTTTTTCTTAATATTAATAAATCATATCCAAATTTATCTGTTAGAAGATTTAGATTTTTTTTTCCAGTTTCAGTTGGATAAGAGGGTTCAAAATTTAACAGAAGTGCGGTTAATCCCAATTTTTCTTTAACTAGATAAGTTTGATAAGTGCTATCTTTGCCACCACTTACTGCAATAGCACAATCATATGAATTTGAATTTTTTTTATTATTTTTAACCTTTTCAATTCTTACCATTAAATCCCTTTCTCTTTTTGTCCAATCGATTTTTTGATAGTAATCAGTATAATTACAAGCACCACATTGCTTCCCTTTTTCAAGTTCTAAATCTGGTTTGGTATTAGGAAACAAGCAACGTGTACATCTGTAAAAGTAGCTATTTGACATATTACTTGGTGTTTAGAAATTTAAATTTAATGAAATTTAAAGTTTATTTGTTTTTTATTATATATTAAAATAATCACAACAATAATATTAAAAATATTAATCATTTAAAATAAATAATAGTTTAAGCTCCGTTATTAATATTTTAAAAATGTGTGGTAACTTAAATAAAATTCATTTAATAATGAATAGTATCAAGAATTTCGACCTAAAATTTTATTGAGAACTCAATTGATAACTATTTTTTTTAAAAAAATAAAGAATACCTTTTTAACTCCGACTTACTCATCAAAGACTTTATTGGAATTATTTGAAATTGATAACTTTTTTTATAAGTTTTTTTCTAAAGTTTTTTGGTTTTTACCGAATAATAGTCAATTGAGATATTGGAAGAATGCTGAGAATTTAAATCACGGTTATCAAAAATTTATTAAGATGGATTTTTTATCACAAAAAATACTTGAGACAATCTTAAAGCATTCTAATAAAAATGATAAAATTTTAGATATATGTTGTAATGCTGGAAGGGTTTTAAATGAATTAGACTCAAAGGATTATATTAATTTATATGGTTTTGATATTAATAAAGAAGCAATAAAAAATTCTGATAAGATATTTGAATTCAAAAATAATGTACAATTGAGTGTAGATACTGCAGAAAATTATTTAGACAATAAAGATGATAATTATTTTGATGTTACATATTCTTTAGGCGCATCTTTAGAATTAATACCTAGCCATTATAATTTAGTCTACAATATCTCAAGAATAACAAAAAAATACCATATTTGTTTAATTAATGAAAATGGTCATGCATATCCAAGATTCTGGAGATATGAATTTAAAAAATTTTTTTCTTCAATAAATTGCATAAGTATAGAGAGTAATAGGACACTATTTATATTAAAAAAATGAAAAGAAAATCAATAACTTTAATTGGTGGTGAGGGATATATTGGAACTGTAGTAAGAAACTATTTTTTAACAAAAAATTTTAAAGTAAATTCTATTGATAATGTGATCTATAATCAGAGCCTTAAAATTAATAAATCTAATAAAAATTTTAATTTTTTAAGGTATAATTTCGCTAATAAAAAAATATTTAACCTTTTAGACAAGTTGGACCATGACAATCTTATAATTCTTGGTTCAATTGTTGGTGATCCAATAACCAAAAAATATCCCAAGATAACAAAAAAGATTAATTTGGAAGCAACTGAAAGATTATTAAAATATGCTCTTAATAATAAATTTAAGAAAGTGATTTTTATATCAACTTGCTCTAATTATGGAATTTTTGATAAAAATAGTTTAGCAAAAGAAAATAGTCGACTTAACCCAAAATCTTTATATGCTAAAACAAAAGTAGAGATAGAAAAAAAAATATTAAAAATTTCAAAAAAAAGTAATTCTGAAACCACAATCTTGAGATTCGCGACTGCATTTGGTCTATCAGATAGGATGAGGTTTGATTTAACAGTCAATCAATTTGTAAGAGAAATTTATTTAAATAAAAAGATTAAAGTTTATGACCCTTATACTTGGAGACCTTATTGCCATGTGAAAGATTTTGCCAATATTATTTTCCAAATCGTTTCAAGGAAAAATATTAAAAGACACAAATGTGAAATTTTTAATGCTGGATCTTCAAAAAATAATTTTAATAAAATGATGGTAATCAACAAAATAAAAAAATATGTCGAAAATTTTGATATAATTTTACAAAACGATAGTGCTGATCAAAGAGATTACAAAGTAAATTTTTCAAAAATCAAAAAGGTTTATAATTTTAAGCCTACTATAAGTATTGAACAGGGGATTAAAGAAATTTTAAATGAATTAAGAAAAGGTAAATTTAAAAAATTATCAAACTTTAAAGATAAATTAGGTAATTACAGAATTAATAAAAATGTCTAAAAAAATAAATAATCTATACTCTGATTTAATTGAGTTAATTAGAAATAGTACAAAATCAAAAAAAAAAAACTTATTTTTACACAATCCATATTTTGATAATAAGGAATATCATTATTTAAATAGGTGTATTAAATCAACATTTGTTGCTTCAGCTGGACAGTTTATTAAAAAATTTGAAAATGGTTTAAAGAGGATTACGAAATCGAGTGATGTCATTACAGTTCTTAATGGTACAGTCGCACTTAAGATTTGTTTACAGGTACTTGGACTAAAAAAAAATAACGAAGTATTGGTTCCATCTCTGACTTTTGTTGGAACTGTTAATGCAATCAAACATGCTGGAGGAAACCCACATTTTGTAGATACAGATGTAGATACTTTAGGAATAGATATTGAAAAATTAGAGGATTATTTAAAAAAAAATACAATAAAAAAAAATGGTAATACATTTAATAAAAAAACTGGAAAAAAAATTTTTGCAATATTGCCTGTTCATGTATTTGGAAAAATAGGTAATATGGATGGATTAATAACAATTTCAAAAAAATATAATCTTAAAGTTGTTGAAGATGCTGCTGAAGCACTAGGGAGTTTTTATAAAGGTGTCCATGCGGGAAATTTTGGGCATCTTGGAATCTTAAGTTTTAATGGAAATAAAGTGATAACTACTGGGGGAGGGGGTGCAATTATGTGTAATTCAAAAAAACTAGGCATTAAAATTAGACATTTAGTTTCTACTGCAAAATTAAATCATCCTTGGGATTTTTTGCATAATGAAATCGGTTGGAATTATAAAATGAATAATTTGTCTTCTGCAGTAGGTTTAGCACAGATTGAAAAATTTAATAAAATAAAAAGATATAAAAAAAAATTAAAAGAAAGATATAAACAAAATTCAAAAAAATTTGAAAACTTTATTTTTTTTGATGAACCAAAAAACTGTAATTCTAATAATTGGTTGAATACTATTAAAGTAAAGAGAATAAGTTTGAGAGAAAGAAATAAAATTTTAGATCTACTTAATAAAAATGATATAAATTGCAGACCAGTTTGGAAGTTAATGCATAAGCTGAAGATGTATAAAAATTCACCAAAATCAAACTTAAGTAATGCGATGAAATTAGAAAAAATGATTATTTGTTTACCAAGCAGTGCAGAATATGGCAAAAGTTAAGAAAAAATTTTATATATTTGGTTCTGGTGGACACGCAAAGTCTTGTATTGATGTAATTGAGTCTTTAAACTTAAATAAAATTTCAGCTATAATTTATAAGGATAAAAAACCATCTGATTCTTTTTTTTCTAATTATAAGTTAGTAAATGAAAATGAATTGTTATCAAGCTATAAAAATTTAAATGCAATAGTTGGAATCGGGCAAATTAAATCAAACCTTCATAGAAAAAAAATCTATAAGTTAATAAAAAATAAGAATTTTAAAATTGAACCAATCATATCAAAAAATGCATACGTATCAAAGACATCTAAAATTAATAAAGGTACAATTATAATGCATAATTCTTACATCGGACCAGATTCATTGATTGGAGAAAATTGTATAATCAACACTGGTGCAATTATTGAGCATGATGTAAGAATTGGTAATCATTGCCATATCTCTACTGGCTGTAAAATTAATGGAAATGTAAAAGTTTCTAATGATTGTTTTATTGGATCTGGGACAATCATAAAAGAAGGTGTCAAAATAAAGCCTGAAACAATAATTCCAATGGGATCAATAATTAAAAAAGATGTTTAAAAAAAAAACCTTGATAATTGCAGAGGCTGGAGTGAATCATAACGGCAACTTAATTATTGCAAAGAAATTAGTTGATGCAGCAAAAAAATGTGGAGCAGACTATATAAAATTTCAAACATTTAACCCGAATTTAATGACAACTTATCAGAGTAAAATTGCTCCATATCAAAAAAAAATTAAGCTTGGTGTTACTAAACAAATACTTATGTTACAGAAACTTAGTCTTTCAAATAATGACTTTTCAAAATTATATTTATACTGCAAAAAAAAAAAGATAAAATTTTTAAGTTCACCATTTGACCTAGAAAGTATTAAATTTTTAAAAGATAAAATTAAGATGGATTTTTATAAAATTCCCTCTGGTGAAATTACTAATTATCCGTATTTACGATATTTAGGAAAATTAAACAAAAAGATACTTCTTTCTACAGGTATGGCAAAATTCAATGAAATAAATTATGCAATAAAGGTATTGGTTAAAAATGGAACAAAAAAAAAAAACATAATCATACTTCATTGTATATCTGATTATCCAACTAAAATTGAAAATGTTAATTTAAATTTTATTAATACTCTAAAAAAAATTTCAAAAAATGTTGGGTTTTCCGACCATACTTTAGGAACTCAATCAGCTATACTTTCAGTTGCATTAAAAGCAAAAATTATTGAAAAACATTTCACTTTAGATAAGAAAATGAAAGGCCCAGACCATTCAATGAGTTTGAATGTTAATGAATTTAAGAATTTTGTAAAAAGCATCAGAGATGCCGAACTTATACTTGGAAAAGATAAAAAAATATTAACTAAAGGTGAAAAAATACTAAAAAAATTTGCTAGGAAGTCTTTGGTAGCTAAAAAAGACATTAAAAAGGGAGAACAATTAAACGAGGAAAATCTGACAACAAAAAGACCGGGTGATGGAAAAAGTCCAACTTTATGGGAAAGTATTTTAGGAAAAAGGGCAAAACAAAATTATAAAAAAGATGACAAAATTTAATATTCTTTTTTTTTCAAGTGGAAGATCTGACTATGAGCTTATCAAGCCAATCATAAATGAATTAAAAAGAAATGATAATTTCAATAGTTATTTAATTTTAACCGGATCACATTTATCCAAAATGCATGGGCAAACTTTTAAAAATGTAGATCAAAAATTAACAAAAAAATTATTTAAAATCGATATTAAATGTGATCATTTAGATTTTGATAATTTTAACTCAAGTTTTATTTTAGCTCAAAAAAAATTTAAAGAATTTTTAAAAAAGAAAAAATTCAATCTTGCAGTTATTCTGGGCGATAGATATGAAGCTCTAGCATTTGGTTTAAGTTGTTTTTTTGAAGGCATAAAAATTGCACATATTCACGGAGGTGAAATAACTGAAGGATCTATTGATGATACTATTAGACATTTAATAACAAAACTATCAAACATTCATTATGTTACTAATTTAGAGCATCAAAGAAGAGTCATTCAACTAGGTGAGAATCCTAAAAGAGTTATAAATGTTGGTTTATTGGGGTATGAAAATATTTCAAAAATGAAATTCATAGATAAAAAAGATGTTTTGAAAAAACTTAAGATTAATCAACAAAAAAAAAATATTCTTGTTAGTTATCACCCAGTAACAAAATTATCAAAAAAAGAAAATATATATCAATTTAATCAGTTATTGATTGCCTTAAAAAGTTTCTCTAGTTTTAATATCATTTTTACAAGCCCCAATATAGATCCAGGGAATCGAGATATAACACAAAAAATAAAAAAATTTTTAAAAAAAAATGAAAATTCTTATTTTTTTTATTCATTAGGTCAAAAATATTTTTTTTCATTAGCAAAATCATCAGAGTTTTTTATTGGAAACTCATCAAGTGGAATTTTAGAAATTCCTTTCTTAGAAATTCCTGTAATAAATATTGGTATGAGACAAAAAAACAGATACAATTTTTTAAAAATTTTTCATGTAGAACCAAATAGTAAAAAAATTATAAAAAAAATAAAAGAAATTATAAAGAAAAATAAAAGAGAAATCATTAATATCAAGAAAATAAATACAAGTAAAAAAATATCTTTAAGTATCATAAATTACCTTCAAAATTCGAAAAATATAGAACAAAAAATTTTTTATGATTTAAAAAGTAATTTAAAATGAATAATAATTTTTATAAGAATTGGAAAGCAGCAATTATTAATGAAAGATATTCTTTAAAAGATACAATTAAAAATTTAAATAAAACTGCTCTTCAAGTTTGTTTTGTTACTCGGAAAAAAAGATTCATAGGAACTATTTCAGATGGGGATATACGTAGAGCGTTACTAAAAGGTTTTAATTTAAGTGATAGAATAGATTTAATTATTAATAGAAAACCAAAATTTATTTTAAAAAAAGATTTATATAATCACAAATATTTGAAAAAATTAAAAAAAACTTTTTCTTCTCACTTAATTCCAATTTTAAGTCAGAGGGGTGAAATGATTGATATATTTCTAGATCAAAAAAACTATTTTGATTTTAACAAAGTTCATTGTGAGATTGCTGTTGTTACAGGTGGCAAAGGTAAAAGATTGATGCCCCTGACTAAAAAAATTCCGAAAGCATTAATTAAAGTATCGGGAAAACCTATTTTAGAAAATATAATACTTAAAGGAAGGAAAGAAGGGGTTCAAAATTTTAATTTAATTACAAACCATTTTCATAGTAAAATTAAGCAATATTTTAAAGACGGAAAAAAATTTTCAGTTAAAATTAAATATTTTAAAGAAAATGCTCCATTAGGAACTGCAGGCGGTTTAAGTTTATTAAGAAATAAAAAAAATAAAACAAAATTGCTGATAGTCACAAATTGTGACATTTTAACAAATTTAAATTATTCAGATTTAATTGAATTTCATTTGAAAAATAAAAATAAGGTAACAATAGCATCCAGATTTTTTAAAATGGATAACCCTTATGGTGTAATGAAATTAACTAAGAATAATCAAGTTTTTAAAATTGAGGAAAAACCATCACAAAATCATTTGATAAGTGCGGGTATTTATATAATGAATTTTTCAGTTTTAAATTATTTGAAAAAAAATAAAAAAATAGATATGACGGATTTTCTTAATATTCTTTTAAAAAAAAAAATTAAAATTGGCACTTGTTTAATACATGAGAACTGGTTAGACATCGGAAACAAGAGTGACTTAAAAAAGATAAATAATATTTGATGAAAAAAATAGAGTTAGAAAAATTAAAAAAAAATTATTCTAAAAATGGATGGGCTCTTCATAAGAAAATTTTTACAAAAAAAGAAGTTAATGAAATAAATTCAAAGATAGATAGATTTCTAGAAAAAAACTTCAGAAAATATGCAGGAAAAACGATAAATTTTGCTAATAAGAATAAAAATTCCAAAAGTATTAAAGATATTAATTCATTCCATCAGTTATCTGACTCAAATTACATAAGAAAAAAGTCTAAAGATAAAAAGATTAGAACTATAACCAAATATCTACTAAACTCTAAAGAAAAGTTTATGGCTAGTGAGTTATTCGCAAAGCCAGCACAAAAAGGTCTGCCATCTCCAATTCATCAAGACAATTTTTATTGGTGTGTTAAAGGGGGTAATGCACTCACTGTTTGGATAGCTTTAGACAATGTATCTTCAGTAAATGGAGGTATCCAATATTATAATGAGTCACAAAAATTAGGTGTTGTAAAACATGAACCATCTTTTGCAAAAGGCAGCTCACAAAAAGTATCTAATTTGAGGAAATATACCAATTTTAAAAGAGTTTGTCCTAAATTAAGAGCTGGAGATGCTTTGTTTCACCATTGCCAAATTATGCACGGAAGTTCCTCAAATAATAGTGGAAAAAGAAGAAGAGGTTTAACATTTCAATTCAAAGATCATTATGCAAGATTTGATATAAAATTAAAAAAACAATACTTGAGTTCTTTAAAAAAGCAGATTGAATTGAGAAATAGATAATACAAAGTATTTTAGATATTTTATGCCTGGATATGAGTTAATTAATTCGTTAGAAAAAAAAGCATTAACAGAAATTTTTGAACAAGGCTCTATTTTTTTTGCGCATGGTTTTGATAAAATTAGAAAAAAATATCATGTGAGAGAATTCGAAAATTTGTGTGAAAAATATTTTAATGTGAAATATTGCTTAATGGTTTCCTCTGGGACTGCTGCAATAAAAATTGGTTTAAAATCATTAGGTGTAAAAAATGGAGACGAAGTGATAACTCAATCCTTTAACTTTATAGCTACTATAGAGGCAATTTTAGATGCAGGAGCAATTCCAAGAATTACCACAGTAGATGAATCATTAAATATGTGTCCGATAGATCTTAAAAAAAAAATTAATAAAAAAACTAAAGCGATTATCCCGGTGCATATGCTCGGGTTTTCCGCAGACCTACAGAAAATAAAAAGTATAGCAAAAAAAAAAAAAATTAAAATTTTAGAGGATAATTGTGAATCAATTGGAGCAAAATTTAAAAAAAAATACTTGGGTAATCATGGAAATGTTGGAGTATTTAGTCTTGATTTTGGAAAGATAATCACAACTGGAGAGGGTGGTTTAATATTAACTAATGAAAAAAAAATATTTGATTATTGTAGACAATATCATGATCATGGGCACCTTAATATCCCCACTTTATCAAGAGGAAATGATAAAGTAAAAATACATGGATTTAACTATAGGGCTACCGAGTTACAAGGAGCTATAGGAAAAGTCCAATTAAAAAAATTAAAAATTTTATTAAGTGATAACAAAATAAAATATAATATATTAAAGAAAATATTAGAAAAAAAATTTTTTATCCGAAAAATTCACAAAAACACGGTGCCAAATTATGATACTTTTATTTTTTTTGAAAAAAATAATCAAAAAAAAAAGAGAATTATAAATTTATTGAAACAATTTGGAATAGGTACAAAGAATTTACCTGATGCAATTAGATGGCATTGCTCGTATTATTGGAAACATTGCTTGAATAAAAAAGAAATAAATAATTCTTTATCAACAAAAAAGATGTTAGAACAAGCTATAGCAATCCCTATTAATTATAAAACAAAAATCCTTAAATACGAAAGATTAGCAAAAAAAATCTTAAAGCTAAAATGAGAATATTAGTAATTGTACCAGCAAGAGCTGGATCCAAAGGTATAAAAAAAAAAAATTTTATCAATTTTTTAGGTAAACCACTAATAGAACACACATTAAGTTTCGCAAAAAAGTTAGATAAAAAAAAAATCTTAATATGTTCGGACTATAAAAAAATAAAAAAATTTGAGAAAAAATTTAATACAATTAGAGGCTACTCAAGGCCGAAAAATTTATCAAAAGATAAAACTAAAATGAGTAAGACTCTATATCATGCTATAAATTGGGCGATTCAAGAAAAAAAAATAATTTTTGACTATATTTTGATTTTACAACCAACTTCCCCTATTAGATTTATTAAAGATTTTAAAAAAATGAAAGCACTTATTAAGACCAAAAAAATCAAAAGTTTGTGCTCTGTCGTAAAAGTAAAACATCATCCATCAGAATATTTAAAAAAAGAAAAAAATTTATGGAAACTTTTAATTAAGAAAAGCAATAGCCAAAGACAAGATTACGAAGATTATTATTTTATTGATGGTTCATATTATTTTATTGAAAAAAATTATTTTATGAAAAAAAAAGAAATCATAACAAAAAATAGTCAATTTTTTCCAATATCTTTAAGATACCCGATTGATCTAGATGATCATCTAGATCTAAAAATTGCAAAAGTAATTTATAAACAATGATATGCAAATAGTTAATAGAGAAAACTTTAAGAATTTTGAATCAAATAAATTAAAAATTAAAATTTTATCTCAAGTTAGTAATATTTATCATGAAATGATTTTATTCGAAGAAGTAAAAAAAAAGGATAGTTTTCTTGTATTAGAAAATGAAAAAGTAATCGCTGTTGTTCCGCTATATTTTGAAAAAATTCTAAAAACAGAAAAATTGATTGGATCATATTTAAATTTGTCAATTCCAGGACCAATAATTCTTGAAAATTTAAATGATAAAAAATTTAAAAAATTGATTAGTTTAATTTTAGAGGAAATAGATCTGAGATCAATAAAGTATGGTATTAAACACTTAAAAATTAATTTTTCAGATACAATTTTACATCAGGTTGGCTCGCAAAAATACTTTTCTCTTTTGGAAAAACTATCAGCCCATAATTTTAAAAATTTTTTTTCACTTGGTTTGAGAATAAATTTAAAAAAAAACTTAAAAGAAATTTTTAAAAATTTTTCTAAAGGTCATAAATCAGAAATTAAAAAACAAACTTACCAAGAATATTCTTTTTTGAATTATGATAAAAAAAAAATTAAATATGAAGAATTTAAATCCTTTTTTGATCAGTCAATAAGAAACAATAATGATATTAAAATGTTACATGAACTTTACAAAAAAAATAAAATATATGCTGCTTTCCTGAAAAGTGAAAAAAAAGAATTTTTTAGTTGTTTATTTACAATAGCAGGAAACACTGTTGAATATTTTTTTTCAAATTCTTCCTTAAACCATCATTCATTAATAGTTGCTGCAATTAATTTTTTTAAAAAAATTGAATTTTTAGAATTTCTTAGTTTTGGAGTTGTCAATACACTTGATAATTTTGAGACATTGTCAAAAAAAAAAAAAAATATTGCTGTATTCAAGAAAGGGTTTGGTGGTGAAAAATTTAAATATATTTTTTTTGAGAAAGAATATTAATTATGAATTTGGTATGTAATCAAATTAAAAATCTTACAAAAAAAAAATATGTTTTATTTACGTCTAATTGTTCCACTTCAATTTATTTATTACTTAAATCCTTAAATTTAAAAAATAAAAAAATTATAGTTCCTGTTAATCTTTGCTATGATGTAATATTAAGTATTATTAGCTCAGGGAATATACCTATAATAATTGATACTAATGATAACTTAGGATTTAGTTTAAAAGATTTAAAAAAAAAATTGGAATATGAGGAAGATATTAAAGTAATAATTTTTCCTTATTTATACGGAAATAGTGACAATTTTGAGAGTGTTTTAAACTTAGCGAAAAAAAATAAGATAATTCACATTGAGGATATTGCCGGGTCTTTTGGAGGCAAGATAAAACAAAAATATTTTGGATCTTTTGGAGATTTTACCGTTGGAAGCTTTGGTAAAGGTAAAATTATAGATATGTCTGCTGGTGGTTTCATAGCAACTAATAATAGTGATGTTTTTTTAAAAGTTTGTAGAAATTATAAGTCACTTTCTAAATTTAAACTTAAGAATAAATTAATTTATCAAAAATCGAGTGAATTTTTAGAAAGAATTTTAAAAACAAAAAAAAAAAATTTATTTACTCAAAGTAAAATTAAGTATTTTTCTAAAGGATTTATATATTATAAAAAATTCAATAAAAAATTTTATTTTAATCTATTTCAAAAAATAAAAAAAATTGATCTGATAAATAAATCTAGAAATAAGAATTCAAAATTTTACGAAAAAATTTTCAAGTTCAATTTTTTAAAACCAATAACTCATAAAAAAGGATCGGTTTATTGGAGAAAAAATTTTATTTTAAAAAAAGGTTCCTCTGAAAAACTTATTAAATATTTAAATCAAAATAATTTTTATTCTAGAAAATATTATCCTCCCTTGAACTATATTTTTCCTATATATAAAAAAAAAATGGCCAATTACGAGAAAAACTACAAAAGGTTAATTAATTTTTGGGTTGGTGAAGAATTGAATGAAAGTCAAATTATTAGGGCTAAAGACAATATAATAAACTTTTTTAATGAAAAAAATAAACTTTAATTAATAGATTAAATATAATAAGTAAAATGTACAATAAATTAATAATTATTGTTCCAAGAGAATTTTCAATTAAAGAATATATTAAAAGTTCGTTAGAAGATTTTATTAAGAAAAATATTAAACTAGAAATTTGGGTTGTAAAAAAAATACTAAATCCTCTGAGTCATGTTGATAAAAAATTAATGATCTCAGATAAGAATATACAAATTAGGATTATAGATAATTTAGATACTCTAAGTGAATATTTATCAAAAGAGAATGTATCAACTTTATTTGATTTAAGAATAAAGCCTGATATAAAAACAAAAAATTTTTTTTCCATTTTTTTTGACTTTGACTTTGATTTTATGATTATTTCAGGTTTGTTAACTCGTGAAATAAGTTTGAAATATATCTTATTTTATAAATTTAAAAATTTTTTAATTAAGTTATTTTTTTTAATTCATAATATTAAAATTAAACATTCAAAATATGTTTTTGTTTTAGGTGATAAATGTGATTCAAAATTTAATTTTTTAATAAATTCCAAATCTATTTTAATAAGAGGTCATCATGCAGATTATGATCGATTTTTAGAAAGAAAAGAAAATACAACTCAAATTAAAAAAAGTTATTTCGTATTTTTAGATCAAAATGCACCATTCCATCAAGATTTAATGGAGATGCGTAGAAATGATATGGATGCAGATAATTATTATTTTTCAATTAAAAATTTTTTAGAGATTACTAAAAAAAAACATAATATAGATTATCTCATATCACCTCATCCAAGAGCTGATATTAGCAAACTTAAAAAATACTTTGAAAATAAAATATCTGATATGAATACTTTAGAAACAGTTCGTCAATGTAAATTTGTTTTGTGTCATGACAGTACAGCTGTAAATTTCGCATTTTTATTTAATAAACCTGTGATAAGTATTTATGATAATGAATTAGCAAAAAGCCAATATAATCATTTAAAAGCTATAAAAAGATTTTGTTACAGGACTAGATCTCCTTTAAAGAATATTCATAGAGATGAAATTGAAGATTACGATTTGCAAATTTCAAAACAATTCTACTCTCAATTTATAAAAAATTTTATTAAATGTCATAATGAGAACAAAAAACGAGTAGATATTTTGACCGGATATATAAATTTTTATGAGTGAAGTATCATTTGAAAATTTTGGACATGTAGCAAAAAAGGTAGGATATGGAAATATTTTTATCTCATCTTCACGTTATAAATTTCAAGAAAAATTTATTCCAATATTACTAAATGACGTAAAAAATAAATTAAGAGTTTCTCACAAAGATACTCTATTAGATATAGGTTGTGGACTAGGTCTATTTCTTATTCCTTTAAGTTTTTTTTGCAATACAATTGTTGGAATCGATCATAAGAATTTTATAAATCAGATAACATCTGAGTTTAGATTTATTAGTAAAAAAAATTTGATTTCTGGAAATTTTTTAAAAATCAAACTTAAAAGAAAGTTTGATAAAATACTTATCTATAGTGTAGTTCATTATTTATCCTCTGAAGGAGAATTTCAAAAATTTATTCATAAAGCTATCTCTCTACTTAAACACAAAGGCATTTTGTTAATTGGAGATATCCCAATTAAAGAATATGAAAAAGCTTTTATAAAAAGTAACGAAGGTAAAAAATATTACCAAAAAATTGAAAAGATAAAAAAAGCACACAAAAAAAAAGGTAAAGCTTTTGGAATCTCAAATTTTTTAAGAAATAGAGAAAAAGATAGCAAACTGATTAATATAGATTTAGAGATGATGCAAAATTTAAAAAAAAAATTAAATTCAAAAAAACTAAAAGTAAAATTTTTACGACATAAAAAATTTGCCATGTTCAATGATACAAGAATAGATATAATAATCGAAAGAAAATAAATGAAAAAAAAAATTGGAACTTGGATAACATCATTTAATCAACATACTTTAGAAGTTATTTCTAATTCTGGTTTTAGTTGGATATGTATAGATTTAGAACATTCTGACATTTCTGATAAAGAAACAAATATATTAATATCTTTAGCAAAAAAAAATAAAATCAAACCATACGTTAGAGTAGCCTCTAAATCAGAGGAAAATTTTAAAAAAGCTTTAGATGGAGGTGCTGTTGGTATAATTGTTCCTATGGTGGAGACTAAAGAGGATGTGGATGATATCATTAATTTTTCTTATTATTCACCGATTGGTAAGAGAAGTTTTGGACTTTATTCACATAATGTTTATGGGATTGCAAAAAATCATCTAAAAATCAAAAAATATAAGCCTGAAATAATTCTTCAAATAGAAAGCTTAAAAGGAATTAATAATCTTGATGGTATTTTATCAAATAAGTTTATAAATGGAACTCTAATTGGTCGATATGATCTCTCGTTAACACTCAATAAACCAGGGGATTTTAAATCTAAAGAATTTAAACGTTGTATAAAAAAGTATCTCTCAATTTGTAAAAAGAAAAAAATTAAATCAGGAATTCATTTAGCTGAATTTGATTTAAAAAATATTAATGCAGAAATAAAAGAATACGATTTAATTGCTGTAGGCACAGACTTCATTTTTTTAAAAAAGATGTGTGATTTGTTATTTAAAAATATAAAATGAGTGTTGCAGCCTATATTCCTGTCAGGCTACAAAGTAGCAGACTCCCTAAAAAAGCGTTATTAAAAATTGGTGATAAAACTATGATAGAGCATGTTTTTGAAAACACATTAAAGTCTAAAATTATAAATTATATTTTTGTAGCAACATGCGATTTAGAAATTTACAATTTGATGAGAAAAAAGGGTGCTAGAGTCATAATGACCTCTAAAAAACATAAAAGAGCTACAGATCGAGTGTACGAAGCTTTCTTAAAAACTGATGGAAAGATTAGAAAAAAAATTAAAAAAATTGTAATGGTTCAAGGAGATGATCCAATGTTAAAATCACAAATGATAGAAGCGGTTGTAAAAACTAATAATCATAATAACGAAGTTACAAATATTTGTAATAAAATTAAATTTAGAAATGCAAAAGATCCTAATAGAGTGAAAGTTGTAGTAAATAAAAAATTTGAAGCAATATATTTTTCAAGAGAGCCAATCTCCTATAAAAAAAAAACAAAAGATAAATTATATCTTAAACAGGGAAATATATTTTGTTTCAGCCCAAAAATTTTAAAGAAATATTGTTCTATACCACAATCAGATTTAGAAATTGTAGAGTCAGTTGATATGAATAGATTCTTAGAAAACGATATTAAAATCAAAATGGTACTGTCTAAATATGATACAATAAACGTAGATACTTATAAAGATTTAAAAAAAGCAAGAGGCTTGATGAAATAATTTATGATTAAAGAGAGTGATATAAGAAGTGATAAAACTTTAAATGAATATCAAAGACTAGTTGATAAAGATTCAAAAAAATTATTAAAAAGAAAAAAATACTTCAAGAACCTTAATTATAAAAAGTTAGGATTGGGAAAAATGACTTATGCTTTTTCAAAAAAAGGATATGACTATTTAGAATGTTCAAACACAGGAACATTAATTGTAAACCCAAGACCTACAAGGAAAGATTTATCTGGATTTTATAAAAATTCAAAATCCAATGAATTTTGGTACGAAAAATTCTTCTTACCTAAATTAAGTCAAAGGGTAAATTTAACTATAAAACCAAAAATAAATTACCTTATAAAAAACTTTAGATCTTACCAGAAAAAAAGAATTATTGATATAGGTTGCGGATCTGGTGATTTTTTAGTTCACTTAAAAAAAAAATGGAAACATGCAAAGTTATTTGGACTTGAACCTTCTGATAAAATGTCCAAAAAATTTAAAGATAAAGAAATTGTTATAATCAATAATGTAATTGAGGAATTTAAACCTAAAAAAAAATTTGATTTAGTTACATGCTTTGAATTATTTGAACATGTCTTCGACCCTGATATTTTTATTAAGTCTTTAAGTAATATTCTATCAAAAAATGGTTTATTATATTTAAGTACATTAAATGCAAAAGGTTTTGATATAAAATATTTAAGAGAAAATTCAAAATCAATATACCCACCATATCATCTCAATTTTTTTACAATAAAATCCATGCGTAAAATTTTAACTTCAAATGGATTTAAAAATATTAAGATCATAACACCTGGAATGCTTGATTTTGATATTATTCTAAAAAATTACAATTATGTTAAAGATCCAGTTTTGAGTAAAATTTTACAAGTACTAAATAAAAAGAAAATTATTTCATCAGAAATTGGAGAAATTCAAAAAACAATTTATTTAAATAATTTGAGTTCACATATGTTGGTTATGGCAAAAAAAAAATAATGAGGAAAATCAATGTAGCAATTGCTGGGTTTGGTGTTGTTGGAAAAAAAAGATATGAAATTTTAAAAAAAATAAAAGAAGTAAATATAGTTGCGATAAGTGATAAAAATATCCAAAAATCGCCAAAAAATAAGAATATTAAATTTTTTACAAATTATAGAAAACTTTTCAATTTTAATTTGGACGTAATATTTATAAGTTTACCAAATAAAATTGCAGCAGAGGCAACAATAGACTCACTTAAAAAAAAAATTAATGTTTTTTGTGAAAAACCACCCGCCAAAAATTACAAAGATTTTTTGAAGATATATAATGTTTATAAAAAACAAAAAAATTTAAAAGTAAAATATGGTTTTAATCATAGATATCACGACTCGATAATCATCGCGAAAGATGCAATTAAAAAAAAAAAATACGGTAAATTAATTAATATTCGCGGCCTTTATGGTAAAAGCAAAATAATTAATTTTAAAGGACAATGGAGATCATCAAAAACTTTGGCTGGTGGTGGTATTTTATTAGATCAAGGAATTCATTTATTAGATATATTGATTTTTTTCTGTGGAGATTTTTTAGACGTTAAAAGCTTTATCTCAAATAAATTTTGGTCATATAAAGTTGAGGATAACGCTTATTCTTTGATAAAATTTAAGAATAATGTAATAGCAATGATTCATTCAACTGCAACACAATGGCAACATAAATTTCGTGTAGAAATTATTATGGAAAAAGGACAAATAAATTTAAATGGAATTTTGTCGGGTTCAAAATCATATGGAGATGAAAAAATTGAAATTATTCCTAAATTTTCAAACAAAAATTATAAAAAAAAAATTTTGTCTTTTAAAAAAGATTTATCTTGGGAAAAAGAAACTAAAGAGTTTGTAAACTTATTCAAAGAAAATAAAAAAATAAAAACTGGTAATATCGAAGATGCCAAAAGAGTAATGAACTTAGTTGATAAAATATATAAATCAGATAAATCTTGGAGTTATTAAATGTTAAAAAAATATCTTACTAAAAGTAAAGACATAAACTCATTTTCAAAAAAATATATAAATTATTTACATAATGTTTTCAGTTCTTTGGACTTTAAGAAATTAAATGAACTTGAAAAAGAGTTTTTAAAATTAAGATCTAATAATTCAACAATATTTTCTATTGGAAATGGTGGTGCTGCGGCTACATCAATGACATTAGCTAATGATGTTGGATTCGACATATTAAAAAAAACAAAAAAAAAGGGGTTTAAAATTGTAAACTTGAGTGACAACAATTCTATCGTCACAGCGATCGCTAATGACGTAGGTTATGACAAGATATTTATTGAACAGTTAAAATTACACTATAAAAAAAAAGATGCTTTAATAATTTTTTCTGCGTCGGGGAACTCAAAAAATATTTTAAATGCAGCAAAATGGGTGAAAAATAAAAAAGGCAAAGTTTTTAGTGTTGTTGGTTTCGATGGAGGAAAAATAAAAAGATATTCAGATATTTGCTTGCATTTTAAATCACAAAAAAATGAATATGGCCCAGTTGAGGATTGTCAATTAATAGTAAATCACATATTAGCTCATTGGTTTCAAAATAAATTTAGTAAATAGACTTGTATGTTTTCCTCAGATATTGAGATTTGGGACACATTAATGCAGCCCTATAGTTACAATAATTTGATTAGAAAAATTTATTTTAATAAAAAAAAAAATTTAAGAAAAATTTTTAATGATTGGGTTGGTGAAATTTCAAAACCATTTAAAGATGATATTGATTGGTGGGTAAATTTAATTGGTGAAAGAAATAATCTTAATTCTCATTTATTCCATTATTTTTGTATTCTTGAGACTTTAAAAGAATTAAAAAAAAAAAATATTTACCTAAAAAAAATTGAGATAAATAATGAAAATTTAAAAAATATCATTATTAAAAAAAAATTTTTAGTAAAAAAAATAATTACTAAAGAAGTAACTAAAAAAAGTTTATTTAAAATTACAACAATTATTATTTACAGAACTTATGTTTTCATTTTAGCAAAACTTTTTAAAAAAAATATTTACTCTAAGATATCAATTGTAGATTTTTTTCTAGTTGGTAATAGTTTATCCTCAAAACGATATTACGGAAAACTTGAAAATAAAATAAGAAAAAAAAATGTTTTTTTTGTTCCAACAATTATAAATACTAATATTATAGATTTAATTAGTTTGACTAAAAAAATAAAATCCAAAAAAAATTTTTTTTTGAAAGAGTCCTTTATAAGTATTAGTTATTTCTTAAAAAGTATTTTTTATTTTATTAGATTAAAAAAATTTGACATAAAATATAAGAACATATTTGAATATGATTTCACTAAAATAATTTTAGATGAACTAAAATGTTTGAAGGATTATAACACAATAGTTATCGCTTTAAATAATTATTTTTTTTTCAAATCTTTAAAAGAAAAAAATTTTGAAATTAAGACATCTATAAATTGGTTTGAAAACACAGCTGTTGATAAAGGGTGGAATTTTGGATTGAATAAATTTTTTAAAAATACAAATAGTTTTGGTTATCAAGGTTTTACTTGCTACAAAGACTTTTTGTGTTTAGATCCTGTGGAACATGAAGATAAATTTAACTTAATACCCAAGAAAATAGTTATTATTGGAAAAAAATACTTTAGACCCAAAATAGAATTCTATAGAAAATTAAAAATTTTACAGGGTTTTGCTTTCCGATTTTCATATTTAAGTAAAAATTATTTTCAGAATAAAAGTTTTATTTTAGTTTCGTTGAATTTAAACTACAAAATTAACAAAGACATATTGGATATTATAAATGGATCTCAATTTTTGAAAAATAAAAAAATTATCTTTAAAATTCATCCAGCATTAAAATTTCGTGAAAAAGAATTTATTAACAATAAACATACGATTTCAATTGAACCATTTAAAGACTTAATCAGAAAAAGCAAAGTTTTTATTACAGCAGGTTCATCGAGTACTATAGTTGAGTCCATTTGCAATGGGGTACCAGTTGTAATTCCTTTCAAAGATGATATGTCAGAATTTTCATTAAAAAGTATAGGTTTACCAAAACAATTATATAAAGTTTGTACAAATAAAAAAAATTTCGATGAAACACTTAATTATCTATTAAAAAAAAATAATACTTATAATTTAAAAAAACTTAATAGAATTAAGAAAGATTATTTTAATTTATACGAAAATAAGAATTTAATCAATTTTGAAAAAATTTTGTAAGGATATGAAAAAAAAAAAATATAAGATTTTAATTTCAGCCATTCCTTTAGTTCCTATTTTTAAAAAATATCAAAAGTATTTTGACAATAAAAAATATTCAATCGATTTAAAAAAAACAGATCAATATTTAAATGAAGCTCAGTTGCTAAAAATTATATACAAATATCATGGCGTCATTTGTGGAGATGATGAATTCACTAAATCTGTACTTGAGAAAGCCTCAAATTTAAAAGTAATTTCAAAATGGGGTACAGGAATTAACTCAATTGATTTAAATTTTGCAAAGACAAAAAAAATTAAAGTTCTAAATACTCCATCTGCATTTAGTTATAGTGTAGCAACTATGGCCATAGGTATGATTTTGTCTCATTATAGAAAAATTGTTGAGAGTCACAATTTAATCAAAAAAAATAAATGGCCGAAACTTCAAGGCGAAACTTTGCTTAATAAAAAGGTAGGAATTATTGGTGTTGGAAATATAGGAAAAAAAATTTTTGAAATGTTAATTGGATTTGAAACTATAAATTACGCAAATGATCTAAAAAAAATTAATCAAAGTTTTCTTAAGAGATATAAAGTAAAACAAGTATCAAAAAAAAAAATTTTTCGAGAGTCTGATATTTTAATAACCGCTTCTGATTTAAACAAAAGTTCTTATCATTTAATAAATAAAAAGATCTTAAAACAAATTAAAAAAAATGTATTGATCGTAAATATTTCAAGGGGGGGATTAATTGATAATAAAGCACTTATAAACTTCCTTAAAAAAAATCCACATGCTGGAGCATGTTTGGATGTTTTTGAAGAGGAACCCTTGAAAAGAAATAGTAAATTTTTAAATTTAAAAAATTGTGTATTAACCAGCCATAACGCATTTAACACTTATAATGAAGTAGAGAAAACGCATAAAAATACTATAAATAATATTTTAAAAATATTACATTAATGAGAAAATTAAAAATTTTTAAAAATAAAAAAATACTAATTACAGGACATACAGGATTTAAGGGGTCATGGTTATCATTGTGGTTTAAAAGTTTGGGCGCAAATGTATTGGGCGTCTCTAATGATATTCCTACATACCCATCTCACTTTAAATTAATCAACTTAGAGAAAAAAATTAAAAGTAAGTTTTTTGATATTACAAATTTAAAAAAATTGAAAAAAACATTTGTAAATTACAAGCCTGATTATGTCTTTCATTTAGCCGCTCAATCTTTAGTAAAAAAATCATATCAAGATCCTTTATTAACATATCAAACAAATACTATTGGAACTCTGAATGTAATGGAATGTTTAAGGTCATTAAAAAACAATTGTATAGCAATCATTATCACGAGTGATAAGAGTTACAAAAATCTAGAAATTAGAAGAGGATACAAAGAGGATGATATTTTAGGAGGCATTGATCCTTATAGTTCATCCAAAGCTTCAGCTGAATTAATAATTCAAACTTATTTTAACTCCTTCTTAAAAAAAAAAAAAAATATTAAAATTGCGGTTGCTAGAGCTGGAAATGTTGTTGGAGGTGGAGATTGGTCTAAAGATCGTTTGATACCTGATTGTATGAAATCATGGTCAAAAAATAAAAAGGTTCTTATAAGAAATCCAAATTCTACTAGACCATGGCAGCATGTATTAGATGCTTTATATGGTTACATCACTCTTTCTCTATATCTAAAAAGAAATAAAAAGTTGAATGGAAATGTATTTAATTTTGGCCCTTCATTAAACAATAATTTTAGAGTCATAGATGTTTTGAATCTAGCAAAAAAATCTTGGAATAAAGTTTTTTGGAAAATTATTAATGCAAAAAAAAATGTCTATGAAAGTAATTTACTTAAATTGAATTCTTCAAAGGCAAAATCTATTTTAAAATGGAAATGTAATTTGAATTTTAAAGAAACAATTTATTTAGTTATAGATTGGTATAAAAATTATTATCTTCATAAAAAAGATATGTACGCGTTTTCTTTAAAACAGATTAATTCGTATTATAAAAAATTAAATAAAAATTAATAATGAAAGTTGTAATTTTAGCAGGTGGATTTGGAACTAGGATCTCTGAGTATACAAAAACAATTCCAAAACCAATGATAAAAATAAATGGAAAACCATTAATAAGTTATATAATTGATCATTATGTTTCATATGGACATAAAGAATTTTACATAGCTCTTGGTTATAAAGGAAATGTAATTAAGAAATACTTTAATAGTTATAAAAATTTGAAATTTAAGATTAATTTCATTGAAACAGGTTTAAAAACAATGACAGGTGGAAGACTTAAAAGATTAGGAAAATTTCTTAAAAATGAAACGTTTCTTGCTACCTATGGCGATGGACTAGCAAATGTAGACTTAAAAAAATTAGTAAAGTTTCATCAAAAAAGTAAAAAACTCGTTACATTAACAGCTGTAAGACCACCTGCCAGATTTGGCTCTATCAAATTAAATAGGAATAAAGTCTCTTATTTTAAAGAGAAATCTAGCTTGGATGAAGGTTGGATAAATGGAGGCTTTTTTGTAATGAATTCTAAATTTTTAAGATTTATAAAAAATGATAAAACATTTTTAGAAAGAGAACCTTTTGAACTTTTAACTAAAAAAAACCAGCTTGCTGGATATAGGCATAAAGGATTTTGGCAATGCATGGATACTCTAAGAGATAAAGAAATTTTAGAAAAAAAAATAAAACAAAAAAAAAATTTTGAGTAAAAGAATTTTAATCACTGGCGGAACTGGTTTTATTGGTTTTCATCTATGCAAAAAATGTCTTAGTCTTGGATGGTCTGTTACAAGTTTGTCATCAAAAAAACCCAAACCTCAAAAAAAACTCAAAAATGTAAAATATTTAAAGATTGACATAACAAATAAAAATAAATTATTAAAAATTAATAAAAACTTTGACTACATAATAAATTTAGCTGGATATGTAGATCACACTAATAAGAAAAAGACTTTGAAAAGTCATTATATTGGCTGCAAAAATCTTGCATCTATTTTTTCAAATAGAAATATTAAAAAATTTATTCAAATTGGATCAAGCATAGAATATGGAAAATTAAAATCTCCACAAATTGAAAATAAGAATAATCCACAATCAACATACTCTGTTTATGGAAAGGCAAAACTTTTGAGCACAAAATTTTTATTAGATCTAAATAAAAAAAAAAATTTTCCTTTGTCAATAATAAGACTTTATTTAGTGTATGGCCCAAACCAAGATATAAATCGTGTTGTACCCATAACAATTAAAAATGCTTTAGAAAATAAAAAATTTGACTGTTCAAATGGTTCTCAATTTCGTGATTTTACTTATATTGATGATGTAGTTGATGCAATTTTAAAAATACTTAAAAGTAAAAAAACTAATGGTGAAATAATTAATATTGGAAGTGGAAAACCTATAAGAGTGAGGACTCTCATTAAAAAAATTTGTTTAATTGTAGGTGCTGGCAAACCAGTTTTTGGGAAAGTAAAAATGAGAAAAGATGAAACAATGTCATTATATCCAAATATTTATAAAGCTAAAAAAATTTTAGAATGGAAGCCAAAAATAAGTCTTAATGTAGGTTTAAGAAGAACTATTAAATATTATAAAAATGGAAAATTTATTAATAATTTCAAACGATAAAGTTTTTTTTAGTAAAAAAAAGGTTTCCACAAAACATAACGATACCATAAATATTTTAGAGGCAGCTCAAGCACGATTTAATATTTTTTTGTTATCTAGAAGTTCTAAAAATAATGATAACTTTTCCTTAAAAAAAAAAAGAATTTTTAAATTAGATCTTAAAAAATTTTCTTTTTTAAGAAAAGAAAAATTTAAAGTTTTAATGATTTCAATCACTCTAAGAAATATTTTTTTTTATTTATTGTTATGTTTATTAATTAAAGATTTAAAAGGATTTGTTTACCTTAGAAGTGATGGATACAAGGAATATGAAGTGAGGTTAGGTAAATTAGGAATATTACTTTTCTCCATAATGATGCAAAGTATAAAAGGAAAATTTAAAATAATATCTGTAAATAAAAATATCAAATCTCCAAAAACTGATTACATTGTATATCCCTCAGAATTAGACAAATCTTGGTTAAAAAAAAAGAAAATTACAAAAAACAATTTCCCCAAACTTTTATATTTTGGAAGATTTAAAAAAGACAAAGGTGTTTTTTCACTCATCGAGATATTTAAAGAATTGAAATATGAATTTAGATTGACTATTGCAGGTGACAAAAATCATCCCTCATCAAGTTTAGAAAATATCAAATTTTTAAAAGAATTTTCCAACAAAAAAAAAATTATAAATTTATATGATAATCATGATATTTTTATTCTACCATCGTATACAGAAGGATCTCCAAAAGTGATACTAGAAAGTTTAGCCAGAAAAAAACCAATAATTATTTTTAAAGAAATTAAACATGTAAAAAAAAATTTTAAGGGGATATTTATATCTAAGAGAGATCCTAATCATTTAAAAAAAACAATTATCCACATCATTAACAATTATTCAAAAATTCAGAATGATATTGCAAGGAATACTCTTATTACAAAAAAGTGTTTTCAAAAAAAATTAGTTAATATTCTTAATGATTAACTTGATCAAAAATAATTTTATACATTTTTTATTTATATTTTTACCACTCACTTATTTAATTGGTATATCCTTAACAGAGATTTTTCTATTTACTTTAATTATATACTTTTTAATTAAAAATAGAGATTTTGACTTTTTAAAAGACAAAAAAATAATCTTTTTTTTCCTAATATCATTTTTTTTTGGTATTAACGCTTTTTTACAAATTGATGATAATCTACAAATTTCATCGATATTTCATTTTAGATATGTAATTTTTGTTTTATCAATTTTATTTTGTTTGAGGTGTTGTGAAAAAATAAATCCAATTATTAAAAAAAATACTTTTTACATAATTTTATTAATAGTATCTTTTGTTTTATTTGATGCTTTTTTTCAATTTTTAAT
>MDTC01135426.1_pt1 | contig 37766 bp, 37 predicted proteins | sample 811181 | NCBI WGS metagenome assembly MDTC01 (sample SAMN05326644, study PRJNA326480) | marine metagenome | isolation source: seawater | place: Pacific Ocean: North | collected 2011
CGTCGCGGACCTCGCGACCAGGCATGACCACCTCCTCGGAGAAGATCACCGGCTCGCGATCAGCCTGCCTCCGTGCTTGGCTGATGGGTCACCGCGCGGCGACCAGTAGCTGGGTCCTGTGTTCCGCTGGATCCTCGGGGATCTGGGCGACGATCTGCTGGGCTCTGTACTGGTCGAGCTGCTGACGAGTATCGCACACCCGATCCTCGGCCTTCACCACGGCCGTCCAGGAACGGTCTTTCTCCGCCTCTCGGCTGATACGCTCGTACCTCCTGATCTTCTTGATCAGGAAGGCTTCACGACCGATTTTGTCGCTTGCTCGGACTGCCACCGGGATCAACTCTCGTTTTTTCGTCGATTTTTTTCGGCGTGTGTGTGTGTAGAGCGTCAGAGAGTACCCCGCCGGGGGTTTTGAACTTTCTACACTTTCCAGCACGACAAAAAGGGCAACTACTACGTATTACCCACGACAAGAGCCGAGGTGATCTCAATGACTACGGTAATCACTCCGAGCATCCGGTGGAGCTGGGTCCAGCAGCGACGGCGGGATCACCCCACGGTGTAGCCACGAGAGCCAGTCCTCATCGACCTCGATGGGAGACCCGAGGTCCATTCTGGGCTCGGCGGTGATGACGCTGGCTCGCCCATCCCTGAGGATCCACCCGATTCGTTGGTGATCCACCCAGATGATGATGGACCCTGTGCTGTACTGTCGTGCTGAGATCATATCTCCCTCCTCTATGTACTAGGGGAGGGAGATAGAAGGACTATTGAGAGGTGATCAGGATCCGCAGCTTCGCCTCCCCGGATCCGACCCAGGTGGGCTGAATCCACCGCAGCTCCAGCCTCCTGTTCCCACGGGCCTCGGAGCCACACCATCGATGCGTCCAGTGGCCACGCCTAAAATGTGGAGACTTCGTCCGGCCGGTGTTCTCGGTCTTGATCCTGCGGACGGTAGAGCGGACCCGCCGTGATCCCCTGGGTCCCGCCCACGTCACGGGGATCTCATCCTCCCGGTGAACGGAGACGAGCCGGGGCAGACCAGATCGGGTGCCAGTAGTCCTCCGGTTCGACTCCTGCCTAGGGAGCCCAGGCAGCGACAACCAGGCCACATGAGCTGCGACGAGACCCGCAACCTGGGGGTCGAGCTGCATAGCGTCGTAGAAGCGACCCACCTCACGGAATGAGGCCATCCTGGTCTCATGCTCGATGACCTCGGTGTTGATCTCGCGGTCCATGGTGACGAAGGCGATCTGCTGCGTATTGGCGTCCGTGATTGTCAGGGACCTCTCCGGTGGCTGCGTCACGAAGTAGACCCTGTCCCGCACGATGAGCATCAGGGTGGGGGGCAACGTGGTCTTCAACAGCTCACTGTTCAGCACAGGCAGCTCAGACATTTCCAGCATTCGGGTCACATTGGCTGAGAAGGCAAAAACCGTCCGGTGCCTGTTCCAGCTCTCTGCGACCGTCGGCATGGTCCCGCGATTCACGTGGGCGTCCATGTGCCTGATCTGCCGCTTGATACTCTGCCACTTCCTGGATGCCATCGGCGTACTCGCTCCTTGGATCACCGGGGTCGTTCCGGGTCCAGAGCCTTATACGAGCGAGAGATCCGATAGTTAACCGAGGTCAGTAATATCGGTCGGAGAAGTGGTAGTACTCAAGAAACTGGTTCGGCTTGTGGAATGACCCGATCAGGGTCGGGAGTACGACATGCTCTTCGATGAGGGTCAGTTGCTGAAGGCACTCCTTCCGAAGAACCACCTCTGCTTCAGTGCCGGTCCCAGCTACGCTGCTCCAACCGGCCAGCTTGTCCCGCGTTGAGTTGAGCAGTGCAGCCCCTTCGTCACCGAAGAACTCGGCGTCGAACTCTGCCCCTGCGAAGAGACGGGCAACTGTCTCCAGCCCGAGGTCGCTCTCACCGCCAGCGTGGTCCATGATCGCGATGGACTTGATGACCTGATGGAGGGCCTGTCCTGCTACCTCCACCTTTGCACGGTGTTGCTGGTACTCCTCCCACTGCCTTCGTTGTCGAGCACGTCGGGCCTCCGGCGGGTTCCTGATCTTCCTGACCCGTTGGCGGAGCTGGGCCTTCACCGCACTCTCCGTCCGAGTCGAGGAAAGCCCGTCCATAGCACGCTTGATGAACGGCGTATAGCTGAATCCGTCCTCGTGCGAGTGCTCGGCTGCTTCCTTGGCAAGCTCGTCGAGGACGGCACGGTCTTCATCCGAGTACGTCGGGTAAAAGCCAGGCGTTCCGGTCTCGGACATGTCAGGAACCCAACAGGGGGAAGTCCGGGACTTCGAGCCCTTCGGCCCGGTAGAATTCCAAGCATTGTTCGTGGCTAGCGCTGTTGAACTGTCCGGCATCAGCGAACTCCGCGAAGACCCAGACCTCATCGAGGCTACTGGAGTCGCCATCCTGTACAAGGTTCCACCGGGTAGACCTGACGATAAAGGCTGAGAAACCGTCCTTACCTGAGGACCGCTGCGTGATTGTGTCACCCGCCTGCGGTAGCGCCGGTAGCATCGCTTCGGCGATGTAGTTCTGTTCGCCGTCTGGGCCGATGAAGCTGATCTTGACGTTGTACAAAGGAACCTCCAGCGGGGTGATGGGTTGACCATAGCTCAGTCCTCGGAGGCGAGGAAGACCCCCAGTGCATCATCCTGGACCAGCGTGCTGGCATCCCCGAGACCACGACGACCTGTCCCGGAGAAGCCGAAGCTGACGACCTCTCCGCCACGGAGAGCGGGCCCGATACGACGTGCGATCTGGCTCACCCTCTGCTGCGGGATGATGCCCTCGGCATGGAGGCGACGGACCTCACCCCAGGTCTCGGAAGGACGATCCTGCAAAGCGAACCCGGCCGTCTAGCCTGGGGTCGATTCGGGATGCCAGCTCACCATGGCGAGTTGCGTGGTCCGACTCTCGTGCTAGGGGGACTTCGGGAGGAGGCTGCTAGTCAGCCTCTGCTCGTGAACACCATCCGGGAGGCCAATATGGCTGCGACGTTCTCTCTTCTTGATGCTCGCCAGTTCACCGCCGCGACGGAACAAGAGGGTTGGCTTATTGCGGATGTCTCAGAGTATGTTAGGTTGGTGATTTCGTTTCGGGTGATCTCCTCGGGTAGCGGTGGATCACTGGTCATTCAAACGGCGGCAATCGACACCACGGACGACACTGCTTGGGCTGACATCGCGAATGCGCCACTCGATACGGCTGGGTCTACGGTCGCAGAGGTGACGGCGTTCTCCAAGTTCATCCGGTGGTCGGTGCAAAATCCCTCCGGGTCGCCTGTGGCTGAAGTCCGCGTGGTGGCCAAGCGGGCCTGAGGTGGTGGATGCCAACAACAGTTCTTGATGATCCTAACTCGGCAAAAAAGAATCCGTTCGAACAGGACCCCGTGCGGTACGCGGGACCTGGTGGTGGAGTTACATTCCTGCCACATACGCTGACTGGGGGGCAAAAAGCAGCGATGCTGGCTATTGCCACAATCGTGGGCGGCTTCGGAATTGCGCTCATGATCTACACGCTTGGAGCCCCCAATCCGGTGACGGCCGGCATTGGGGTTGGCATGTTCGTCATCGCTCTTGCAATTTGCCTCGTGGCCTTCGTTCTTGACTCTCCACCGCCGTCAGGTGGGGCGACGACGTCAACAACGACGTCCAGTGCAGCCCGAGGCGGACGGGGCGGGGAGGCTGACCGCAGGCTTGCTCTGCTTGGGGACGTGCTGGTTGTAGCTGACGCAGTTGACGCGGCTACCAGTAAGGTCGACGACGCGTCAGAGGCCATGGTGCTGGCCAAAGCAATCAACTCGGTGCTAGCTGCACAGGTCCGGTGGCTCGTGGAATATCAAAAGGGGGAGATCTCCCTGCGACAGCTTGCCAAGCGCCTTGGAGCGACGGATCCGATCTTGGATGCATCCATTTCTTCGTCGATGGACGTTGCCGAGTCTGCAATATTGGATTCGCTTCAGGATCACGGTGCATTGTCGGAGCCGCTCCTCGTCGGAGTGGATGACCTGCTGGCCCACATGGACAGTGATGTAGTGGGTCGTCTGTTCGATTCGGATGTCCGGTCTAAGATCCACGAGATCCTGCGGCTGGAGAGTGATGCCAACGGGCTTCCTCGGCACCAGTCTATCGACGCCCAGACGGCCCTCCAAGCCATCGCATCTGGCCGTCGTGCGGAGTTCCGTACATCCGACATTCGGCAGATGTACACGGGTGTTCCCGCGCTGCGGAGGAGGTAGACGTGGGGGCGGTTTCCTATGCCGTGCTGGGAATAAGCCTAGTTCACGTTGCCGTTCAGGCAGTGGCGATTGGGGTTCACTGGGGGTATTACGTCCGTCAGGCGGGTGTGGATGGCTGCGATGGGCGTGTTCGACGAGCCGTTCTTCCACACGCAATCGCCCTGATGCTCTCGCTGGTGATCGCAACCGCTGTCCCGTCAGGTTTGATGCTGCTAGTGCCGTGACGCGTCCCCAACCGGTCACCCACAGTCCTGCATCCGTGGCCAGCGTGCTGGCATCCCAAGACCGTGATCAGACCATGAAGTCGTCGAACGTGAACTCAACTGCCTCCATCTCTGCCGTCCAGACGGCTTCCAGCTCGGATGTCTTCCTCCGCGTGATCTCGGCAGCAGGGATGCTCCCGTCGTCCACCGCCGTCTTCAGGGCGTAGAAGGCTGCCTCCCCGGTCACCTCTGCCCACTGTGCCTCCAAGGTGCCCGAGGTTCTGCCTTCGACCTGGAGGCCCTGCTCGTTCGCCTGAAGGACATCCACCACCTCGGCCACCGGCAGGCGGGTTCGGAGGCTGATCGGCTTGGTGGATTGCACCGTCTCCTTGGTCTCGTCCGTCCTCCTCGTCCTGGCTTCCTTGGACTGCGAGGGACGCCGGATGAGATGGGCGTGCAAGCTCTCGATGCTCCGGAGCAGCACGGTGGATGCGGTGACCCACCGGAACCGGGCTCCTCCTCTGTACACGGTCGACGGGTCGATCCGGACGAGCTGCATGACCGACCGGACATCAGCCGGGATCCCGTGCCTCCTCAGAGCCTTCCCGAACTTCCCCTTGGGATGCTCGTCGAACAGGAACAGGCTGACGGTGATCTCCATCGTGAGCCGCATCTCCACCCAGTGGTTCCTGGCTCCTCCAGCCGTCGGGTCCGTCCACCGCTCCAACGTCTTCTTCGAGACCCCGAGCTTGTGAGTCGGACCGAGAACCAACTTGGCGTTCAGATCTCCGAAGTCGGCCACGAGGGTGGCCTCCAGAGCGGCCTCCCAGGTCATCGCCATCAACGGAGCACAGGTCGGGCAGGTCTTGCTGAGGCAGCGAAGCCCGTGAGCCCGGACAGCCTCTCCTGGCTTCCCCTTCACGGAAGTTAGGGGTCCGTTGCAGTTCCACCGGACCGAAATCAGCGATTCAGCGTCTGGATCCCCGTTTGTCGCTCCGAATCTATATAGATCTTCTTTCTTAGTGTATATAGATTCGGAGCGACATTCCGCGTTTTGAGGCTCGGATCGAGGATTCCCGACCGATGCATAGGCCAAGACTGCGTCATCGATCCTCGAAGCTCGGGCTCGAACAGCCTTCTCAAGCAGCTCGTGTGAGTCCAGGATCGCGGGACCGGTCGTGATCGAGTTCAGGACCTCATCGACCGTGAGGACGTGTTCCTCGTCGTCAGCCAGGACCCCATCCTCTGCCTGAACGAGCTGCCCGAGGAGGGTGATCTCGGGGTTCGCCTTCAGGAAGTCATCCGTATCGTCCACACGGATGTAGTGAGCGTTGCAGTCACCCCTGAAGCAGCTCGCTGACCGGCAGTCGGTCGAGACTTCGAGGGGAGGCGGGGAACCCGACAGGATCGAGTCGCACCAGGGGCACTCCTGCCGACCGGGCATCAGGGACGGCCACTCGGAAGAAGGAATCTCCATGAGGTCGAGACCGGACCGGGTGGTACCGAGCTTCCGACCAACCTTCCGCCCCGTGCGACTACGACGGCTCCCCATGATGGAGAGCAGACGGCGCACAGTCCCCCTCACGGCGTCCGCAGTGGGTCCAGTCGACCCTCGGGCCGTCCGAAGCTCCGCAGCGGCACCACGGGCACGCTGGGAGGCTCTGGAACGCCTCTCACGCCGCTCATCGTCGTCCATCTTCAACGCCTGACCCACCCGACCCGCGTACAGGTCGAGCTGGTGCGCATCGGCCAGGTCACGCAGGGCCTGGCCGATCTCGTCATGGCCGTCGATGCCGAGTTCGTCCCGCACGTAGGTCCGGAAGCCGTCCAGCAGATCCTCGATGAACACCGCCTGCGGTTCCCAAAGCCAGAGCTTCTGCTTCCGGCGACCGGTCCACGCAGGACGACGCATCTTTCGATTGACCGACCTCACGGACTGGTCACCGGCGAGGGCGACGGCCAGTAGATCGTGAACGCGGACGCGGCGAGGATCATCCACCGACAGGGGCTGGTCGAGCAAGTAGTGGACGTGAAGGCTCTTCCCTCCAGAGTGCAGGACCATCGCGGGCACGAGCCCGGTCGACCTCATCAGCTTGGTGATCGCGTCGACCTGCTCTTCTACGGTGCCGTCGTCGATCTCGGTGTACACGGTGGTCGCGTATTCGGAGCTGTCGCTCGACAGGCCAGCAGCCCAGTCCCGATGACGGGTCGCGAAGTCAGCCCGTCCGGACTCGGTGCCGAGGTCGATGCTCTCTCGGTCGCAGTACGACCTCCAGCCGTTCGGGACGAGGGCAGCCCGCTGGACGTGAGGCACGTAGTAGCGGCCCTTCCCGGTCAGGTCGGGCCCTTCCCACATGTAGAAGTCGTGAGCGCCCACGGCACCGGGGTCGGTCGTCACGGTCCCAAGGGCTGCCATGGGCTGCCGGATCGTCTTCTCGAAGACCTCGTCCCAGGTCGGCTGGTCGTCGAGGGGACCCGTCAGGTCCGGCAGGGGGGTCAACTTCTCGGCGAACCCGGGTAGAATGGTCATGTACGCTCCGCGTGCAACTGGGAGTCTGGTCAACGCTCCCGTGGTGTTCGTGCTGTTCGGCCCCCGTCCTCTTCGTGAGGGCGGGGGCTTTCTCATGCACTGACAACACTACCAAGTAAAACGAATTTCGTCAACGTCTCCGAAGTGGGTTTACTTTCGGAATGTCATCCGTATAGACGGGATAATCGGCATTATTTTCTTGCACGTCTTTCGGGTGTGGGTAATGCTGTTGGGAGAATGGAGGTCCACATGGTTCTTGGATTGCGGGCTGCTGGAGAGATCGTAGGAGCGGACATCAACACGGTGTGGAAGCACGCCCAGGAGAACCCTGCCAAGCGTGCGGGTGACGGGATCAGGGCTCCCTACTACTGGGCCGACAAGGAGGAAGTCTGGCGTTGGTGGGGAGACCCGACCGGGGGCGTGAAGACGCACCTGGACGGTGCCATCCGCTCCATCCACGACCTGAAGGTCCACCTGACGGAGCTTGGTGTCCCCGTCGACCAGATCGGGCTCGATGCCCTGGCAGACAACCTCATGCTGCGTCTCGACAACATCGGGGAGGCGTCCTGATGCTCGGGTTCGTTGCGACCACCCTGTTCGTCATGGGTCTCGGCTACGCAGTGGGAAACCTATGCATTTGGTTCACTTTCAGTGAACCAAGCGTATAAGGCTCTGGCCCTTCAATCCTGGGGGGCAGAGACAGCACGAAACACTGCAACAATGAGGTCCATCATGGACACTTTGACCGATACCGAGACCATCCCGATCAACATCAAGCTCGACTTCTACCGTGACGACGAGACCTGGGATCCCGAGGACATCACCACCGACCTGCACGGCAACGCCAGTGGCACCTGGCTCGGAGTGCCGTTGACCGGCTCCAAGGTCGCTGACGCCCTGTACGATGCCGTTCCGGACGACATCCGCTGCCTCATCGCTGGCAACGGCTGGGACGACTGCGGTAACCCCGCCTGCACGCACATCCTCCAGGCGATGACGCCCGAGTCCGCCGACGACATGATCGAGCGGTTCAACGACACGGTCATCCAGGTCGAGATCCCCATGGATGCCGCCTGGATCAGCGTTCCCGGCTACCGCATGAACTGGCGGCTTGAGCCCGAGCGCACGTTCGTCCGGCTGGACGGTGCCACCGCGTTCTCGGAGTCCGACTCCGGTGAAGACCTGGAGCCGACCCAGGACACGCCGCAGGGCGGGTGGCGTGATGATGAGGTCCACTGGCACGCCATCGTCGCTGTGGGCACTGATCCGGCTCTCGCGGCCAGCCCCCGTCGGCTCTACAAGCTGCTGCGTGAGCGGATGGTCGGGGTGACCACGGACCGCATCAAGTCGACCCTGTACCGGTGCGGATGGTCCTTCGAGGGCGGTACCTGGATGCCCCGTCGCCGCTGATCCTCCCCTTCAGTCCACGGACCGGGAATCCCGGCCTGGAGAGCTGATGACTCTCCCGTGGGCGCACGCTCGGTTTCCCGAGCACAAGGAGGACAGGTGAACATCTATCGGTTGGAGAAGGCACTCCGGGCTCGCGGCGACGTGAATACGCTCGTGGAGCAATGGCCTGGGTTCAGCATCTTCTTCGTGGAAGGTGTGCCGTATGCGGTTGTCGTCGGGGAGGCCGAGATCACGTTCCGTCGTCCGCCCACGCGACCGGGCTGGGGCTGGGACTTCAACCTGGGCCCGACGATTGCGACCTTGCCCAGGAGCCACCGCTACATCCAGGATATCGCCGACTTCATCACTCGGGCCGACGGTCTTCGGGCAGCCATCGAGGAAGCGGCTGCGGCACCCTCGATGTCCAAGCACGAGCGTGAGGGCCTCCGGGCGATTCTGGACGCGGTCGATGACGTGATGGAGCTGCCGTGTCGGAGTCGGTGACCGAACACAGGCTCTCGACCTTGGAAGCGTGCCTGGAGACGCTGTGTAGCGGTCTTGAGGCTGTCGGCAGAGCTGTGGAGGGTCCAGCCCGGCCCGAGTGGTTGACCACGCCCGAAGCCGCTCACGTCCTCCAGGTGGACCGCAGCGTCCTCGACCGGCTCGCACCCCGTGCGGTCGAGGTGAGCCCGGAGGGCGCGGTCAGAGTGGGCCAGGGGAGCGAGAGGAAGACCTACCGCTGGCACCGAGACCTTCTTCCGCTGACTCTGAAGAAGGCCAGAGGTCCGGACCCAGAACCAGCAAGGCCGACACCCCGAAGAAGGGCACCGGCCAAGAGGAGGAAGGGGTCGAAGCTCAGGTCTCTTGTCGACTGACCTCGACCTCGGGAATGGCTTCGAGGGCCTGGACCATCTTGTTCCAGTAGGGAGAAGCTTCCGGGTTGCCCATCGCCACGTAGGAGTCGTGGTCTCCAGCAGTGGACTGCCCGACCATCAGCGTGGCCAGCTCGTAGGAGGCTGCCCCCGCGATGGTCGACTTCCATCGGGCTCTGATGGCGTTCGTGCCACGCTTGTTGGTCCTGTCACCGGCATCGGCCCACTTCTCGGGGTCGATGCCCGCCCGCTCCCAGGCTCCCGCCGTGTGGGTCCTCTTCTTGGTCCGGTAGTCGACCTTGTCGTTGCCCCCGAGGACTTCAGCCACTTCGGAGCCCTTGATCTGGATGACCTGGCCCTTCCGCTTGCCCTTCGTCGCGACCCTGAAGAAGAGCAGGTCCTCATCCCGGGACCAGGTCTCCAGGATGGACACGAGACCCGGGTGAAGAGGGACGACTCGGTCCCGGCTCTGACCCTTGGCCCCCTTCTTGTTCGAGCGGATGGTCAGCCATCCGCGTTCCAGGTCGAGGTCCTGCCACCGGAGACCCACGACCTGGGAGATGCGCAGTCCGGTGTACCGCTGCACGAGGACGATCCTCCGGTAGACCTCCCACTGCGGACGGTAGCCGTAGCCAGCTCCCCGGCCGGGGATGGTCCCTTCAGGGGAGAGGGCGAGAAGGACCGCATCGATGTCTTCCCAGGTCGGGGTGTCCACGGCTGCCGGGGCAGGACGGTGCTGGATCTCAGCATCCTTCCCCGTGAGCCGGGTCGGTTCTTGGACCCCCGGGTAGGTCTTCCTGTTGTTCCAGGCCCACGTCCACCACTGTTCCACCGTGCCGATGTACCGGCTGACGCTCTTGATCCCCTGTGCATCGAGGTGATCGGCGTAGTCTCGAAGAAGTTCAACATCGAGCCTGTCGAGGGTCGTGTCCTCCCCGACGTGGTCCATGAACTTCTGGAGGACCGAAGCCCGATACTTTTGGGTGGCCTTCGGTCGCCGCTTCGAAGCGATGATGTACCCCTCGACCGCAGACCCGATGGTGGACACTGCGGTCATCCGCTTGTCCTCCCACCGGTCCCCGACGGCTGCGGCTGTCTCGATCTCCCTCGCCAGGGCATCGGCTGCCTTCTTCGAGGGGGCCTTCCGCCGTCTGGTCGACCACTTCTTCTTCGTGCTGCCATCGGGGTTCTGGATGACCTTGGGCTCCCGCCACAAGACTTCCCAGTGGCCCCGGTCCTCTCTCCACTTCACGCTAGCCATCATCAGACCCCATGTTGCCCAGGTGTTGCCCAAGGTGTGTTGCCCAAGTTCTTCAGGGCCGTCCTTGACGCACGAGTAGGCTCACACCTGGGACTCATCCCGGCAACACGGGTTCGAATCCCGTTGGGGTCACCACCTGCCGTTCGAATCGATGAGACCCGAGGATGTCACGTCCTCGGGTCTCTGTCGTTTGGGGCGCAGTCGGGGGCTCTCGGGGGGAGTTTCCTGCCCATTTCCTGCCCGGGCGAGGTTGGGCAGGAGGGCAAGGATGGCGTGGGGGACGGGGTTGCGGGGCGGAGTCCTGCCCGACGGTCTGGGCAGGATGATGGGCAGGATGGTCAGGACTCCTCACCCCTTTCGCCTTCACCGTCGGTGGCGCTGGCCGCGGCCACGGGGACGAGCTGCAGCCCGAGCATCATCACCTGGTCCGATGCCTCCAACTCCTCGCAGAAGCCGACCAGCTGGTCCTTGAAGCCGTCCACCATGGCGACCACCTCCTCCATGCGGCTCTGGGGGAAGCTGATCATCGCCAGACCAAACCTGCAGGAGCGGTGGGCGTCTGTCGTGGTCAGCAAGCGCTCCAGCTGGGTGCCGATCCGCTGATGGGCCCCACGATAGAGCGCGTCGACCACGTGGGTGGGGACCTCACGTGGGGTGAACAGGGACCCCGCAGCGCGGGCACGTCGCGGGTCCAGTAGGCCGACCTCGACCAAATCATCCAGTATGATCCGGGCCTCGGCAGCCGGTAGCGGCGGGTCCAGCTGCCGGCCGACCCAGGACGCATCGTGCACGTACGCGTCGAGGTGGGCGAGCTCCCACGTGGCGAGATGTTGCCAGGATGAGAGAAACCGGGCCTCGCATTGCGCATAGCGAGCCCGCGCCCTTGCCCGGGCGCCCTCCAGGCGCCGTGCCGTGGACGCCGACCGTTCCGACGGGGGGACCGTCAGGTGTCGAAGGACCTGCTCTTCGTCGGTTGGCAGGGCGAGTGCTCGGATCGTGTCCTCGAGGACGTCTCCTCGCAGCGGGCGCCTGCCGGAGAGGATGTGCGAGAACAGGCTGGTCTGCTTCGGTCTACCCGCGTCGCGGGCGAACATCCGCTGGGAGTACGTGTTGGGTCGGACGCCAAACGTACGCTTCTTCCATGTCATCCACGCATCGAGAAACGCGATGGGGTCTTCGAAGTCGGCCACTTGGGGTCGGAGCACAGCGAGCAACTCCAGGTCTGGGTGAAGCGGTCACAAGAGACGGCGCTCAGGGCTGCCGTGATGGACGGCCGTTTCGCGGCAAGGTCGAGTTGCCGTTGAGAGGATCTGCGTAGAAAGGAGCCTTTGGTGTGTGAACGCTCGATTTCGATCTGGCGTGAGGAGCTTCGTGCTGGGCAGCGCCCCGGCTTCTCGGAGCTCACATGTCTCGATTCCTGCTTGCGTCCTTCCTCTTCGCCTCGACCCTCCCGGCGGCGGCCGGCGTATCGGTTGGTCACCCCGTTCCCACCGTGCTCGCCGCCGCGAACGGGCTGACCTTCTCGGAGGCCACGTTGTCTGTGTCCCAGGTCGACGTGGAAACCTGCTCCGGACAGTCGGATGCGCTGATTGCGAGCCAGACGGCCGATCCCGTGGAGGGCGACCACCTCGACCTTCCGGAGGGCTCGCACTGCGACATGGTGCTCGTGCTGGACGGGACGCTCTCCATCGCAGGGTCCGGGCCGGGTGGCACCTTCGAGCTCCTGCTCGACGTCGACGCCCTTGACGTGGATCTGCCCCAGACTCCGACGGTGATCTCGTCGTCGAGCGGATGGACGCTGCGGGTCGGGCAGGCCGACTGGACGAGCGCCTCGGAGCTGGGACTTTCTGGCGGGAACCACGTCGTCGTCGACACGAGTCATCCGCTGCACGACTCGTTGGTTCAGCGCCTGCAGGCGAGCACGTCGCTGGAGTAGGGTCCGCGTCACGGCTGGCATCGGGGATCGCCAGGCGGGAGCAGCATGGAGTCGCCCTGCGGGAATGGGGCCATCTCGACAGCGCGGCTCCCGTCTGCACAGATCCGCCACGCTGTGCGTCGCGGTGCCTCGAGGAGCAGGCCGTCGACCTCCGCCTCGTTGGGGAGCCTCATGACTCGGATGCTCGACCGGTCCTCTGGCTGCATGGCGACCAGCCGGCCGTCCGGGCTCACGGCGGGGCTGAGTTCGAGCCCCATCGGGAGGGTCATCAGCAGATCGCCGCTTCGGGCGTCGACGAGGGCGAGCTTGCTGGGCGCGCCGAAGCCGACGACCAGCAGGGCGCCGTCCGCCGAGAAGGAGAGGCTGGTGCCGGTGCTCCCGTGGAACTCAGGCAGCGACCGGCCGCTGACGAAGGAGGGTATGGACCGGCCGGTCTCGGCGTCCCAGACGTGGAGCACTCCGTCGTCGGTGATCCCGGCCACGAGGCGTTCATCCTCGGAGATCGCCAGACGGTAGATCGAGCCCCGGACCTCGTCCGGGAATCGCCTCCACTCGTTTCCTCTCGAGAACAGGACTGCCGCTCCGTCCGAGACAACTGCGGTGGACCGTCCCGTGGCCCCCCCCCATGCCATGTGGTCCTCGGGAACGACCTTGGCGAGACCCCCGTCCGACTTCACCTCGAACACAGGTCCCACTTCTTGCGGACTGGCCAAGCCTCCCCCCCACGGGAGAGGGACGATCCGCCGAAACCGCGCGGTCGAGTCCAGGGCGACGCGCTGGGTTCCGTCGGGATGGAGCAGCGAGCCTCTCACCCCGACGACGACGCCATCGCTGAACTCGCCGACGCCAGGCGGTGCACGATCACGTTCGAACGCTTCGTTTCGATCCACCGACCCGAGTGGGCTCGTCCCTCCCGCGGACCAGGCCCAGACGGCTCCGTGCTGCGTCACCCACACGATGCCCTTGTCTGCGGTGAGGCTCGGAGTCAGATCCACCGAAGGCGAGTCGGCGAGGGAGTCGCTTGCCCACCCGCCCGAGACCGGATGGAAGTGTGGTGCCTCAGCAACGACGACCCTCCCGTCCCTGACGCCGACGCCGAGCGAGAGGCTGTCCGCCGTCCACTGGATCTGCCCACGCGCGAACGGCTGCGCCCGACGGCCGGGGCTCTCGGGGAGGGAGTTTGGGGGCAGCGGATCCGAGATGGGCCCACCTTCGCTATCCCTGGTCCAGCTTGGTGCCGTCCACGTGGTGATCTGCTGGTCTTCGCTGCTCCAGGTGACCCCGCCCCACGGGGTGAGCCACGAGTCGAACACCGCACCGTCGTGTGCGGGAACCAGTCGGGCCATCTCGCGCCCGTCGCCTCCCGCGAGGATGGCGCCTTCCCCGCCGATGGACGTAGCGATGATGGCGTTGAGCCCAGGATCGAGCTGCCATCTCGTGGAACGAGAGAGAGAATCCAACGCCGTCTGCGGGTGGAAACCCGCTCCGTCGACGTGGAACCGGGCAGTCGGAGCGAGCAGCTCGACGATCTGGTCCCGCCATTGGGCGTCGACACGCTCGACCACGTGGAGGGGGTGGATGGCGGCCCATTCGCATCCATCGGACAGGAACGTGTGGAAGACGACGTCACGCAGGTCGTCTCCGGGCGTGCGCAGGGCGATGACCGCTCCCGGACCCGCGTGCAGCCGTGCGTCCATCACCCGAACGCCGTTGGGCAGCTTCCGAGGTGGCGTGCCGTCCGGCCACGCTGGAGCGTCACAGAGCGTGCTCCCGTCCAGTGAGAAGATCCTGGCGGACGGGACTGACGGCGTGGTCTGGGGCTGGGCTCGTTCCGGAGCGACGATGAGGTGGCCGGCGCGCAGGTCGGCCCACTTGACCTGATTGATGCCGCTGTCCGTCGACCGCCAGGCTCCGCCTTGTCCGTCGGAGCGACACCATAGGCCCGCCTCGTTCAGGGCGTGGAGCGTGCCGGTGTCGTCCTGGCCCAGCCACTTCACGGGAGCTGTCCCACAGGTCGCCGACCGGGTGTCGCTCCCAAACCCCCGCACGCTCCCGTCCTGGCACCCGATGACGCCCGACCCCGGAGAGCCGGCAACCAGCGGGATGCCGAGATGGAGGTTCGAGGCGGCTTCTTCGCTCCAGCATCCAGGGAAGTCGCCGAGCGGCTCGACGGTACCGCTTTGCAGGTCGACCGCGTGCACCCGTCCGGTTCGCGTGGCGGCGATGACCGTTGCGGTGTCGAGCGTTCGAGCCACGCCCCCGAGCTCCGGGACGGAGATCCGCCTGCCCGTAGGCTGCTCCAGCAGGAGCCTGCGCACGCGCGCCTCGATCCAGTCGGGAGTGGAGCCCGTGCTCGCCGAGACCTCCCTCGCGGCCAGGAGCCAGGCCAGGCGCTCGGCGGGGTTCACAGCGTCCTGCGCGCTCCGCAGGCTCTGGTTCCAGAGGGCTTGCCGCTGGTTCTGGGCCGCCAGCTCGGCCAGCAGGGCTGCTCGCCACACGTAGAACGCGAGCGCCCCCCCGATCACCAGCGTCACCAGCAGCCCGATGACCACGGCGAGGCGGAGCTGAACCGAGCGTGCGCGCGCCTGCCGGGCGTGGTCTCGGGCCCGCTCGCGCTCCGCCAGGTTCTCGGAGCGGAGTGCCTTGGATTGCAGGTAGAACTCCTCGAATGGTGCATCCAGGTCGCCGCCCAGGCGCTCTCTCCACGCTTCCAGCTCCTCGAACTCCGGGCTGTCCCACCAGAGCCCTCCCCGCTCCTCCTGTCGGGCGAGGATCTGGCCGCGGACGCGTCTCCGAAACAGCTCGTCCGCCCACTCCTGGTCGACCCAGTCGCTAAGCTGCCTCCACGCTTCGAGCACCCGGCGGTGGGAGATGGACACGACCGTCTCGCCGTGGTCGTCCACGTCCAGCCGCACCACGCGGATGTGGCTTCCGGCCAGCTTGTGAAGCGCCGACCTCACGTCCTGTGACCACGGGCCGTCTGCCAGAGCGAGCGGACGAAGCACCAACCCTCCCTCCGCCGTCCGATCGACCATGGCGACGAGCGCCCGAACGACGTCCCGCCTCACCTCGGATCCCAGACCGGAGATGACGCGCGAGGCTCGCTCGGTCAGCAGGGATGCGATGCCGCCACTCGTCTCCAGGTCGTGCAGGGCTTCTGACGGATCCTCACCCTCGCCCACCCTGCGCCACAGCTCGTTCAGGGTCATCTGCAGGAAGGGGAGGGCCGACGGAGGGTGAGCCGCGAGCAGGGCATCGACCACGCGGTCCGGCCAAGGGTTGGCCAGTTGCTCCGCTGGACCACGGATGGCCTGCTCCAGATTCTCCGAATCGAGCGCCTGGAGCAGGTACGGGGACTCTCCGATCCGCGACTGGATCGCCGGGTGGCTTCCCAGCGATGGGTAGAGATCGACGCGCAGCGCCGCAACGACGAGCCCGCATGAGGGCCCGCGACTCACCCGGTCGAGCACGTCCAGTACACGCTCGCTCGCTGCGTCGACCTCCACGAACAGGTCGTCCAGCGCATCGACGACGAACACCACTTCCATCCCTCGCTGCTCACGGACGAGGTGGATGTGAAGCAGGACGTCATCGACGGCGTGGGCATCGGAGGGGAGCCCTGCGGTGTCGGAGAGCGCCCGAAGCAACGCCTGCCACGGATTCACCCCCAGACGGAGATCCACCGGCAGCGCCCAGGCGGCGGCCTGAAGGGAAGGAAGCAAGCCGGCTCGCAGGAGCGAGCTCTTGCCGACTCCGGAGCCGCCGAGGATGCTCAGCCAGCGGTGCGGCGTACCTCGCATTTCGTCCAGCCGCGCCAGCAGCGCTGCAGTCTCTTTTCGTCGCCCATGGAACAGGTTCGCGCGCGAGCACGGATCGATGCCCGGGTACGGTGTGGTGTGCGTGCGCAGCCGTCTTCGGAGCTCGGCGAGCGGTTGGATGCGGTAGGGCAGGAGGTCGTGGGGTGCGTCTGTCTGCCCGTCCCAGACGTACTTCCGCTCGTCGTCGGTCAGCGCGCCGAGCGCCCTCCTCACCGCGGCATACCCATCGGGGCGCTGCCCCAGGAGCAGGGCGTCCGCGACGTCCAGGCTCCTGGCGCACGCGATCAGGCACAACCGACCGCGAGCCACGAGGTCAGCCAGCGCTGGCCAGCGCGTCCACGCCGACTCGAGGGTCAGGAGGGCGCCGTCGACCAGGATCTGCTGGTCGGCGGGGTGGAGGAACAGGACCTCGGTGTCCGGCTCACGCCGGACATGGGCATCGAGCGCATCGAGCTTCGCTACCAGCGTCTCCGCGGGCACGGTGGCGATGGACAGCTTGCCGCTGATCTCGGAGATGGTGCCGGTACCCGTGACCATGACGTCGAGCTCCGACTCGCCGACCGTCGCGAGGAGCGCCGCGAGGGCGACGAGCTCTGCGCTCCGGCCCTGCAGGGGAACGGGGGCGGACGGGACTCCCGCGACATCCACGAAACGACCCAGGGACAGTCGCAACCGACCGGGGGCCGTCCCGAACCCGCCGTTCTCGATGACCGCCCGTGCAGCACGCCGCACGAGGTCGGCGTCCACCGGGATGACCCGGCTGGCCTCAAGGGACAGCGCTTCATGGCGCCCGCCGTCTCGCCGGCAGAAGAGCTCGACCGTGCCTTGTGTGTGCACGAGCAGGAATCGCGGAGACCTTCCGGTCACGGGCCGCCTCCGTCACCCGTGGCCCGGACGTGCAGGCCCACGCTGGAGTCGGAAGCCAGCGGCTCCAGCCAGCGCAGGTCGCTCGCGAACCGGTCCAGCACGACATCCCGGCAGTGGGTTCCGGCATGCACCTCGATCAAGACGGACGGGAAGGGAGCGGAGGATTCCAGGCCTGGGAAAGGGAAGAACTCGACCATTCCCGCCAAGTCCGTACGGCAGATCAGGTTGGCGCCGGTGACATTCCAGACCGGAACGAGGACTTCGGTGGGAACGTCGTGTGAGTCGAGGCGGGCGGCGGTCAGGGGCGTTGGGGCGGGCAGGGGCAGCAGGTGTCGGAGCAGGCGGGCGTGAGCCCGGATCATGGCGCGGCGAAAGTCGTGGCGGAGGGGATGCCGGTAGGCAAGGGACTTCCAGCTGCGCGGAACGGCGTCAGGGCACCGGCTGGCGACGGCCTCGACAGAGTCAATGCGGACGTCGAGGGCCTGCTCGACTTCTTCTGCGGCGATGAGCAGCAGGTGGATGGCGTCCACCCCGTCTTCCGACACCACGGCCAGCAGATCGGCGATGGCCTCTTCCGCGGAGATGTCGCCTGCTGCGGTCGCGACCCAGCGAGCCCTGGCCACGAGCAGGAACGCGTGGAGCTCGCCCGGAAGCCGCCCGGTCATGCGGGCACTCCCGCTTCTGCCGTCGCCACGTCCGGCGCCAACCAGTTGCTGAGGATCACACCGTCCACGTCGGGGGCTCCGGCTGCGCGGAGCCCGGAGTTCAGCGTAGAAGCCCGGGAAGAAGCGATGTGACCCAGCTTTCCGGTGTCGGGTGTGAAGACATCGGGCTCGGAGGCCTGCAGTCGCGTTCCAGGTCCAGACTCCTGTTGGCTCGCGTGGTCCCAGATTGCGCTGCAGATTGCGGCGGCATCCTCATGCACGCCCTTGCCAAGCTGGCGTCCGAGCGGGTGATCTCCGAGACCATCGGCGACGCGGCTCACGAAGGACCTGGTGACCTCGCATCCGCCCACCTCGAGATCGCGCTCGACCACATCGGACACGACTGCTGCGACCGCGTGGGCGGGTCCCAGGAGGAAGAAGTCGGGTGCCCACCAGGCCTCGCTTCTTTGGCTCTCTGCGACCACGAACTGGTCGGCTGGGAAGCACTCGGCGTACGCCATGACACTTCCCAGGTAGCGGCCCACGAGCACTGAGCAGACGTCATCTGCGCGTGCCTTGGGAACGGCCATGGCGCTGGCTGCCCCTGCGAGCACGGCTTGCACCAGGTGGCCCGGACCGCGTGCAACCGCGGCTCGCACGGCAGGGTGAAGGCCTTCCATCGCGTGAGGAACGAAGCGACTGTCCCGGACCACCCAGAGCACCCGACCGTGCGGACGGTCGCCGCGGAGAATCACGATCCCCCACCGTTCGAGGCGCGGATGGTGGACGTTGGGCGGCCGGATGCAGGTCCCGGGTCGTCTCCGGTCACCCCAGATCTCCAGGGGCCCGACATCGACTCCGACCAGGTCGTCGCCCAGGCGGCATGGAGCTGGCCTCTCGTCAGGCCATCGACCGCTGGCCGCCAGTCGAGCGACCAGGCGAGGTGGGAGCCCGATCGCTGTGTCTTCCGGGAGCCAGGAAGGGCTCGTGTGGGAGACCTCGGCGCGCGCGAGCACGCCAGAGAGCGTCACGAGCCGGGTCATCCATGGGCTGGTTGACGGTCCCATGGCGCTCGCGGCGGCTTGAACCCAGCCACGGACCGCCTGAAGTCCCCTCAGGTCTCGAGGGATGGGTCCAACGCCCAAGACCCATAGCGAGGCGTCGGCAAGGGCTGCAGGTCGCGTCCCACGCATGAACTCGGGTACCGGACTCCAAGCCGCGCCTTCCAAGTCCCCCTCCAGAGCACCACGGAGTATGGCACGCTTCGCCCGTCAACCCCCAGCCGCTGGACAGACGACGGATGAGTGACCTCATCATCGGTGCCATCGTTGGACGATTCCGAATCGAGGCTCAGCTCGGCTCGGGAGGCATGGCCGACGTCTATCGTGTGTCACACCTTGATCTCGGCGTGCAGAGGGCGCTGAAGGTCCTGCGGCTTCAGGACTCGGACATCCAGAAGCGATTCTCGCGAGAAGGCAGGATTCAGGCGCAGCTGAAGCACGAGAACATCGTCGAAGTGGTCGACACGATGGATGTCCGGGGCAGTCCAGCGCTGGTGCTGGAGTACGTATCAGGTGGGAATCTGTCCGAAGCGATTTCCGCCCGTTCACTCGACTGGGAGCAGCGAGAGCGGATCGCCCTCGGGATCTTCGCAGCGGTGGAGGCGGCCCATGAGCGGAAGATCATCCACCGCGACCTGAAGCCCGCCAATGTGCTGCTCGACGACCGCGGGGGCAACCTGGTCGCGAAGGTCGCTGACTTCGGGATCGCGAGGGTGCTGCGGCCAGATGGGCTCGGCGGAAGGCAGCTGCCGCTGACAGCAGAGAACGTGTCGGCGGGCACCATCCGCTACGCCGCTCCCGAGCAGCTCGGAGACGCCCGCGCAGCGGACGAGCGCTCGGACATCTGGTCCATCGGGGCGATCCTCTACGAGCTCGTGTGTGGGGACCGTCCTTTTCCTGGACCCTCGGTCACACCTTCGCTCTCGTCGCTGACCGACCTGGCCCCCGGCGTTCCGAAGAGAGCGACCGACGCCGTGGTCGCTGCGCTCAAGATCGACCCCGATGAGCGTTGCGCCACCGTGGCCGAGCTCCGCGACATCTGGACCGGCGTCGCGCGGCCGCGAGGCGGGGGAGGACGGGCGGGGCCCAAGCGTCGTGGGCGTGGCCCGTTGGGCTACACCTTCGGCTCCTGTGCCGTCGTGGTGGGGCTCGGCGTGGTTGGTCTGGGGCTGGTGGGCGTGCTGGCGGGCGCCCTGCTGTCGAACCGGACTTCGACGAACGAGGGCGAGGCGGACTCGGACGCGATCGCGGAGGTAGTGTCTCCGGTAGATTCCGACACCGTCGAAGTCGTCGATGAGCCCGTGGACTCGGACGAGGGTGACAACGAGCCGACTGAGGTCGTGGAACGACCCGTGGTACCTGCCGAGAAGCGTGATGGGCCGATTGTCGAGGAGCGACCACCGCCTCGGCGGGTCGTGGAGCTGATCTGCCCGGAGTCGCTTCGGGTCAACTGCCACGATGACCAGGGCGAACGTCTGGTCTCGGCTGCCTGCGATGCCAGTGAATCGTCGAGGCTGAACGTCCCGGGCGGCGTCGAGGTCACCTGCATCGTGCAGTCCGACGGGTGGCGCAATGCATGCGTGCTTGCGCCCGCCAAGGTGCCAACCCGCCTGCGCGTCGATCCCGAGTCCACGGGCTGCGAATGGGAGTGAGTCGAGCGAAAGATAGCGTTGGTCGGCACTAACGCATGATGTGCCGAGAGTGACGCGGGGAGTGGGGTTCCCGGGTTGAGACTGCGGCACATGTCGGGCGACGGTCGGGGCATTCCCGGAGACCGAATGCTCACCATGCTCCTCACGCTCCTCCCGGCACTGGCCGGCTGCGACCCCGCCGCCGAGGCGGACCGAGCGCTTGTGGTCCTCGAGAAGTCGCCGGAAGAGGCGGATCAGGTCGCCGCGGAGGCTCTGGCGGGTCTGGGATGTCTCGACCGTCCGGTGGATCGGGCTGTGCTCGCTCGATTGTGGCAGGTGCGCGGCGCGGCAAACGTGCTCGCCGGGCGGCAGGATGAGGGCTCGAGGTTGTTCCGACAGTCCTGCGCAGTGCGGTGGGGGTTCCAGCTGTCGCAAGAAGCACCTTCGGTCCAGGACCTCTACTTCGACGCCTGCGATGAGAGGTGGGAAACCGCGACCCTGACGTTGGCCGCGGTGCCTGCCGAGGCAGACCTCTACATCGACGGCGAGGAGCGGTCGGGACTCGAGCACGACGTCCGGATCGGAGTGCACTTCCTGCAGGTGTTGGGCGGAGAGGCTGCCTTCGCTCGGCAGGTCGATGTGCCGCTCGGTGGGGCGATCGTGAATCCGAGCCCGCCAGAGACGCCCGGTCGGAGCTCGCAGTCCTCCGGACGAGGGAAGACCGCCCGCAACGTGATGCGCGGGCTGGGCTGGGCGGGGCTCGTCGGGGGAGCAGCGCTCGGCGCGTCGGCCTGGCACAGCAACTACCGGCTTGAGCAGAGCGTGAAGGCCGGAAGCTACACGCTCGGCTCCGTGGGCCGCCGCTGGGATCGTCAGGCGGCCGTGGCGGGAGGTGGCGCTGGCGCGCTCGGCGTGGGGCTGACGGGCTTGGTCCTCGGGTACTCCGGGGCGCTTTGATTTCGATTCAATGGGTGGGGACGAAACTCAATCATGGAGGTGGGGTGTGGTGCGGAGAGTGAACGGAGTTCGATCGGCGGTGATTGCGCTGCTGACGGTGGTTCTGGTGGGCTGCATGACCGGCAGGGAATTCGCGGAGGAGTTGGTGGAGCCGGTGAGCGTGGATGTTGAATCGCTGTATGGCGAATTGGAGGAGCAGAGATCCAGTATCGAGACTCTTGAGCGGCTCCTTGAGTTCGATAGCAGCGACGACCGTCTGGGCCGGATTGAGGACCTGGAGGACCGTCTCGATGCTGAGCACGTCGTAGCTGACTTGATCCTCGAGGTCGATCCTAGCAGTGCTACGGATTGCTCCGCGGCCGTCGCTCAGACCCTGCAGGATGCGCTGGACTGCCTCGACGGTCGACGGATTCAAGCCGGCGTCGAAGTGACCATTGAGTTGTCCAGCGGGAGTCATCCGGTGTCCAGCACCGTCCATTGGGACCATCCGGATGGAGCGTCAATCCAACTGGTCGGTCAGGGCACGGGTAGCGGATCCAGCGTCCTGGCGTGTTCGACCGTTGCAGAGCCCTGCATCTCCGTGGTCGGTGCTGCTGACCTGAACCTGCGAGACCTGATCATCGACTGTGGAGGCATCGGAAGCGAGACCATGGGTCTGTATGCGGGGTCCGGTGGTGCCATTTGGATCGGCAGTCCTGGCGAATCTGACGAGTCGGTGGAGATTCAACGGTGCTACTCCGGCGTATGGGTGGAGAACGGAGCGTCGCTGGTGACCTCAGACAATGCCTTGACGATTGGCCTTGGCTACGACGGCATCCAGGTATGGAGAAATGGAACCGTGCACGCCCCTGGTGCCACAATCACGGCCGAGAACGGTACTGTCTCTGGCTCGCGGGGAGCCGTCGCGTCAGTCCCGCGCTCGACGCTTGTCGGGGGGTATGCGGCTGGGGGGAATGCAGGCAGTGTGATTGACGCCGAGGGAGCAGTGGCGTCCGCCAATACCGGATCGCGGGGCAGAAATGATGGCTTCCATGCCCGCTATGGGACGATCGTCTACGCTCACGACGCAACGGTGACCGGCTGGAAGTACCAGTTCTTCGCGTCCACCAACAGCACGATCACGGCGGAAGGAGCAACCATGAACGCCGATGGGGTAGGTCAATACGGGGCCTTCGTCACGGTGGGAGGGGTGGGGAACTTCGGCGAAGGGTCGATTTCCAACCTGACCGGCAACCGAACCGCGTTTCTACTGGACAACTTCTCCGTGGTGTACGCGAATCCGATGACCTACGATGGAACCGAGGTCACTCGATTCGGGTCGACGGGCTGTTCCAAGCTCAAGGACTCCGCAAACTGCGCAGAGTAGGTGGCCGGCTCCCGTGGTGTGCAGGCTACCTACCGCCACGGGAGCACCATCACACTCCCCCCCACACCCGCACCGCCGGCCCAGACTCCACCCGACAGATCTCCAGCGCCTCGATCCGCTCGTCCCGCGGTGCGAACCGGCTCCGTCCAGCCGGATCCCGGCCCAGCCACGGCTCGAGGCCGTCGATGATCGGCTTCATCAGGTCCTTGAGCGACCGGTCGGAGCGCACCTCGATGGAGACCTTGACCCCTTCGGTCGATGCTGGGGCCTGCCGGCGCACCTCACCAGCCCACGACCCGATCCAGTCTCCCGTTCGATCGGACGGCGGGGGGCTTTCGAACGTCGCGTCGAACTGGACATCCTCGATCACCAGGCGCTCGCGGCTGGCCCGCAGCGCGACGCCGGTGTTCGGGCCGTGCGCCCGCACCACTCGTAGACGCTGAAGCTCGGGGAACCCCTTGCTGTACCAGCCAGCGTCGCGGAGGGCGTCCAGGACGGGGCGAGAGAGGTTGTCGAGGTCGGGCGTGCAGCCGCGCTCGACGATCAACGCCATCGCCAGCTCGGCGGGGCCTGGGCCGAAGCCGTCCACGTCGTCGCGGACTCGCTCACGCCACGCGCGCTCTCCGTCCGACTCGCCCGGAGCGGGTGACCCGGGGACCAGGGCGTTGAACGGGCGGTCCTGCAGGTGCGCCGAGAGGATCAGCTGGACGTAGTCCCACGCGGGCAGGCCCTGTCGTCGGAGATCGAGGAACAGCGCTCCGAACAGCGCCTCCGTCGCCTGCGCCATGAACGTCTGGTCTCCGTCCTTCTCGATGTTCTTGTGGTCGCCGCAGGTCAGCAGCAAGGCCTCGCGCAGGCCCAGGCGTCTCCCCAGGTCCGCCAGGGCGGCGTTGCTCACCAGATTGACGCGCTCCGGAGTGCGCTTTCGCCGCTCGGTACCTTCGCCGAGCTTGGACAGCGTGGCCGCCAGGTAGATCACGGCATCCCCCAGCCACTCGAGGTCCTTCCAGTCGTCGCAGGCGCGATTCACCTGCCGCTGCTCGTTCGCCCACGCCTGGGAGGTCATGGCGATCTGGAAGAGCCCGGGGTGCCGAAAGCGGTAGCCGAGGGCGCGCTCGACTTCGAGGCGCTTGTTGTCGTTGTCGTTCATGGTCGCTCCAAGCAAGAAGGCGGGGAGGCCGGCAGGGGGCCGACCTCCCCGCGGGGCTCACTTCTTCTTGCCGCCGCCCTGGGCGTTCTTCGCGGCGGCGCGCTGGGCGCGGGCCTTGAAGTCGGCGTTGGTGTTGTTGCGGTCGGCGTGACCCTGAACGCGGCCAGCGGCCTTCGGGGTCATCGGGGTGCTCGTCTGCTTCTTCTTGTCGGCCATGGGTGCCTTCCTGTGGCTTCGAGCGACACCACCGTGGTGCCGCTCGAGACCTCCATGGCCGGTCAGAGACGGGCCTTGAACCGGGTTTCCCGGAACGGGTCAGACCTCCGGCCACCAACGGATCGCGTGGACCTCGAGGCCACCCGAGCGGGCCAGAAGCAAGGCGCGGTCGACGTCGCCGGGCGGCGGGAACGTACCGACGAACAGCCAGAACGTGGTGCGTTCATCCTGCGGATCCGCAGCGTAGCGGATGGGCGGCTGGGGACCTGCGCTGCGCGCTGCGGGGGCGACCACGGTCACGGCCTCTCCGCCATCCGGCGTCGCGAAGAGCGCCATCCAGCGGTCCTTGGCCAGCCAGACCTCCAGGTCGACCTGGTCGGGGGCGTCGTCGAGGGGGCGAGCCACCAGCGGGTCCGGGTTCGCCGTCGTCGCCGCCATCAACCCCAGGCCGGCGGGTGTACCCGGGGGGAGGGCGAGCCCAGCGCCGCCGAGGTCCAGGAGCCACTTCCACGCCTCCACCAGCCGCGTGGCTGCGGGCCGGCGAGCGAGCAGCGCCTCATCGGCGCGCTCTTCCTCCCACTCGCGGATGAGGGCCGTGAGCAGGCCCGGGACGGTCGGATCCGTGTTGCGGATCATCCAGCGGGTCACCGCGCGACGATCGGCAGGGCCGAGCTCATCGCGGACCCACGCGCGAAGCTGGTCAATGTCCATGGTCGTCCTCCCACTGCTCTTCCAGCTTCAAGATGGACTTCACCGCCGTCCTGCACCCGCGCTCGAGGAGCTTCGCCTCGCACTCCGTCTGGAGAGACGGAGCCTGCAGACGCCTGTTCCGCTGGTCTCGCAGGTCGGTCACCGTCTGCCAGGCGCCCTCCTTGGACAGTCGCGCCGCTTCGTGGGCACCCAGGCCGGCGGGTAGCTCCGGCGGCGGCTTCTTGGCCGACCACCGATACGGAGGGCGGTTCTCGGTCTTGGAGAAGCACAAGGCGTCCAGTGCCCGCCGGAAGTCCGGGTCGATCCGCTCCCGTGCCCGCGCCCATCGAACCATGACGCGCCAGGCGGCGAGGGCGTTCAGCCGGCTCACGGAGCCCTTCTTGTAGGTCCGCAGACTCTCCGGCAGCGGGGGGGCCGGGTCCCCATCGCCGTCGAAGAACTCGTCGCGGACCCCGATGGTGTCCGCCAGGAAGAGGGGCGCCATGTCCAGGCACCCGGTGGCGTGAACCACCCAGTCGAGCGCCTCGGCGAGGCTCTCCTCCAGTGCGGCCTGGTCCTGTGGACTCAGGCGGGTCGGGATGGACACAGCACCTCCAAGCTTCGAACCGTGATGCGCCAGCCCGCCCATGCGAGAGGGCTGCGCAGGAGAGACAGAATACCGTCGGCATCTCGTCGCGGTGCATTCTCGACCACGCGACCCAGCGCGCCGAGTGTCGGCGCCGCGCCCTCGGCGGTCGGAAGCCCACGCCATTCGAGCCAGGCATCCAGTCCCGCCGCGAGGGCAGCGTCGACCGTGCTCGAAGGACGGTTGAGCTCCGCGCGGATGGTGTCACTCACGACACCACCCTCGGCAACCGCCATTCGGTAGCCCTCGATGGTCTCGGCCAGTACCGCTGCATCGGAGCGCTCCGGCTCGGCTCTCCAGCGAGCGATCACGTCGGCGGCGATCATCGCGGTGCTCATGCCGTACTGCAGCCACAACGCGCCGACGACCCGGTGGGCTCCGGCGAGCAGGAACGCGCTGTCGATGCCGGCGGGCTCGTCGGCGTCGAGGTCGTCGAAGGCCACCCGACCGGACTTGGCCCCGTTGCATGCCCACAGCCCCACCCGCTGGACGCCGCGCAGGTCCATCTGGCGGATCTCGGAGTTGGATAGTCGGTTTTGGGGCTCATCGTGGTCTTCGTCGAGCACCAGGCCGCTGGCGCCAGGAGCGTCGACGATCACCTGGCCGTGCGCGAGGATGTGGACCTCCGCCGCGCGCTCGACCGCGCGCTCGATCGCCTCCCGGCCGGGCCGGACCAGCGGAGCGTCGAGCTGGGGCTCCAGGGTGCGTACGAGCGCGCCCAGCGCCGGTGAGGCGCTCTCGGACCCACCGATGATGCCGACGACTTCGCCCGTGTTGGCGGGCGCGATTGGAATCGCCGCGAGCGTCTCGACACAGGTCACCGGGATCCGCGCCCCGAGCGACACGCCGCCAACCGACAGCGCCGTCCACGGCACCTCGCGCATGGCGTGCCGGGCGAGCACGATCAGCTGAGCCGGCTCCCGGTCGAGCTGGACGAGCAGGCTCTGGACCATCCCGCCCAGCTCGTCCAACAGCTCCCCGAGGACCTCTTCGAGCGCGGCCCGCTCGGGTGGCTGGCCTCCACCACGAGGGTTGTCGGAATCCACCGGGCCCCAGGAGTAGTTTGCACGAGCTTCGGCGTAGCTGGTGATGAGCTCGAGGATGCGGTCGCTGTGCACTGCCGGCAACGAGATCCGCTGCGTGCCCATCACCAGGTGCAGTCCCCGAGCGGCGACCAGGATCGCGATGTCCGGGTTGGCGCCGAGGAAGGACTCAACCTCCTCCGCGGAGACCCGGGGCGCCGAGGGGTCATCGAACCAGCCGCGCATGGCGCCGTACCGAAGGCGATGTCCAACCTCCACCTTGGTGTCCTGGAGGGCCCGCAGCGCCGCGTCCTCGTCCATCACCTTCCAGATCACCCACCCGTCTACCGACCGGGCGTAGCGACCACCCCCCGCGAGTTCCGCGACGGTGGCCTCGTCCATGTCCCCGGAGAGCACCTGAGCGTGGCTGAAGAGGCGCTCCATGGTCTCGGGGCTCCAGGGTGCCGCGCCCTCACGAACCCACTCCTCGTGCCGGCGCAGCTGTCGAAGGACCCAGCCTGCGAAGTCGCGCTCCCAGTAGGCCCGGTACAGGTTCGTCCGCCAGTTCGCCTCGTCGTCGCGCTTCCAGTCGCCGACGGATCCGACCCCGTAGATGGCGCTCAACGCGCGGAAGCCGGAGCTGCCGAGCCGGTCCTGGAGGGTGAGCCAATCCGTCGTGCACTCCGGCTTCGCTCTGGCGAGCGCGAGGATGGCGAGTCGCTGCATCCAGCCTCCGAAGAGCTCACGCTCGACGGACGTGGCCATCGGGTCCTCCATGCGGCGCTCCAGGTCTTCCAGTGCCTGATCGAGGTACCGCTCTGCGTCTTCGGGAGTGGTCCCTTCGAACCACCGAGCCAGGAGGGTGATCTCGACGGGCGCCAGGTCGCGCATCAGCTGGAGGCTGACCACGTCAGGGTCGAGGTGTCCGAAGATGGTCGACAGCGGTCGCCACGAGAGCTCCGGGATGGACTCGGTGGACTGGGCGAAGGCCATCAGTTCATCAAGCAGGCTCGCGGCGGCGGCGTAGGAGGTCCCGGAGCCGTGCATGACCTCCTCCCATGCCCTCCGAATCGCGACCTCGAGGAGTGCTTGGTCCGGTGCCCGGTCGCCGCGGATTCGTCGGGGCAGTGCGAGGATCGCCTGGCGGGCCAGACGCTCCACGACCTCGTTGCGGGTGCGTCTGCACAGGGACTCGAGTTCGTCCTGCAGCGCCGCACGCTCGCTGTTCAGCTGGTCCTGATCGAGCTCGCCGTGGTGGAGCAGGATCCGGAGGCGCGCCACGCGGGCGTTGACGTGGTTGAGGTAGATGCCCAGGCCGTCGATCGGTCGGACTTCCGGGTGGGCCTTCGATATCGCGATGGCCTGGTCCAGGTCCTCCACGGCGCCTTCGGCCAGACCCAGGGCAAGGTCTCGCTCATCGATGCACGCCAGGGCGAGCACCCGACGAGTGCCCGCACGCATGCGGCGGGAGTGGTAGTGACGGATCGTATGCGCGACGCGCCTCTCGTCGGCCAGCGCGAGATCGTGCAGCTGGAGCGCGTGCTCGAGGTCCTTGCGCCAGGGGCGGGGGTTCTGCTCTGCCAGCGACGTGATGGACTGGGCCAGGTTGGCCCGCATGCGACTCAGGAAGTCCTGCCAGTTGTGGCGCTCCTCGTCGTCCGTCGCGGCGCACGTCAGCTCCTCGAGTCGGAGGACGATTTCCTCCAGGACGTCTCGGGCCCGATGGCGCTGGGTGAAGTCTCCGGTCTTGTCCAGAGATGCCGCCAGCTGGGACCGGGTCTCGAGACGAATCCCCTCGTGCTCGGCGCTGTCGAGGAGCCCGACCGCGAGCTCCAGTGCGCGGACGAGCACCGGGTCGCCGTCGTCCTGCAGGTAGTCACCGCGGGCGAAGCGTGGTCCCACGATCGCGGCTGCCAGTGCCCCCGCCCTGACCTCGGAGCGATGCCAGCGGTGGAGCGAGTACAGGATGCCGACCATCGTGTCCGGGTCGAGCACAAGGTCGTGCGCGGCGCCCACGAAGAACGAGGAGAGCGCTTCCTGAGCGAGCGCCTTGCCGCCGGGACGTCGCCCGAACCGGTCCGCGGCCGTCAGTACGGCATGAAGTGCCTGTGCCCGCGGCACACCCCGGTTCTCGAGGGCCGCTATGGCCTCCGGAATGCTCTCGTGCGCGGGCTTTCGCCGCATCCGACCGCGAAGGCCGTAGGGGTCGTCCGAGTCCTGCCGTCGCTTCGCCATGGGTTCTCCCTTGGTGCCACGGGGGTTCTGTAGAGCCCCACCCCACCCGAGCGCCCAGGGTTTCCCAGAACCGCTGTCACAGAGTGTGTACAGCGGGACCGCCGACGGAGACGCTTGCGCGCGCGTCCTGGATACCCCAGCATGGGGGCTGCATTCGGTGGGTACGGGGGTGCGGTGTTGCGCGGATGCTTCGGGTTGGTGGTCCGACAGATCCTGGCCTTCGGGCTGGGGGCAGGGATGTTGGTCCTGCTGGTGGTGGTCGTGCTCTCCGAGCTGGAGCGGCCCACCCCTGGCGTCGACCTGTGGTTGGTGTTTCGCGGCGGCACGCGTTTCGCGCTGATCTCGGTCATCATCGGCCTGCTGGTGCTCGAGGGACCCCGGGTGAAAGGGCAGATCCTGCAGCGGGCCCGAGCGCTCCACCTGGCCGGGCAGCCCGCCCGGCGCGCGGACAGGTTCTTCGAGGGGCCGCTCGGCTTCCTGCTCGTGACTGCAGTGATCGTCGTCGCCTACCTGTCCCGGTTTCTGTGGACGCTCGGAGACGGTGGGGGATCGTGGTGCGGGCTCGCGATGGAGGTCGTGGTCGTGTGGCTGGCGCTACGGGCGGCCCTCTGGCTCGTGCTCGGGTGGTGGACCCGTTGGCGACTGGGGCGCAGAGCCCGCCGGCTGCAGCCGCCCCCCCTGGTCGCTCCGGCGTTCCCGCTCCTCGTTGCGGCGGAGGTGATGGTCTGCCTCCTGCTGTTGTGGGTGCGGCTGCCCCATGTGTTCTGGGCGGACGTCGGGCTCGAGGTCGCGGGCGTGGGTCATCGGACGGAGCTGCTGGTCGAGCTCGGTCCGGACGATTCCATCCTCGAGATCACGGACACCCTGGCCAGGAACGACGCGACCTGGAGTCAGGCCGCTCCCTCGGCGCCGTGGGGAAGTGACGCGTCGAGGACCTGGGTCGTGTCCGCCAAGACCCGCTCCGTGCCGTTCCTGTTCATGGACCTGCTCGTCAGCGAAGAAGAGAACGTCGTCGACCTGGACCTGAATCCACGACTCGCGGCGTCGACCGACCGCCCCGTCGGCTCCTGCTCGATGGGCTTCGGAGGCGTGACCAACGACCCCTACTCGGCGGGCCAGTCCGCGCTTCGTGAGAGCGGCGCGGACGCGGTCCTGGAGGCGCGGGGCACGTGGAGCCGAGGGTGGCGGTCCGAGCGCGCCCGCCTCGCAGTCATCGACTCGGGCGTGGACGCGGTGCACGAGGACCTGCTTGGCATCGTGGTGAAGGCGCCACCGGCCGTCGAGCGAGACCACGGGACGGCCATCGCGGGCATCGCGGCGGGGCACACGACCAACCGGCGGGGGCTCGCCAGCCTCAACGTCCAGGGCCATCGGATCGCGGTCTACAACTACCCGGCGTTCGGCAACGGCGATCCCCATGCGGACGACCTGGCGGATGCGATCTACCAGGCCGTCAGGGACGACGCGGACGTGATCGTCATGGCTTTCGCGGCACCGGGGCCGACCCCACCGGTCGTCAGCGACGCACTCGACCATGCCGGGCGACGCGACGTCATACTCATCGCTGCTGCAGGGAACGACCGCGAGCTGAATGCGGACGAGGTCTGGCCCTCCCGGCACCGCAGCGTGATCGGGGTGCCAGCTCTGGACGGGGGGCGGCTCGCTTCCTTCTCCAGCTCGGCGGGGAGCGTGTCGATCTCGGCCCCGGGCGCGGAGATCTGTGGACCCATGCCGGGCAACCGCTACGCAGAGTGGAGCGGCAGCTCCATGGCCGCGGCCTTCCTGGCGGGAGTCGTCGCCGACCGGCGCTACCGCTGTCCGCGGGACGGTGCGGTCGACGTGCTGAGCGCGGTGATCTCGTCAGCGGATCCGCCAATTGGAGGCAGCGGCGTACGGCTGAACGTTCTGGGCTTGGAACGGGTGCAGTGCGCGAACTGAGCGTTCCGGGAAACTCGGACGGGAGGATCTCTGCCGCCCCTATGAGGTTCTTGCTCGGAATCAACCGGGCCCATCGTGCTTGGAGGCACCATGACGATCACCGTTTCTGTCGATCTGCATGAGGCGGCGCGCCGCTCCGACGGCGAGGTCAGCTCCTGGACCCAGCAGCGCCTGGAGCGCGCCATCCACCGCTACGGTCAGTTCCTGCAGCTGGTGGCGGACGATCCGTCGCAGCCCGTCGCGCCGACTCGCGACATCGACGCGATCTGGCACCTGCACATGCTCGCACCGCGGGCGTACTTCGCCGACTGCATGCGGATGTTCGGGGAGCTGTTGGACCATGACGGCGGGTTCGGCAAGGGCGAGGGCGAACTCCCCCGCCTGTTGGCCGTGTTCGACGACACCGCCCGCCGGTGGGAGGCGCTGTTCGGCGAGAAGTACGTCCAGGATCCGTCCGTCGAGGGGATGACCGACTGCTGGCACGACTGCCAGGGGCGGTGCTGGCACGCCTGCAGCAGCAAGCAGTCGGTCGCGGGCGCGTGACCGTCGCGCTTGCGTCGTCCGTCGAGGTGGAGGCCCTGCGCCTCCGCCTCGACCTCCACGGCTACGTCCATGTGCCGGCTGCCCAGTCGGAGTGTCGGGACGCGCTGCAGCGCGCGCTGGGGCCGGTGGTGCACGTGGAGCAGGTCCTCGCCGATCCGCACGCGGTCGCGCTGGTGAAGTCCACCCGCGCGCTGCCACCGCACACCGATCATCACGCCGCCCGCTACATCCTGTGGACCTGCCTCGCGCAGGCCGAGCGTGGCGGGCACAGCGTCCTGATCGACGGGCTCGCGGTCGCGCGCGCGCTGCCTCGGCACCACCAGGACGCCCTGCAGCGCGTCATCCTTGCCGAGCACCGGGTGTTCGACGGAGACCTCGACACCCACCCCATGCTCGTGTGCGGAGCTGACCGGGACCGGCTGTACTACTCTTTCTGGCTCGCACCCGATGATCTCGGTGGTCTGGAGAAGGAGGCGTTCGACGCCTTCACCCGGGCGCTCGAGGTCGTGCCTCGGGTTCGGCTGCGGCTCGCACCCGGTGACCTGCTGGTCGTGGACAACCACCGCATGCTGCACGGGCGCGGCGCCATCGAGGGGGCCCAGCCGCGCCACCTCGTTCGGTGGTGGATCGGGGCGCCGACGGGGTGACAAGTCTCGGAGCGCCGTTGTGGGAAACGGCGCTCCGAGCGACTTCATTCGCGAGAGGAGGAAGGAGCCGAAAGGAGGCTCCCATGACACCTGACCCGAGGCCGCTCGCCGCCATCAACTACCACTGCATCCGTCCCTGCAATGCCGACTGCCACTTCTGCTTCGCGACCTTCCGTGGGGTGGTCGGCCAGCTCTCGACCGACGACGCCAAGCGCCTGCTCACCTCCCTGCGGCGGCCCTACGCGCAGAAGATCACCTTCGCTGGTGGCGAGCCGACCCTCCGCGCAGACCTGCCCGAGCTGATCCGCTTCGCGAAGGAGCTCGGCTACACGACGTCGGTCGTCACCAACGGCTTCCGCCTCGACCGGGTGCTCGATCGAGTCGCCGACGCGCTGGACTGGGTCGGCCTCTCAGTGGACTCGGCGGACGAGGACACCCAGCGGGCGCTGGGGCGAGGCCCTGGGGACCACGTGCGGAACGCGGTCGCGCTGGCCGTCCGCTGCCACGCGCTGGGCGTCCGCCTGAAGATCAACACCGTCGTCACCGCCCTCAACGCCGACGAGGACCTGACGGACTTCCTTCGCCTGGTCCGGCCGGAGCGGTGGAAGGTGTTCCAGGTGCTGCGGGTGGTGGGTCAGAACGACGGACGCGTCGAGCCGCTGCTCATCGAGCCGGACGTGTTCGCTGCGTACGTGGCTCGCCACCAGCACCTCGCCGCCGAAGGGCTCGCACCAGTTCACGAGTCCAACGAGGCGATGCTCGACAGCTACGTGATGATCGACCCGAAGGGCCGCTTCTACGGGGACACCGGGGGCGTGCACCGCGAGAGCCGCCCCATTCTGGACGTCGGCGTGGACGTCGCCCTGCGCGAAGTCGGCTTCGAGCTCGACAAGCTGGTCGCTCGCGGCGGGATCTACTCGTGGGAGTGAACACGAGGGAGCGGATCGCCGTGCTCGGCGGGGACGGCAGACACACCGTCGCTGCCGATCATGCGCGCGTCCGCATCTACCGCAGTCCGCGAGATGGCGGCACCGGCGACGTGCGCCGCCTGCTGGACTCCATCCGCTCTGGCGGGGTCGACCGCGTCGTCATCCTCGCCCGCTTCAACAGCCACTCGGCCACCCGCGCGGTCAGGCGTGCCTGCCAACGCACGGGAGTCCCGGTCGAGATCCGGACCTGAAACACCAAGGAGAACGTCATGAATGGAACGCTCATCGTCCTCGAAGGCCTCGATGGCGTCGGAAAGTCCACCGTCCGAGACGGCCTGGCCGCCCACTTCGGTGGCATGGCCATGGACAGCCCCGGCCCGATGCTGCGTCCGCTGATGAACGGCTGGCTCGATGCCCTCGACCGCGACGTGGACGCTCGAGTGCTCACCTACCTGGCCGCCGGGCTCGCCATCGGCCGCCGCGCCCGCGTCCTCGCCGATGCCGGTCACGTCGTGGTGCTGGACCGCTACTGGTGCTCTACCCTGGCCTACGGTCGGGCATCCGGCGCGACGGTCGACGTGGGCGCCTTGGCCGACAGCTTTGCCCGGCCGGACATCACCGTGCTGCTGACGATCGACGACTCCGAACGTCGACGGCGGCTGGTCGCCCGAGGGATCGAGGGGGAGGAGGACCGGCTGACCCAGCAGGCCGAGTTCCGCGGGCGGGTGCTCGAGGGATATCGGGCTGCGCAGCCTGCCGGATTGGGCGTCGATGTCGAGGTGGACGTGAGCGGGGCGGATCGGGACGAGGCGCTGCGCCGGGTGGTTGGGGTGGTGTACTAGCGACGTCAATGGAATCGGTACCACGCTGGACTCCAGCGGATCCTGGGAATGATGACCGAAGAAGTGGTGTACTGTCCCACAGCCGGCCTAGGCGCTTCCTGACCGATGCCATCGGATGCCCTGTCCTGCCCAAGCGTTGTTCCGATGGGTCTCGATGGTGTCAGAGACTGGGCACTGCCTTTCTCGCCAGATTCATCCCGGCAACACGGGGCCGGAAACGGGAGGTACGATGGGAGTTCGATGCGCGTGGGTGCTGGTCGCTGGTGTGGTGCTGATGGCGTCGTGCGCGGACGAACCACCGAGTGACATCGAGCTGCTCATGGCCGAGCTTCCCGTCGCCTTCACCTACGTCGTCTCCAATGAGGGCTGCGGCGAAGGGGGCGTGGAGGGGTGCGGAGCTGACGGCTACGTGTCGCTGTGCGCAGACCAGCGCGGCCGGATGGTCGCACCCAGCAGCGATGTGCGGGGGGACTCCACCTGGGCGGTCGACCGGTCGGACGGGGACGAGGTGCTGCGGGTGTTCGGCGAGGGCCTCGAGCTGGTCTACGACTCCCCGGATCTGGTCGACCAGCATGACCGTCGGTGGGAACGGATCGAGCTTCGCGACACGGGTGAGTGCAACTGAGCAGCGGTGGCCGTGACGACGAAGGCAGCGATCCGCCTTCACGACGACCTGCACCTCGGCCGGGTCGCTCGACGGCTTCCTGGCCAAGGTGAACGTGTCCACCGGCACCACGACCTTGGGCGGCGGCTCCGGCGTCGACCTGGCCCCCCCTCGTACGACGGGTTCGTGTGGAAGGCGTTCAGCGTCAGCCCGGGTCCGCTCCCGTCGCCGTAGAATCGCCGGGCTGCGGGGGGGCACCCCGCGGCGCCCATCCGTGGGTGGGCGGACTCGGAGCGAGGTGGGAATGGCCGCGCGGGTGGCGCTGGTGTCGACGGGTGGGAGCGCGCGCGGCGCGTTCTCGGCGGGAGTCGCACACAGTCTGGTGGTCGAGCACGGCCTGGACCCGGTGGTGGTGGCGGGGGTGTCGATCGGTGCCGTGAACTCGGCCTGGCTGGCCACCGCGCCGGTCGGGGACCAGGCCGCCCTGCGGAGCGCGGCCGAGGGGCTGGTTCGGTGGTGGCGGGAGTCGGTGCCGCGGCCGGCGTGGCGCATGCTGACTCGGGGGCAGCGGGTGGCCGCGGTGCGCCAGGGGCTCGATCACCTGGACCGGGCAGCTGCGGCCCGGTCCGGGCGGGTGTGGCTCGGCGGAGCGACCGACGCGCGCACCGGGCGCTGGGTCTGCGCGACCTCGGACCTGCTCGAGGATCCGGCGGTGCTGGAGGGGATCGTCGCCTTTCCGGGGGTGCTCCCGCCGGTGCCGGTCCAGGGGTCGCTGTGGATGGACGGGGTCGTGAGGCGGGTCGTGCCCATCGCCGAGGTGCTGGCGCAGGACGTCGACGAGATCGTCGTGATCACCGGGGGCAGCCCGGAGATCGGGGCCTGGAAGGGAGGTTCTGGCGCCCTGCGAGCGATCGGCATCGCCGCGCACGAGCTGTTCTTCCTCAAGGACGTACGCACGGCCCTCGAGCAGCGCGATCTGCCGGTGACGGTCTACGCGCCAACCCGACCGCTCACCTCGCCGTGGCGCTTCGATCGGCGAGCCATCGAGGCATCACTGGAACACGGCCTGGAGGTGGGCCAGTCGCTGCAGGCCTGCGATCCGGCGGCCTTCGTCGTGCGCTGAGTCTTGCCGGGCGCGGGCCTGGTACGCGTCGCGGGCGCGCTCGAGCAGGAGGCGTGCGATGCGGTCGGAGGCGGTCGGCGATCCGGCCTTCGCCTGGGCCCGGTCGCGCAGGGCCCGCCGCGCGTCCACATCGTCGAGCCAGGCGTTGACCTGGGGGGCGACCTGGGCGAGCTGATCGGCGACCCGGCCCCAGCCGCGGGAGGTGACCCACTGCAGGTTGCCCACCTCCTGGCCAGGCATGTGGTCGTAGACGACGACGGGCGTGCCGACGGCGCCGGCCTCGGCGAGGGTGGACGGGCCGGCCTTGGTCACGACCACGTCGGCGGCGGCCATGCGCTCGGGCAGGTCGTCGACGAAGCCGAGCACCTCGAGGCCGTCGATGGCGGACAGCGCCTTGCGCAGGGCCTGGTTGCGACCGCAGACCACGACCACGTGGGCGTCGGTGTTCTCCCGGAGTGCGGCCGCGACGGTGCTCAGCGTGCCGGCCGCGTCACCGCCTCCGGTGCACAGCACGACCTTGCGATCGCTCCAGCCGTAGCGCCGGCGCAGGTCGTCACGCTGGCGGCTGAGGGCCGGGATCCGCGGATGAACTGGATGATCGACCACCTCGATGGTCTCGTCCTCCACACCGAGGGTGCGCGCGCGCTCGGCGGCCTCGTCGGTGGAGACGACGGTGAGGTCCATGCCCGCCTCGTACCAGGATGCGTGGCCCGAGATCGGGTCGGTGACGACGGTGCAGATGGCGGTGGTCTCGTCGGTCTTCGACACTGCCCGACGGGTGCCGGCGGTGAAGCCCGGGTGCACGACGACGACGGCGTGGGGCGCATCCTCGGTGATCAGCCGTCGGTAGGTGCGCTCCTGGGAGAAGTAGAACGGGGCCCAGACGAAGAAGCGGCGGCGTCGGCCGTCCAGGGCGTGGAACATCGCGCCCCAGACCTTCGGGTGGGTCATGAGCCAGGCGTACCAGAGGGGCGGGATCCGGGCCGGGCCGCCCGCTTCGCTGAACAGGTCGACCACCTCGACGCGTGCCTCGGGGTCCTGGGCCGTCAGGCTGGCCGCGAGGGCCTCGGCGGTCGCGCGGTGTCCACCCCCGGTATCGGCCATGAGCAGGCGGACGTGCAGCGGAGCGGGGGCGGCGTGGGTCATGGCAGTCCTCCGGGTCGGTCAACGACCTTGGAGTAATGACCCCACCCCCCGTCGAGCCTCTCGCTGTCAGCACCTGAAATCGTGCAGCACGGCATGGCCGGCGGCCAGCGAGCGCGACGTCATGCCGACCGGTGCGCTTCGGCCACGTCCAGCACGGCCAGGAAGGGCAGATCCTCCAGCGCGCCGAACCTCCGGTCCCGCTGCAGGCCGTTCCGCCCCGAGGTGGCGGGGCTGCGCAGGCCGCAGAGGAAGCGGGTGAGCTGGCGAGGATGGGCCAGGGCTGGGTGGCCCTCGGCGGCGACTTCTTCCACCAGGTCCCGGTCCGACTCCGTGAGGGAGGCGGGGGCGGAGCGGGGCACCGGGGCGGCGGGCTCTCCGAGGCAGTGCCCGCAGTGCCCGCAGTCCTGGCCGAGCTCCTCGCCGAAGTAGCCGACCAGCCTGCGGGTCAGGCACCCGGGGGCCTCGGCGAAGGCGAGCACGCTGGCGGTGCGGGCGATGTCCGCCTGCTCCCGCTGCTGAAAGCGCGCGACCAGCTCCGCGGTGAGCCGATCGACCTCGAGGGGCCGGGGCACGTGAAAGCCGTGACGCAGGGACGCAGCCTTCAGCGTGACCAGCCCCTGCTGCTCCAGCCAGGTGAGGGCCGTGACGATCCGCTCCCGGGGCTGGCCGATCTGCTCGGCCACCACGTCGGGCTCGAGCGAGAGCAGGCTCCGACCCATGCTGCCCGCCCCGAGGATGGCCCGGATGAAGGCTCCTCGCTCCCCGTCCAGGCGCGCCTCGACCGCGGGGCGACCCTGGGGGAAACCAAGCTTGTACCCCGCATAGAACGGGCCCGTAGCGACCAGGTCCCCGGACAGCTCCAGGTAGGTCAGCACGGTGGCGACCACCAGGGGACGCATGTCGTGGTCCCGGGACAGGTGGTACTGCGAGACCGACAGCGGGGTCCCGCCCGCAGCGAGCTGGTCGAGCAGTCCGCGGATCGAGGCGTCGGTCGGGGTGTCGCCGTAGCTGAAGTTGTCGAGCACGGCTTGATCGTCCGCGCAAGCCAGCAGCTCGCACCGGGAGGGGGCGCCGTCCCGCCCGGCCCGGCCGATCTCCTGGGAGTAGCCCTCCAGGGACTTGGGCAGGTTCACGTGGTAGACGGCCCGGATGTCGGCCTTGTCGATGCCCATGCCAAACGCGATGGTCGCGACGACGATGGGCACCCGGCCGTCCATGAAGTCATCCTGGATGCGGGCGCGCACCTC
>MDTC01081851.1_pt1 | contig 37757 bp, 21 predicted proteins | sample 811181 | NCBI WGS metagenome assembly MDTC01 (sample SAMN05326644, study PRJNA326480) | marine metagenome | isolation source: seawater | place: Pacific Ocean: North | collected 2011
AAGCATGTGTTACCCAACGGTACATACTTTATTGAAGATGAGGAGAAGGGATGATTCGACGGAAACCTACGGTTTCGACGTGGTCACTGGGTTCAAAACCGTAGGTTCTCGTTCAAATGCCCCCGCGGGTCCGATACGAATAAAACTAGCCTCCGGTCCTTTAGTGCGGCCGGAGGAACTCTAAAATAGATATGCGTAAACTCCGATCAACTGGTTGTCCCTAATTTTGGCCGAATTGCAACGCCAGTAATGACGAAGACATGCCACGACTAGCGCCACAGCTTCTTTTTTAACTCTAAATCACGGCGTATAAAACTTATTTCATATGTTCAAAAAATGGCCACATGTTTTGATACCACTTTTCGAGGTGGTGAACTGCAGGCCCACGCAACCCCACACCTGCTTCGATTGAGCGCTGAAGGCCGTTGGTGGAAATGTTGGCGCTGCCCAAGTATCCTCGTTCTCCATCAGCCAGCATAACTTTCGCATGTACTTCTGGCGCCGTACCGTTCTGCAAAGGCGTTGGCACCAGCACTCGGACATCGGCTCCCTCAGATCGCATCCATTCAGCGAAGGCGCGTAAACCTTTTCTGTTGGGGTCAGTAGGCTCGGCCGATGTCATAACGGTTATGTCCGGAGGGGGGGGGCTCTGCCCGTCACGAGCCAACTTAAGATTGACGATACCCTCGGTACTCCAATAGGGTGCAACAATCAAAAGCCTGCGTTCAGCGGTAAAGATGAGATCCGCTATATACCGCAATAGCGAGCTGGCGTAAGGCTGCATTTTGCTCCATGGAACTGTCGCCGCATCACCGTACTCTGCTGGCCCCGTAGCAAGAATGGTGTCCAATATAGGTGTATGGGCCCACTGATCTGGCTCCCCATACTGCAGGGCCCTACAGGCTTGCCATGGAATGGAAAGTGATGCTGGGGTTACCGGTATCTTCGTGGCAATCTCTGCAAGTTCAGCGCTAAATCCAGAGACATCGACTTTCGAGTAGCGATGAGCCAATGCTTGCTCTATCGCTCTGGTAAACTGGCTCGCGATAGTCTCTGCCTCTTCGTTGGTCTTCAAGGAGAAATGGGTGAATAGCGCGTAGTACAGATCTCTCGGTGTCACGACCAAAATCCCTCCTGGATGGTCACCAGATTCGATTGATCCAAGGGACCACCGTGAATGTAGCTTCGCGAAAGGCCGTGGTTGAACGTCTCGCAGCCGAGAACCTCCTGTATGCAACCACTGCAGGCTGCCCCCCTGTCAGAGCAAATGGGGTCGAAGATGCAGTTGAGCGCGAAGTTGGAGGCATCATCAAACCAATCTTTCAGGTGGTGCCGAAAAAGCGTAAGCAGGCCGCCGGCCGTATAGTTCTGTACGCTGGTGACATATAGCAAGATTGAGAAGTCCATGGGCATCAGGTACTCCATCACCGACTTTTCATCGTACCCGGTGTGAGGCTTTATAGTGCTTAGCAAGCTGTGACTAATGGAGTGCAGCAGGTGGAACGGTGCGCTCGCCTTCAGTGGCAGGTACTTGGTTCCTGACAAGACCTCCTCCGGGTTCATGGTGAGCGCTGGGCACACGAGCAGCAGATGAGCCCGTGCCTTCACCTTATCCCCCAAAATGTGATCGCCTGGATTCTCCCAACCGGCGTTGTTGACGCACCACGCCAGGATTTTTCTGGGGTCCAGTTTAATTTGGATGGCCTCAGTTTGGGCGGGCAAGGCATAGATCATCTGCTTTCCACTGTAGCGCTTGGACACGAGTTCTTCATAAGCGTTGAGCACTAGGGGTGGTACATTTTCTCCCTCAGGCGGGGAAGAAAGCTCACGAGTAAATCCCAAACTGGCCAACACCACGTTGACCTGACGGAAGTACCCGACGTCCTTTACCCCATACATGCTGCCCATCAAGGCCACATTGTTAGTCAGGGCGTCGCGCTCCGCGGGGCAATCGACCTCTTTCACATAATCTCTGATCGACTGACGCTCTTTCGCAAAATCCGCTTCGAGCAGCGCCGACTCTATCGCCCGGCGATTGACGACCAGGGCTGTAAGTAGCTCTTCGTTTGAAACGTAATCAGACACCTCGGAGAAGATGCCTTTGGCTAATTTCAGCTGGGCCTCGAGGTCAGCCATCTTGGATTTGGCGTTATCCCGGATCATCTCGACCATTTCGGGATCGTCTTCCGCCATCAGTTCAGCTTTTTTAAGCATATTCCGCTGCTTTTCAAGCTGCTCCATGAGTTTCTGGATCTCGCCCTCATCGGGGCCACCCCCGCCAAGCGAGTTGCGCATGTACTCAAGCAAGGCATCTGGCTCGACGATCCCCAACAGCACGCCGGCAATGCCCTGAGCGATATCCTTGCCAATATCTGTCAAAGGTTCATCAACGCCACCCGCCATCGCTAGTGCCTTCGAAACGACTTTCCCGGTCTCCTCCTTCAAGCACAGATATTGGATGTTCTTCGGATAAAGCTTGTCTTTGTTGTTGACGGGGGTGGCTCGCATCTTGAGCTGTGCGCGATCTGAATAAACCGTTTTGCAGCTAGGGCAGTCCCCCTGAAGCGCGTTGAACTGATCTCCGTTATCCATATCGATAAAATTGCTTGTGAATATACCTCCCCCACTCGACACATACTTCAGGTTGGTCGCCCGTCTGGCAGCTGGCGGGGTCTGGAGACTCATCATCGCTCCGCACCGGTGTATGGCAACGAATTTGAGCTGTTTCATCTGACCTTTACACCCTGGATACCGGCAAGGGATGCTGAACCGACCGGAATGGTTAACAAGACGTTTCTTGGCCTCGGCCATCTTGTCGCTATCGCTGGCCGGGTAAAGCTGATAATCCAAACGCTTGCACTGATTGCACGTCAACATCATCGGGAAGGGATCAACATAGACGCCATCGGGGGACACAATCGCTACGTCATCGTTGTACTCGAGCGCACGCTCCAAGCGGGGGTCGATCGCCGCATTCGTCAGTTCTCCCCATTGGCGAATAACTCGGCGTGCAACAGATAGCAGCTGATCAGGATCGACCTGGCGGGCCGCCTCATCGTTATTGGAGACCCCTTTGATCAAGGCGTAGCTGTAATTGCGCAGCCGAACGATGTTGCCTGGCAACAGGCCATCGTAGAACAGTTTGCTCTTATTGATACCTTCTGTACGCTGACTCATTTACCGATCTCCCAGGGCGGACAGGAGGTCTTCCGCATCATTTTCATTGGGTTTTACAACCACCTGCACCTCAATATCCCGGAAACTGACCATGGGGCGGCTACCCAGCAGCCGCTCTATGGCTTCTGGAATCCTGACTGTCGCCAAAGAGCTTGGAGCAGAGGCAAGACCGTTGATGATCTTTTCCACCGCCCGCTCAAGCTGGCTTTCGTAGTGGGCCAAAACGCGGCGATCAAAGAACGGTTCTGCGGACTTTGGTACTGTCAGCGCTTCTTTGACCACGGCTCTAAGGTTGCTTTGAAGGCCACTATTTGGGTCCCTGAGTTTTTCGCTGAGTTTGCCGGTGTTCTTCAACACCTCATCACTGCACCCAGGCTGCTGAGTTAACCAATTGAGGATCGCAGCATGAGTCACCCCGGGTAGCGTCCGGTTTAACAAATTGGGGGCGAACCGATTCACCGGAACGCTCTCAACCATCCGGTCCATGAAGCGATGGTAGTCCTGAAAATCGAGGAAGACGTTTGTTTGGAACAAAGTTTTGCTGTTGAGGACGTTCAACACGATTCCGGGCTCCACCCGGCCCGCGCGAGCCGAGGCCTGCAGGTATTCCGATATCGACTTGGGCCAGCCTGCCATCACCATGAAGTTCAGGCGATGAATGTCGACACCGTGAGACACAACGCTGGTTGCAACGATTTGCCGGAAAGGGTCATCTGGCGCCTTCTCTTCGACTTTGCGGATGATGGCCTGTATTTCCTCCAGCGAGGAGTTGCCATCAAGGTGCTCATACACTCGACCCTGGTCGCACTGGAACTCGTCCAGTGCCCGGTGAATGTCCGTGTTGTCATTCATAGAGTTCGAGTAGATCAAGCAGGTGTTGAGGTAGGTCTCGATGTACTCCAGCAGCAGTCCGGCGCGAGACAGCGCTACACCGGCCATTTCGCAGATAGTTTCAGGCTCACCCCTTAACCGCTTACACCAATTATCAATCATGTCGAGGAATTTGGCACTGGCCAGCGCGGAGCTGCGCTGCATGATCCGGCCAGCACCCACGGGCAGCATACCGACGTACCAACGCTGAATCAGCGGCTCCCCCTTGTCAGTAGTGTCCACCCGGGAGTAGAAGGATTCGCCCCGTCTCATACCGGGAGAGGGAAAGCGGCGTGCGCGCTTTTGGTAGAGGTGATTAATGTGGTGTTCGAAGCCTTTGATAGTCGCCGTGGCGCCCAATATTTTTGGTTCACGGCTCCCTATTGCGGTCTGGAGCGTGCGCATCGTCGATTCATAGTGCGCGGCAAAGTTGCCCGTATTCTCGCTGAGTAAGTGAATCTCGTCCTGAAGGACAAATGACACGCCGGCCTTCAGTGACTGGGGCGACTCGACGACCTTAATCGATGAGGTACGGGTGTTATTGCTACAAGGGTTCGAGACATAGGTACCCGTATCATCACGCTCTAACCGGGCATGCTCACACTTGGTACCCGCGGTGAAACCGTGCTCGGGGCAAAAATAGGGCGCGTGTCCGAGCAAGGCCTTGAAACGTTTGTTGTGGCCAATGACCGAGAGCTTGTCGATCGTGCCAACCAGTACTGTCGGAAGAAAACGATAAACCTCCTCATCGGAGACGTAGATACCTATCTCACCACGAGTGCCTTCCCCGTAACTCCCTGCCGGCATGGCGGAATTTGACCAGCACAGATCATTCCCACACACGTGTTTTAGGCGGGAGGCCGAAAGATCTTTGACTACCCTGATGCTGTCTACCTCATTGCAGTAGGGGCAGTCGCTGATGAAACGCAGTTTATGCAGCGAAAATTCATCAATTTTCGGTAAGTAGTACGGAGAATCCTCCATATAGCCCGGGCTAATCATGCCCGGGGCACCGTCACCGGTGAAATAGCCGATGGTGAACGGATGTCCTTCGAGCTTGGCGCCCTCACGCACTTTGATGATGTTGGCCTGTGCTACTGCATAGGACAGTCGCTGGAACTGCTGAACGGACAGCATGCGCAGGGGGAACTTCATCCAGGCGGTGGGCCCGTAGAGACGATGGTTCATGCGCTCGTAGAACATCGCCATTATGATGATGCCCATGTAGGCCTCAGTCTTACCCCCACCGGTTGCGAACCAAAGCACCTCAGCGGTATCCAGGTGCCCACTCAACTCGCTCTCCGTGCAGCAACGCTCATACACGGCACGCACCTGCGTCAAGATGAAGCCAATCTGGAACAGACGCCACGTGGCGATCGGTTTACCCTGATGCTCAAAAGCGCGCAACATGGCCTCGTTCATCCATTTAAAGGCCTGCAGCAAGTCCGGATGTTGTTCCAGCAGGGCAACCCCGTCATTGATATTCTGGCGTTCTGCCAGCAACAACTTGCGCTCATCCGTCGCGTACCTCGACTCCTCTTCCTGTCCGCTGGACGCCATCGCGTCAATATGGGTCTGCCAACTATCTAGGTAGGTATCCAGCGCACCCACCAACCCCTTCATGGCGGGGATGGGATTGTCAGAAAGCAGCTCGAACGCTGGCTCCTCAGACATGCCCAGTTCGTTGGGCGCCGGATTTTTAATTCTCTCGAGCCCAGACACCGGTAGTGCGTCAGTACCGTAGTGGTTCAATCCAATCTGCTCAACGGAGGTGGTAATGCCATACCCTGGTACGCCATCGTTTTCTTTATAGCGGTAGTCCTTCGGCGCCAGCTTGTGTGGGAGCATGTGCCCGTCGCCACCGGTGAGGCGTACTTTGAAACGCACATCGAAAAGAAATGCATTAGAGCCGAGGTCGAATGCCAGGGCAACATCGCGAGAGGTATTGTTCTCGATAAAGGTTTCTAGCAGAAAGGCGCCAGGGATATCGCTGAGGCTGGCAGGTGCCTTGCGCAGACGCGATCGCAGCCTAACGTCATGCTCGATCGTTGCGTTCAGTCGGGCAAACACCTCACGTTGTATGATTTCATTAAATTCGTCTTGATCGGCGATCGCGTACTCACCACCATCCGGCCACTCAAAGGTGAAAATGGCATGGCCGTTATCACGCGTCACGGGTACCTTGTACACACGCGGGTCATCGATCCAGCGATCCTGAATCTCACGCAGTGATTGCTCAAGATGATTGCCCGGTTCCGGCCTTACCCAATTATTGAGATCCGCAGAAACATCAATCTTAATAGGCACATCGTTAAACACAATCGTGAGTCGTCGGTAACTGGGGTATACCTCCTGCTTCGGCCTTGGGTCACCGCCTTCCTTTTTTAAATGCTGGCGCTGCAAGGCAAGATCGGGTATTTGCCGAATACATACGTCAAACTGACCACTCACTGCAATATCTACCCTGCCATTCGTATCGGGAGTGACCAACAGTGTCATACCCATGGCGTTGGGGGGTTGAGTACCTTCGAACTCTGGGTTTGGGGCGTACCCGATTGAACCTGCGAGCGTTTTTTGGAAGGGCTGTACTTCATGATAAATCTTTCCCGGCCAGGGAATGACATCCTCTTCCTTGTCCATCAGGCTTAATCGCATCGCATCAATGAGGCGGCGGTTGATCAGTGATTTCTCTTCAAAGCTTAGCGGCTCAGCAGCCATCGATCATTTCCTTGTCGGTAGATGTCGTCCGAAATGGTGTACCACGATTTTTTGGTCTGCCTCATCCCAATGGAAGTGACAGCGGAAGCAGTGTTCCGGGTTGTAACTCGTTCCAACGCGGAGATGCTTTCCGATATCGACGTTCGCGCCTTTGTATCTCACCTTGTAGGTGTCTGCATGCTGCCCCTGCGTGACAGCCGACATCCCACCAGCGTATGAGATACCCGCCCGCTTGGCGGCCTGCACCGCCTCTTCAATGCGAATTTTACCGGTGTAGACATCATGGAACTCGGATTCTAGCAACTGAAGGCATTTGTCTGCCTTGCCCAGGTTGCTAAATCCAGACTTCTCGGCTGATTTCTCCGCTCTGGAGGTCGCCACAACATTTTCGCTGATGGAGACATAGTCCGAGAGGGTTGAGGCCAGCGACTTAGACTCATCGAGCACAATGTTCGGGTACTGGATGATCTTTTCGATGGTCTCAAGATGCACAACGTCCGCGATGATTTTCGGGTCAATCGCATCCGCAATATGACCATTCACCTCAGTGTTGGGTGAACTTGCGGCGATCACGTACTGCCGGAGCCGCTTGCCAAGATCCCTGTGTGTATGTCGAATCTTGTCGATTGCCTTGGCGACCTTCTGCACCTCGGTCTTTTTACTGACCAACCCTGAGAGCTTGGCCACAGCAAACGTGTAGTCAAGCGTCCCCTGGCCACCATGCCCGGGACCTATGCGCGCAAGGTTCGCCCACCCCCGCACGGTCGCCACATCCACCTTGGTGCCGGCCGCAGCAAGCGCCTTGTGTAGTCCATCAACGCCTCCGCACGTCTCTACCGCGTGAGTGATATAGTCATCCCAGCGCCGTGCGAACATTTGGAAGCTTTCATAGTTCTCTGTATTCGCCTGGGTGTAGTCGATGAGAACCCGCAACAAGTCCGCGGTGTCATCGCTCCCCTCATCGGTCAGGATCAACGTATCCCCGGGAACCAGGTCGCCAGCAATGATGCGGTCGATAGAAGAGTCACCCTCTCGATAGACATAGATTCGTTGCCGGCAATGGAAAGAATGGCGACGACCGGCCTCCGTCAATACAACCACCTCATCGTCTTCCGGCTCTCGCGATGTTGACGGGGGTGGTTCAGCGATGGGCTCCATCAGCTGCTCAAACCAATCTCCATCGTCGGGATGATCCAGGTCAAGCTTTATACGGTGAACATATTGTCCTGAACAATCCGTCCAGCGCTCTACAGGAATGCCTTTCTCAGAAGCCCTGACGTATTGGTACCGAGATGGCGCCAACGACCACCACTCCCCATTGTCGCTATCTCCCGCTAGCAGCGGACTCCACCGCTGCCCATACCGCTCCGCCCAGACCGACTCTGACTCGTAGCACAACAGATCGGTGTTATCGGCAAGAGCAAATGCCCAATACCCTTGAGCCCACAACGGGGCAATCAACAACAGGCGGTCGAGCGGCTCTTGCCCATGGCGGTAAAGGTCGCGAGAGCTGTTTATACCGATCACGCGCAATCGCCCATCATTCAACTCCTCGGCATGCTCGTTCATCATCCACGAGGTCAACAGGACTGAGGCTCTTTCACCAGTCACACCGATGGCTATGCGCTGGCCCTTGTTTTGGTGCTCCTGCAGCCACTTGTTCACAGCCTGCTGCTTACCCACCTCACCTTCCATGAGCATTTCGAGCAACTGCTCTGCCTGAAAAATGAATTCGTCCAGTGCGTTCTGGCTTTGCCCGGAAGGCAATTCCGCTCGCCCGAGATCATCAATCCAATCCACCACCGGTTTGACCGGGTAAGGTCCGCCACGCCGGTTGGCATCCTGATACTTCTCGTAGAAGGCAACGGGAACGCATAGCGCCCGAAGCGGGGAAATGACCTGATCTATCCCTTGGATAACTGATCGAAGCCCCTGACTCCCAGCAATGGCGTCCTTAACACTCCGCCCCTTCTCTGCAAGAGCAATCAAGTGTTCGTTCATCGTGTTGTCACAGGCAATCAGTAGCCGCGGGGATGGCGCGACCAACCGCTTTGCGGGAAACAGTCCCCGACCGAGCGGCTGGCGCCACATCGGGGATTTTAAATGCTGGATTTGTTGTTCAGTGTGCAAATCCCCCACCGCCGTGAGCACAATAACTGGCACACCCTTGTGGAACGATGCGATGGTTTCCAATACCTCGCGCAGCCCGTCACGTTTACCAAAAGGCGTAGCATCGACCACGATCGCAAAGGGTGAGCTGGCGGTGGAAAGGTCGCTGCAGAGCTGGATATTGTTGTGCGTCATCTGGATAAGCAGCGTCCGGAATATCCGGTCGGGGTTCCTGAGCGGAATGATGCCCTCCCCTCCCCTGCTTGAGGAACGCACCATGTCGACGCCCAACGCCTTGTCCTCACGTAGCGCTGTGAACTGGGCTCGACGATTCGTCCACACCAGAAGATCCTGACGCTCACTCATGTTCCGGTGGTTAAACCAGTTGGACCGCAACACTCCCCTCAGCGATTCCATCCGCAACGCATGCACGTATCGAAGAACCCAGCCGAGATCCCCTGCCGACGATATTGGCAGTGAGAGCCAAATTGACTGGCCGTGCCTTAGCCGGTACCCAAGCGCCGTGATCGCACCCGCCAAGGCGTCACCACAGGTAATGCTGTCGACAAAGTCTGCGCTGGGTATCGCTGAGCGATACCCTTCGGCCATCTCAATCCACAGTGGTTTCTTCACCGCTTAGAACCTCCACCATGTGCTTGATCTCCGGGGGCAGCGCGTAAGTCAACTTACGCTTCGAGTCCTTGCCCGACGTAGATTTTGTGGTCAGCAGGTTCATGTCCCGAAGCCAATTAAGATGGGCAGTCGCCTCTACTTCTGACACATCTGCCAATCCATCCTGCTCCATCAGGGCAAGCATGAAGTCATCTTTGTCGAAATCACCGCTGGCTTGAGCCAAACTGGTCAACAGTGGCATGGCCCACGGCATGGTCGGGACGCCGGCTTCTTCAAGGAAGCGCCTGGCATTGCGAGTTCTTAGCGACGGTAGCGGAAAATCGCGACCGAAGTCTTTCAACTTGGAGATGTTCTTTTTCTCCCGCTTCAACGTGATCATATTCTTCATCGCATAGTGCCAACCACCGGTGGCCTTTTCGATCTCGTAGACCGCATTCGCCGAGTCCACCATTTCCAACTGTTCCAGCAGCATGTTGATGGCACAGCGTTTCCAGCGAGAAAGGTGGATGATGGACATCGCCTCTTCGCGGCCTGCTGTCAGCTCGCGAGCTTGCAGCCATTTCCAGTAGGCCTGCGGGCCCATGAGGAACAGCACGCGCACCGGCATTTTGATCTTTTTGGCATTCCCGCCGAGATTGTCGGCGGCGTCTATCAGACCAAGGAGCAGAGATATCTCTGTTTCGGGCTCGATGGTAACCACAACCATCTGCGGCAACTTCTCGGCCTTTCCGATAACGGCTGAGAGATTCTTTTCAAACTCGGCCGGGGTCTTGTATTTACCGGTGGACACGTCGTGCGTCGTGTACTTATTAAGGTTTGCCGGCGCATCGAAGAAGGTGTTTTCCATGTCAAACAGGCCGGGCATCGTCGGCCGAATGTCTCCCAGACCCTGAGCATCCGACCCAATAATCAGCGTTGAGGTGAAGAGCTGGGCCCGAATACTTCCCAGCTTGTTTTTGTCCTCCTCGCTCGCCATCCCCGTGATCGCCTTTTGATCACGGAAGGTCATTGGTCGGGGTATGGCGTCAAGGGTGCTGGAGTCAAACGGGCGGTAGTCCATCGGGTCCATCTGGTTCATGTCTTCGATAACTTGCAAAAGCTTGTTATCGACATCCAGCATGTTGGTTTCTGACAGAAGCTTGCGCACGCTACTGTTGCGCAACTCGAAACGCCCTGAATCCAACTCCCGCAACACCCCCAGACCCACCAGCTCATTCAAGAAGTGCTTGAACTGACCGTCTGAGTCGGATCCAAATACTTCGGGCGCCCAGCTCGTAGCCAGTTTCTTCGCTTCTTTCACAGAAAAGCTCTGTGAGCCGGCGCCTTCACTGAGGATGGAATACACCATGACCAAGTAGCGCTTATCCAGATTGAGCGTCATTTCAAAACGCTCCCGGATCGTCTCCAGAACCTCTGGCACGTTCAGCGCCGAACGCACGTTTTCCTTGGTAATGAAGGTATCACCGACGGGGCTGTTCGCATTACGGCCCACGGTGGTCAACAATTGATTACACAGAATCTGGATAAGGCCCGGGTGCCGGTTGGTTGACGCCAAAATAGCGTTCACCACATCCGGCGACTCAAACTGGTAACCCGCGGCCTGGATCGGCTCGGTGACAAGGTGGGTGGCCTCGCGCGACGGCATGATGGTCACCTGGATTGAGGAACCGATCTGACTCAGCGGGTAATTCGGGTTTTCCTCGAAGCGCTTGGTGTTCGCCAACCCCCCGATTATCATTTTGAAGCGCCCCTGCACCTCAGGGTGGCGCATCAGGCTGCGAAGCGCACGGAATATCTTGAAGGAGTGCGAGGCGTCGATCTCAAGAATGGGATCGATCTCATCGAAAAGCGCAATGATATGGCAGTCCTTGCGCTCAACGATCGCATCATGCACTGCCTTCTCGAACTCCTCCGGCGTTTGCTCGCCGACGGGGGTGGTTATTACTTTGTGACCCAACAGGAATTTGTACAGGCGCCCCCAGACCTCGCGCTTGGCGACTTCCAGGGAATGAGCCTCGTGCGACTTGTTGGCACACAGTTCTTTATCCAGCTGCTCATAAAATGCGTAGTGTTTCTGGGGTGGCTTATGGAACCTGCGCTGGACCTCCAGCAAAATAGTTGATTTACCCAATTGCCGGCCGCCGTACACAATGGCCGCGCCGCTGGTCATATCCAGGAGGCTCGAAATCTCGTGCTCCCTGCCAAACAGCATCTCCGGCTCTGGCGGGCTCGCCGTGCGACCGACATACGGGTTGAAGTAGGTGTAGGGCGCAGTAAGCCAGAGGAATTTCTCAGTATCGGATGTCCCAAGGGCCTCATTGTCGACCGAGGCAAGAAAGATCAGGGACACAGGGTCGAGCAAGAAAATAGTTCGTTGGGCCTGTTTGCAGTACTGAGCGAATTCATTGCGCAGTTCCGGGGACACCGGCACCATCGAAATCATAATGCAGTTAATCGTCGGAACCATCTGGTTCTGAAGCAGCTCGCGAACGTTGTCCACTGTCCAGATCTGGTGAACCGAAATCACCGTCCACGGCTTATTCTCTCGGCGTTCGCCAAAGATCGGGAACGGGCGCCGCGATTCCGGTGACTTGAGGTAGAACTGCGCAGAGCTGGTGCCATAACCTACCTTGTACCGGTAATCTTTTTTGGCGCTGAACGTGGGCTCAACCATGCTAATACCGGCGACAAACAAAATCGCAGCAATTTGCTCAAATCCAGTTTGTGTCAACCCGGCCGTCGGCTTCTTGCCCTGCAGCTCATCCATGGCATGAAGCGGTTTTTTGAGCACGGAAGTCGCGGGCATATCGAGACCCATTGCCCCGCCGCCGTTATGCACCTCATTCAGCACTTCTCGGCGCAAACTCTTACCCATTACAAACTTGTAGATTTTCTCCTGCCGGGCCACAAACTTAGGCAGCACTGGCAAATACTTCACCTCCGGCGGGCGCATGCGCTCCCCCCTTTCTACATGGCGAAGAAGATCCTCCAGCATCTCCTGCACTACAGGAAGGTTATCCTCCTGCAGAGCCCGCTCGATACTTTCCACCCAGCTTTGAGGGATGGCGTCAGGGACTGACCGCCGCAATTCCTCTGCCTTATTGATGTACTGAGTCTGCAGCGATTCCTTGAGGCTAGCGGTCTTAAATCTAAGATCGGCCTCAATCTCGTTAACCTCAGCCTCGAGGTGGTCGATATTGTAGATGCCATCAAACGACTCCAGCTCTTCCCGCACCTCTTCCAGTCGCGTGAGGTACCAGTGGGGTGATTTGTCATCTAACAGGCCGCTATGCCCTGCTGTTTCCACTTTCGATTCTAGGTCATTACACCGGCTCACGAACTCCTTGCGCTGAACCTCAAAGGCGCGTTTGGTAGCAGAGGACTCAATTTTAGCGCCCATCAGGTTCAAGCGATGCCTGATGACTTCGGCCATGTGGACTCGGCCGGCACCGAGAGCAGCCTCGTAGGCCTGCCGGCTTTCCAGTTGAATGCCGGCATTACCTATCAGCCAGCGAACCGCCTCGGAGGTGCGATCGCTTTCGATGCCCGATTCAAGGCGCATCTTTTGACGGGGGTGGTAGTACCACCCTTTCACCATGCCGTAGGATTGTTTGGTTGCTTCCCCGCGTGTTGCCTTGAGCAAACGAGTCAGCGTTGCTGCTAGATAGGCCATCCCGGCACGGGCACCAGCGCTACTGGCCGTTTTAGAGCCATCGTCAAAATACGCAATGCAGCTCTGAAGTCGCGTAATGAAGCGACGTGCATAGTCCTCAGCTTTGTCGCTGTGAGCCTGGCGCTTAAAAGACAACCACTCTCTCGCCAAACCGGCAAGAGCCGAGACTTTTTGGTGGAAGCTGGACAAGCCAACACGGGTTATCGCCTCTGACTGAGTGAGTCCGGCAAGATCGAGCAGCTCATCCAGAAGCTGTGAGGTCTCTTCTCGGGTAGAGTACTGTTTAACAAAGGACTCGACGGCCCCGTACTCCTCCTGCTTGTTGTTGATCAAGGCATCAGTGATTTTCTTGAACAAGCCGGACTCGAGACTCACTGCCTGCGCTTTACGAATGGGAGCATAGCCGCGTGTCGCGGTGAGGATTTTCTTCTTCCACTCCGACACCGGGGTTGGGTCAAACGCAGCCGGCTCAGAGCCTCCATCACTGTTAACCTCTCGGAGTAACGCGAGAGTCATCTTTTCGCCGCGCCGAGCCATGTCAGACGTTTCCGAAATCAAACTTGCCGTATTCCGGTCGAAAAGGTTCGATGGGAGCGAGTCCAACAATAGGTGACCGGTGCACTCGGTACCGCCAAACACCGTGGGCTGGAATGCCGCAGCAAATGCCAAATACGGCACCGCTTCAGCATGCCTCAGGTGCGACCAGGCATCGACATCGCTAGGTGAAATGCCATTCAACAGCCGCTGAGCTTTGGAAAATGCATAGCGATTATCAAAGGTGTTCACACCGTAGTAGGCCGCCTTGAAAAGCTGCCATGGGAGGTAGTCTGCACTGAGCTGCGTTTCTTCCAGCGAGTAGGCCAACTGAGCAGCGTAGTTGGTTTGCTGCTGCAGGAGGTTCTCATTAAACAGGTCATTGATTTTCTCGCCGGGGATAAAGGCGTCCTGTTCAAGGGCGTCAAGGCATGCCTGCCCAATATCTGTATGGGCCCTCGTCGTAACCTGCTCAACGATATCCTTAACGAATTCGGGCTCCGGCTCGGGTTCCGTTTCCGGTTCATGCTCAGGCTCGGGTTCAGGTTCCGATTCTTGCTCTGCAGCCATCTCGGCCTCTGAATCCGATCCGATCTCTGTAGTTATTTCGTTGTTTAGTTCGCCGCCCGTCTCGGACTCTGAGTCAGAATCCCCATCGCCCACCAAGCCCTCGTCCTGACCGGGAGCAGCAGTTGACGCAGGTTCAGCGTCTAACGATTCTGTGTATTCATCCGGGGTAGGATCTGGCAAAATCTTAATAAGGGCGAGCCCGCGGTCGCGCGGATAAAGGGTAATCGCCCGCGCCCTGTCCCCTTCATCATACTCCGGCCCTTCTGGCATGCACTTCTCATAGACATCCACGCTCAGATCACCAAGTTCAGACTCAACAGCCGCCAGCTCCGCATTCGCTTTAGCGATCGCATTTTTGTGAGAGCGCTTTTCCCTGATATTTTCGGGCTCCGGCGCCGCCATCAGGACCTCACACTCGGATTTGATTGCCTTCAGCTTCTGATCAAGGTCATCAATGCTATAAACGTCTGCCTCAACAGCCGCAACCGCTGCCTTCAAACAATCGACCACTGCCTCGGGTGCCAAGTCTTTCCCGTCCGTCTTCGACCAGCAGATCCAGTTCTCGACCAGGGTGGTGACATCCTGAAGTGAGACGAGATCGGACATTGGCGCCGGGGCGTACAGAAACGGGAACAACTCCAGAATTCCTTGGTACAGAGCGCTGATTTGCTTTGAGGACAAAACGTGATCTTCTTTCTGTTTTTCGATGACAGCTGTGGCTATCGATAAAAGACGCTTGGAAAGGTATGCGTCTTTGGGTGATTCTCTGAGCCCCTCAGCGGTAACGGTAACCTCGTCGCACAACTCAGCAATGGTCATATCATCCAAATTGATATCAGCGACCGCCTGCTTTAGTGCCTCTGCCGTCTCTTCGGGAGTTTCCAAATCAATCTCTGTGATGATCTCAGGGTTCTGTTTCTTGAGGATTTTTTCGTAGTACGGGAGAAACTGGTGGGGCTTTTGGGCTAGAACATCATTTAGGTACTGAACGTCGCGCAAAGTGCCCAAAGACCACAGCACCATTGCAGCCAAATGACGACGCTCTTCTGATAGATTTTCCCAATCACAAGAGTCCTTGTCGACCATTTCCAGCAGCTGTTCGAGTTTGGCATCGAACTTTGGAAGGACATCCTTAACGTCCGCTTGGTATTTCCGTTTCTCCGCGTCAAGCTCAAGCGTATCCTGCTCGACATCGCGATTAATTACTGCGCTAGAACACGCCGTAGTCGCTGAGTTCAGTACGTTATCGGGGGGCGTTAAAGGCCCGAACGATTTGAAGAAGTCGGGTGCGTACTGCTCGATAACAGCCTTATCCCACGAATAATAATTACCCTCATGCCATGAATCTTTGCCACTTTTGATGACCATCACCAGTGTGTGCAGGCGGAAGGATGGGGTCGAGTAGTAGTTTACAAAGCGACTGATCGGTATACTGGAAGGGCATATCGCCGCCCTGGGGCCATTAATTCGGGAAATAACCTTTTTTGCCTTCCCGAGCTTTGATTTGTCAATTCCCAATGTTTTTGTAAAGCCCGTCAAAGCGAACTTCCCGCCATTGAATATTTCGCTGTCCGGCAGCCCTACGGGCTCTTCAGTCAGGTGGTAGCTTTTCATTACAATCCCTTATCGTAATTCTTGGTGACCCGGTATCATCCTTTCGAGCAAAGTCGGATCGCGACTTTTTAGTTATTGGAGGGTTACGTCGCGCCTACAGTGATTACCGGCAGTCTATGAATCTCGGCCGCCAAGCCCTAACCAGAGGGTCGTGGCGGCCGAAGACTTGTTTGCGTTGTCGATAATGCAGTTAAACCTAAAGCGAAAAGACTGAAAATAACCTTTAGAACCCTCATATGATATAAATACCTAAAGAATTCCACCTCTCTTAACGATTGTTATTTAAGCAATTGATTTTAATGTGAAAAAGTGTTTCGTCAGGCATGCTGTACTGTAACCAGTTGAGAGAATCTCGCAAAGATAAAATATGACGCCGGACATTCCCGCTATGTGATTGCTCAGCATCGCGACATACTTTGGCGATTCTCGGCATACGATCCGGCATCTTAGCGCCTTCAGGGTGGAAGCGTAAGCACCAAGAATCTTTCTAAAGCGCGGTATTCCGGAAGCGTGAGAGAGCGGCATCCTCAGCGCGATCTCGATGGAGTTCTTCAAAGTTTTTTATATCGCGATTGTTTTAATGAAAATCCACGCCATCCAAAAAATGCCCACCATCGGCGGTGAGCACATTGGTGTAGATTTCCGTGCTTTCAATCGACTTGTGCCCAAGCAGCTGACTCACGATCTTAAGCGGCCGTCCGTGTAGGAGCAGGTGAATCGCGAAGCTGTGCCGAAAGGTCTTACAACTAATGTTTATAGGTGCATCCCCTACTCTCTTCACTAAGGCGCGAATATGTCGGCCTACCGTTTGGCGCTTCATCGTAAAAATCCGCTCGTCCTTCCTAAAATGACCCGCGTACAAGTAGCTCTGCACCCGGTCGATCAACATCGGATCCACGATGGGGATGGCCCGCTTGGGACTGCGGGCGAGCTGCACCTTGGTCGGCCGCCCCGGCCGCTGTTTGAGGGTGCGCAGCACCACGAGGAAGTCGTAGCCGTCATCCACGAAATGACTGGGCGTGAGGGCCAGGACTTCGGAAATTCGGGCGCCGGTGGTCCACATTAGGTCGAGGATCAGGCGGTAGGTCGGGTGCTTTTCGGCGTCGAGCAGGCCGAGAACTTCGGGTTTGAGCAAGTAGGTGGGCATCGCATCGACAGTGTCGAGGACCATCTCGCGCTTGGCGATCAGGCGTTTCCAGTCGATCTGGACGTGCTGAATGGGGAACGTATCAAGGCGCGGCTCGCTCGGGTAGAAGAGCCGTTTGGGCCGGGGCGCCGGAAATGCCCCGCCGCTGTCCTGAATCCGTACCATTTCACCTAGATCCCTGGTGCATATTCGTCCCTGTTATACCCCCCGTTTTTGGCCTGTGCAAGCCCGAATATGCGGCAAAGCAAGGGAAAATCGGGCGGGTTCCAGAATTGGGGATTTTGGTGCAAATCCCGCCATTTTTAATCTGAGCGCGGCGCGCTACACTCGGCAGATAAAAGCAATAATCCGGGGACGCGTCATGATACGAAGACCCAGCAGCGCGGCGAGCCCGCTTGAACAGGTGGCCCGCGTCACCACCGATAGCCTCGTTCCATGCCAGCAGCGCTCCTCGCTGCGGCTCGCAACCAATGCCGATGTGTATCTGCGCCGCTGCTTGAAATACCCGGGGCGCGGCGTTTTCCATAGCTATCCCGAATATCTCCACGGCATTCTCCTCGACGTCGACCCCGACGTGACCAGTTTTGTACCGCAACCCTATACCCTGAAAATTGCGCGTACCTCCTATACCCCTGATGTCTATGTGGTACGAACTGGCCAGCAAGCGGTGATTGAACTCAAAGGCAAACGCGGACTCGACCCGCTCATCGAGGCCAGTGCGCGCGCGTTTTTCGCCGACTATGGCATCCATTTCTCGGTGGTCTCTAATAACACGGTCTTAGCACGGGAGCGGGAGGCCTTGAACTGGCTGCCCCTGCTGCAGGTATTAGCCTGTGCTGACCAGACCGGGCTCGATACCCAAAGCATGACGTCAACGTTGTTAGAGCGCTGCCGACGTTTTCCGGGCACCACCGTGGAGGAATTGCTCTCGCCAGCCCGACGCCCCACCCAGTATGTGGAAGAAGTGGCCTTGTACCGGTTGCTGGTGACCCACCAGCTCTCGGCGGATTTAGTCAGTGCGCCACTGAACTATTCGAGCGTGCTGACAGCATGTTGATCCATTGGCGCGACCGCCTGCTGGCTAACCCCGAACTCACGGACATCAATCAGTGGCCCTTTGTAGATGCCTCCTCATTGTCACGGCGTCGGCGTGAGGATTATGTGCGCAATCGCCGGATCATGGCTCGGGTACTCGAGGGCGAATCGCAAAAAGCGGTGGCGTTGGACTATGGGCTGACGCCGTCCCGGGTGTCGCGCCTGCTAACACGTTGCTTGGGTGGCGATATAGATACCCCGCCGCGGCTAAGCATGGGGCTGCTCCCCCATCAACAATGCGAGGCGCCGGTGCGTCGGCGCCCCCTCCCTCGCATCACGCAAGAAGGCGGCGCAAGGGCCTGTTTTCAGGCACTGTTAAACCACGTGCCTGGCTTGAAAGCCCACCTTGACCGCATGATCCGAGCTCATGTTTCCGGCAGCCGTCAGGGGCAAAACCTGGCACCTAAGCCCTTTCACGCGGCGTTTATTACCTATTTGCGCGAGGCCAACTGGCCCGACGATTGTTATCCGTTTACCCATCCAAGCTGGGCTTATGAGTCGGTGAGGACCTATTTTCGGAGGCGCGAACAGGAGCTGGTGATGCCCAACACGCCACGACGCGTCATCAGCAGCCGGGACACCGCGTCGCGGATTTTTCAGGAAGTGCAGATTGATGAGCACCTGATCGATTGCACAAGCCACATCGGTCTGGATGTCGGCGGCGACATACAGGCGGTACGCTTAGCGAGGATTACGTTATTGCTCGCGCGCGATGTGGCCAGCGGGGCCTACTTGGGCTATGTGCTGGCGCTGACACGTCACCCCTCGGCCAGCGACATGCTGGCCCTACTCAATCAGCTGGTCTATCCGTGGGAGCCTCAAGCGCTCACCACGCCAGGCCTCAGCTACACGCCCGGCGCGGTATTTCCCAGCGCGCTCGGTGCCAGCTATTGTCGTCCCAGTATTGGCATTGTTCGGTTAGATAACGCTATGGCCCATCGCGCGGAGCGGCTTTTGGTACGACTTTGTGACGAGTTGGGCGCCACCGTTAACTTCGGCCTACCCGGCCAACCCAAAGCACGGGGACTCATCGAACAGGCCTTCAGGTACCTGAACGTGGATGTGCATCGCATCGCGTCGACAACCGGCAGCCATCCCCTTGACCCGGCGCGGGAACGGCGGCGTCACACGAAACGCCCGCCACTGATCTCACTTCAGGCCCTCGAAGAAGCCATTGGCGTGGTGCTGACAGAACACAATATCCGGCCCGTCGGCAACCTGGTTGGTTTTTCCCCCTTGGATATCATGCGGCGACAGATGGCCCACCATCTCGTCCCCCTGCGTCCGCCGCCGCTGGATCGCCTGCCCTCGCCCTATCATGAGTCGCGCACTGCATTCGTCAGAAAGCCCAAAGCCGACAAACATGCGCCACATATTTACTTCGAAAAAGTGCTCTATCGCGGTGAGGCGATTAACCAAGCTGCGTTGATTAATCAGCCCGTACACGTCATCTACGACACCCGGGATATTCGCTCTCTGGATGTCATCACCGAAGACGGTAGGCACCTTGGCGAGGTGCGTGCCCCGAAATCGTGGCAACGATTTGCCCACAGTCTGGCACTGAGGAAAAAAATTAATCGTCATATCCGTCACGACCTGATTCAGCGTCACGATGCGCTTGCCGGGTATTTTCAGTACTGCCTGACACACCGGGAAAAGCCCAGTATCGCGCTCGATCTGGTTAGCCTCTGCCGCGGTATGAATCTGCCTAGCGCTGCCGCCTCAGTGGAGACTAAACCTGCTCGACGCAGCCAAGCAACCATCCCGGGCAGCAAGGCATCGGATTCACACAAGAAGGTGCCGACCTGGTCACCGAGTATGGTCAAGCAGCGGAGATAGTACCGTGCGAACCCACCTTGAAAATGCGGCTGAATTTTTTATTCCCTCTCCCATGGTCGAGCGCCTACACGAGCGTGTCATCCAATGGACGTGGTGTGGCTATACCGGCGGTGTCATCGCTGGCTCATCACGCTGCGGTAAATCCACCGCGCTACGGGCCCTGGATCACGCCATCACCACCCGTGATGGAGAATCGATCCCCTTGTTTCGTGTCACCTATGGCGAGCGGGACGCCACAACCATCCGCAGCGTATTCAACAAAGTCGCGCGATCATTGGGTTTTAAGGTAAAAACGAGCCACCGTTCCGACGACCTGGTGGAAATGATTTGCGTGGCGCTGGCTGACGCGGCCGCCATCAACCGCACACGACAAGTGATACTGGTCGTCGACGAAGCCCAAATTCTGACGATTCAACAGCTGTCCGGCTTTGCTGAAATCTTCAATGTCCTCTACGAGCTACATACCAATGTCGTGATCATCTTCGCGGTGAACAGCGACCAGTTCCAACCGCTGGCGGAACAGCTACTTCAGAAAAAAAACACCTATCTGCGCGAGCGCTTTTTTAGCCAGGTGTATGAATTCTACGGCATACAGACCGAAAGCGAGTTGGCGAGTTGCCTGCGTGCTTACGCGAACCATGTCATGGATAACGACCGGCGGATTTCAGCCTGGCAATGGTATTGCCCCGCCTTAGACAAATTAGGTTGGACACTGGATCAGATTGCCGAACCGTATTGGCGGCTGTACGACGAGCACTACCGCGAACCGCTGGGACAGACATCATGGCCAATGGCGCAGTTTGTTCGTGCCACCAATATTCTGCTCATGGACTATCTCAGCAACGTCACTGACCTGGAGGATAGCGACTATGTCGAGGGTTGCATTATCCACAGTCTGGAGGCGGCGGGCATTCGACCATCACTGGCGAATATCACCGCGATGAAATGAAGCTCAACACCGGACAGTTTCTACGCCGGGAGTACGAAAGCGTCTATGGTATGCAACGGCGTTTGCTGTGGGCGAATCGGCTTGAGTGGGGGGGAGCGACCTCCCTTCGTGCGATCACGGCCAAACTGAATATCACTCAGGAAGATGGCGGCACGATCACAACGTGGCCCGAATTCCTGTGCTCCCTTCATCGCCATGAGCCCGCGTTCTCGGCGCCGAACCCCGTCAGTCTCGAGGGCTATGACCCGGGGCGGTCGATCAGAAACTGCCCAATCTGTGCGCAGCTATTCTATCACGCCGAGTTGTATCAGCTTCCCTGGTTAGAATACTGCCCGACTCACACGTGCCGTATTGTAAAACTTTGCCCGGATTGCGGTGCGCCGTGGCCCAAGGTGGGGGAATGTAGCCGGCGTAGTTGCCAAACCTGTGGCATCTGGACACCGCTAGAGGTGCTCACTCGGCGGCGGGGAATCCACGAGGATCTCGGCGTTGCGCTGCGTCCGCTGGCAAGTCGCCTCGGCACGCCATTGCCGGGTGTTCGCTGTGAACTCACTGGCAATCCCACTGAATCGTCTCGCTACCGAGCGTGGTCGAATGATCACAGTATAGGCATGTTCGACCGGTACTATCCTTCATTGATTGCCCACATTAACCCCCGATGTAGAGTCGTATTCAGCAAGCTACGGATAGCCACGCCCCCCTTAATGTCGTACTCGTTCAATCGCGATGACTATATCGCCGCTCAAGAAATCGATGAGGCGTCCTTGTTTAGGCAGGTGGCCAAAGGTATTCGATCACGGGTGCTTAACCGCTATGGCGTGGATGTCACCAAAGACACGACATTGTGGTCCGACAGCATTTGCCAGGAATCCGTAATCAGAAGCGCGTGGACGGCATGGCATTTTGTATACAAACGCGCTCGTGGAGAGGAGATCACCGCTAAAGAGGCAATTTCGCTCAAACCGTTTCAGACCGCGTACCAGGAGCCACCGATGCTGGCCCTACCACGCCTTGTACCCTGGTTAGGCCGCCAAGTCACCACGAGCAGTTACGAGCCCAACTACGACACCACATGGACAAACCTTGCTTTACCTGCGGCGGCATACGAGATCATATACAAGGCAAAAATAGGATGTTTGTTCAGGCGGCTCGTAGCTTTTTACGACTGCCTGAGCTGTTTGTGGTTGAGAGTGGGTCTATGGCACAGCTTTTTAAAGAAGCGGGTAACTGTAGAGGATTTTGAACGGTCACTGCCTGATATCGCCAACCCGTCGCTACCCACACACATCCACCTTTGTATCTGCGTCAGTGATGATCGCGTTCAACTGACGCTTCCTGCTGAGCACGGTTTGTTACCGCTGGACGACTTGAAATTGAAAACGCCGGTTACCCCCTGACTCGCGCCGACTATACTCTAGACCCTGGGAGGCGACCACCGAGGAAAGCCAAGGTGGTCAAGCGCCCACTAACTGGCCAACACCTGATCAGAATCCCCCTCCGCTTCGGGATCAACCTCCCCAGGTAACAAGATGCCGAAAATAATCGCAAGCAATCCGCCAGTAGTAATCGCCGAGCCAAAAATCCGTTGCCATAACTCGGGCAGGAAGTTGAGGGCCCCAGGCACCAGCTGTACGCCAACACCGGCGCCGATGGAAATGGCGATGCCGAGAATCTGGGCGCGGTTAAGGCGCTGACTACCAACAATCTGGATACCTGACACGGCGATCAGACTAAACATGATAAAGGTGGTAGCCCCTAATACCGGGCGGGGAATATTTTGCAGGGCAATGCCTATCACCGGAAACAAACCGAGTACCACAAGGATACCTGCCACATAGCGACCTACATGTCGGCTGGCAACCCCGGTCAGCTGGATGACGCCGGTATTCTGACTGAAGGTGGTATTGGGGAAGGTTGAGAAAAAAGCCGCAATCACCGAGTTGATGCCATCGGCCAACACCCCGCCCCGCACCCGCTTTTCAAACACCGGGCCAGATACCGGCTGGCCCGACACCCGGGAGGTACCGGTGATATCACCAACGGTTTCCAGTGAGGTAATCAGAAACATAAAGGCCACAGGGATAAAAGCCACCCAATCGAAGGCAAAGCCGAAGGCCATAGGCGTGGGCAGGGAGATCCATTGTGCCCCCGAGAAGTCCGGCGCACTGATATTGCCAGTCAACAGGGCGGCAGTACACCCAGCCAACAGCCCCAGAAACACAGACCCCACCCGCAATAGCGGAAAGCGGGACAACTGACATACCAACACCACGCCTATCGTCACGGCTGCCAACAACATATTTGTGGCCGAGCCAAAGTTCTCCGCATTGGCGCCACCGGCCATATCCCGCAAGCCGACCATGATTAAGCTGAGGCCTATCAAAATCACAATGGTGCCCGCCACCGCCGGGGTTACCACCTTGCGCAATTTGGGCAGAAACCCGGCGATGGCGATCTCAATAAAGCTGCCCACCGCGCCGACTCCAAACAGCGTCGCCAACACTTCCTCATCGTTGGCGCCGCCCTGACGGGCAATCATGCCAGCGGTGATCAGCGCCGCCACAAAGGCAAAGCTGGTACCTTGAATGCTGAGCAGGCCCGAGCCAACGGGGCCGACCCGCTGTGACTGAATCCAGGTGGCAATACCTGACACCAGCAATGAGGCGCTAATTAGAAAAGGGATATAACTCTGCAGCCCCAGAGCGCTACCAATCACCAAGGCCGGGGCAATAATGTTTACAAACCCGGCCAGCAGATGCTGCGCGGCGGCCAACAGCGCCGGTAGCGGCGCGGGTTTGTCGTCCAGCGCATAAATAGGCGTATATGCCTGGGAAAAATCCTGGGTAGTCATGGCAATGTCTCCACAGTGGTTCCGATGTTTGGACCTGGGTCCGCGATACCGCTGTAGAGGGCTTTGCAGAATACCTGCCAGTTTCAAAGTATAAATTTATACTTAAAATTCATTAGGTTGAGAGAAAATTTTCAATCCCGTCAGCCAGCGGACGTCGCAGCATTCAACACCCACCGTCGCATTTTCCGGCAGCTCAGGTAGCGCTGGCCTGACGCCGCAAGTAGGCCAGCCAACCGCCGCACCCGCTGATATCTTCCGCATTGTCCAGCCCACAGGGCTCGCAAATAAAGCCACTCACCCAGCGCCCATCCGCCAGCTCCAGTTTGCCGATTCCTAGGGGCGGGGGAATATCGGCGACAAAGCTGCCAAACTCTTCCAGCGGCAACGACCAAATTTCCACGGCAATGGCACTACCGCCACTGACAACCCGGCACAATCCGGGCTTCGCCGGCGGCCCGCCCGGCAACGCATACAGGCGGTAGTCCGCCGAGGTGGTGGTTTGCACCACCAACCTTGCCCGACGCCGGCGCAGTTGCGGATTGAGGGGCTGACCGGTGAGATGGGCACCACACACGGCAACCTCGATCCAGTCACGACTGTCGGGCACTCCCTTCGCAACCCCAGTCTGCATGCGGTTCGCCAGGGCTAATAAGGCACGGTCAGCCCCCGCTGGCGCAAACAAGGTTACGCCCCAGGGTAATTTCGATGGCAAAAACCCCGCAGGCACCGCCACTGCCGCCATATCAAGCAGGTTCATAAAATTAGTGTAGTAACCCAGATTACTGTTCAGGCTGAGGGGTTCTGCCAATACATCGGCCACCCGATATATCGTCCCGGCTGTGGGGGTCAACGCAACATCGGCCCGATTGAATATTGCCCCCGCTCGCCGGCGCAGCTCCTGCATCCGATATTCACCCTCAAAGGCCTGGACCGCGCCAATCTGTCCGGCCGGAGCAATAATGGTCTCCACCACCGGATGCATGACTCCGGGGTGGGCCTGGCGGAAGGCCGCAACGGCGGCGTAACGCTCGGCCACCCAGGCCCCGTTGTAGAGCAGTTGAGCCGCCTCAAAGAACGGACTGAAGTCGCACTCGATCAACTCGGCACCCCAGCGCTCAAGCACTGCCAACTTATAATAATACAAGGCGGCGGCATCGCCATTGCCAAAAAAGCGCAACTGGTCACGCAATGGAACGGCCACCCTAAGATCCCCGGCCCCAGCCAAACCCGGCCACAGGGTATCCCGATGGCGGCGGGCATAATCGTCCTCAGCGTCATAGCTTTCACAGAGGTCAAATACCCTCAACACATCGCCGGCCTGGGCGGCAAAAATGGACAGACAATCCAAACTGCGACAGGCAGGCAGCATCCCCCGGGTGCTCAAAGCACCTCGGCTGGGCTTTAGCCCCACCAGATTATTGAACGCTGCAGGCACACGCCCTGAGCCCGCAGTATCGGTGCCCAAAGAAAAGCTTACCAGCCCCAACGCCACCGCCACCGCCGACCCGGAGCTGGAACCACCGGAAATATAGTCGTCGTGGTAGGCATTGCGACACACGCCGTAGGGAGAGCGGGTGCCCACCAGCCCGGTGGCGAACTGGTCGAGATTGGTTTTGCCCAGGGGAATGGCACCGGCAGCAATCAGTCGCGCCACAACAACAGCGTGCTCGTTAGGAGTGTAAGCAAACTCTGGACAGGCCGCGGTGGTGGCAATACCTGACAGATCAATGTTGTCCTTGATGGCAAAGGGCACGCCGTACAACGGCAGATCGTCAATGCCCTTGCCCACCAGGGCGTTCAAATAGGGGGCCAGCTCCCCCTCGTCCAACAGATGAATCCAGATATGTTTGTGGCGATAGCTACCGCACTTATCCAGCAGATGTCGACAAAGCTGGGGCGGGCTGAAATCCCCCCGCTGATAGTGCTGCCGGAGGCCATCGAGAGATAAGTCCAGGGTATTCCAGTTCATGGGGGTCCTTTTTAGATTGTATAAACACAGGCCGCTGCAAAGACACTGACGTGCAATAACATCAGATGATCCTTGGTCTGCCGCCAAAAAAACGCGCAAAAATGATGAAATGGGAGAACGTTACTCCTGCCGGTAGAACCAGCTTCGGTGCACCCCCAGCAGCTTCGCCGCAGCGCTGACATTGCCATCACTCTGACGGAGGGCGGCTTCGGCCAACTGCTTCTTCACCTCCTTCAGCGACAGATTTTCCAGATCTGGCGGCGCCGCCATTTGTGAATGCCCCAGTGCGGTAGATAACTCGATATGTTCGGCGTCCAGGGCGCCCCGGCTGGCAATAATTCCCCGCTCGATAATATTCTTCAGCTCGCGGATGTTGCCGGGATAAGAGTGGGCCCGAAGCTTGGTGATGGCCGCGTCACTGATGCTGGGCGCGGGAATTTTCATTTGCTCGGCAAAGGACACGGCAAAGTGGTGGGCCAGTAATTCAATATCGGCCCGCCGCTGGCGCAGGGGCGGCACCTGAATCGTGAACTGGGCCAGGCGGAAATACAGATCTTCCCGAAATGTGCGCTGGGCGATTTTGCTGTCCAGATCGACATTGGTGGCGCAGATCACCCTCACCTTGACCCGCCGCTGGCTCTGGCCGCCCACCGGATAGAAGCTTCCATCTTCCAGGGTCCTGAGCAGTTTGGCCTGCAACCCCAGGGGCAGGTCGCCCACCTCGTCCAGAAAAAGGGTGCCGCCATCTGCCAGTTCGAAAAAGCCCTTACGATTACTGTTGGCGCCGGTAAAGGCGCCTTTCACGCTGCCAAAAAATTCCGCCTCCGCCAGCTGTTCATTAATGGCCGAACAGTTGATGGCGATAAACGGGCGTTCCCGCAACTCGCTGCCAAAATGCAGCGCTCTGGCCACCAGCTCCTTGCCCGAACCACTCTCCCCCAGGACCAGCACATTGGTCTGGGCAAAGCCCTGCAGTTGGCGGATCTGTTCCGAGATGGCGCGAAATTGCTCGCTGCTGCCAATAAAGGCGGGCAGCCCCCAAAGGCTGGCTTCCTGGCGGCTGATCAGACTGAGGGTTTCGCTGGCCACCGACAGGGCCTGCTCGGCGGTTTCGGTGCGGGCGATCTGGGCCTCCAGCTCGGCGTTGCGCTGTTTCAATTCCCGCTGCAGACGATGGAGCTTGAGTTGGTTATCAACTCGGGCCAGTACTTCGCTGGTGCGAAAAGGCTTGGTGATGTAATCCACCCCGCCCACCGTAAAGGCCTCCTCCAACTGGCTGTGACGGTCGCTGGCTGAAACAAAAATAATCGGCGGCGGCTCAGGGAGCGCGGCGAGAATCGCCTTGCAGGTATCAATGCCGTCCAACTCCGGCATCATGATATCCAGCAGAATCAAATCCACTTCGATACCCGACAGAATCTCCAGGGCAATCTGCCCTGAAGGGGCCGCCAGCACCTCGTGCCCCTGCAACTCCAACAGCTCGGTCAGCAGATTGAGGTTGGCGGAGACGTCGTCCACCACCAGAATACGATGATTGCCCCTCACGACGATGTCCCCTCGGCCGCCAGCCGCTGCACCAGCGCCACCAGTTCGCCCAGGCGATGCTGTTCTGCCAACTGGCGCAAGGCTGCCACCAGAGCAGGGTTGGCCGGGGCTTGGGCCAGCTCATCAATGCAGGCCCGCAGCCGAGTCATATTGTAGTAACGGGCAGCGGACAGCATGGCCGTTGCCAGGTCCGCCGGTATCGACCCAGTGACGCCGCCCAACGCCAGCGACTCACCAGCATCCGGGGAACCGCCAATTTGCTCGAACTGGAGTTGCAACAAATCCCTCAGACAACCGTGCAACTGTTCGATGCGAAAAGGTTTGGCGATTACCGCATCAAAGCCGCTGCGCAGATAAGTCTGGCGTTGCTGTTCGTAGACGGAAGCCGAGAATGCGACAAAGCGGGCGGCCAGTCCCGGCTGCTGTTGCAACATCGCCGCCCGGGTTTCCACCCCGTCCATGTCCGGCATAAAAATATCCATAAACACAATATCCGGCCCCTCCGCCTTAAGATATTCCAGCGCCGCATCACCGCTGCAGGCGCAAAATACTGAGCAACCGATGGCCTCAAGCAATTGCTGCAGAATGTCCCGATTGTGCTCGATATCATCCACCACCAGTGCCCGGCACTGCTGGCCCCTGGCCAGGCGCAAGGGTTGGGGCTCCTCACCAACGTCCCGATGGGCGGACTGGCGGGCCTCGGCGAACTCCAGGTAGAAAAAGAAGTTACTGCCCAGCCCAGGGGTGGATTTCACTTCCAGTCGACTGCCAAGAGCCTCTGCCAAACGACTGGCAATGGACAGTCCCAGACCGGTCCCTTCCCGACGCCCAGTGCGCTGGTAGAACGGATCAAAAATCTTTGCCAGCTCAGATTCGGGGATGCCGGGGCCCGAATCGATCACCTCAAAACGATATTGGTAAATCGCCTCGGGAATCACCCGCAAAATAACTTCACCCCTCTCGGTGTACTTGATGGCATTGCTGACCAGGTTAAGCAGAATCTGGCGCAGCTTGCCCTCGTCCCCGCTGACCACCACCGGTTTTCGACCGAGCCCCTCAACCTTCAAATGCAGGCCCTTTTCCTCGGCCTTTTTGTGCAGGATATAGGTCACATGATAGATCAGCGCCGACAGATCAAAATCGCCTCGCTGCATTTCCAGATGACCGGACTCGATCTTGGACAGATCGAGAATATCGTCGATCAGGCCCAGCAAGTGGTTGCCACTCTGGGCAATGGTGGCCACGGTGCGCTGCTGCTTTTCAGAGAAGCCCGTCTGCTGCTGCAGTATCTGGGAATAGCCGATGATGGCATTCAGCGGCGTGCGAATCTCGTGGCTGATGCTGGCCAGAAACTGAGTCTTGGCGGCGTTGGCTGCCTCGGCCTCTTGCTCAGCGGCCTTACGGATTTTCACCTCATCATGCAATTCCCGGTTGGCCCTGGCCAATTCAGCGGTGCGCTGGCAGACCCGCTCTTCTAGGGATTCGTTGGCCTCCTGCAGGGCCCGCTCTGCCCGCATACGGTCACTGATGTCCTGAACATTTCCCTCGTAGTAGAGGAACTGGCCCGAGTCGTCATACACCGAAATCGCCTTTTCCAGGATATGAATGCGGCTGCCGTCCCGGCGAAACACCTCCGAAACAAAATCCGCCACCTTGCCGTCACGCTGCATGATGGCCATAAACTGCTGGCGCCGGGCCGGATCGACATAGATCTGGCCGCCAATATTGCTGACCTCTGCCAGAAACGCCTCCCTGGAGGGGTAGCCGTAAATCCTGGCCAGGGCGGTATTGGCTCGCAGATAGCGGCCATCTGCCGTGGACTGGAAAATTCCGTCAATGGCATTTTCAAACATACCCCGGTACTGCCTCTCGGCTTTGTGGGCAGCGGCCTCTGCCTCCCGGCGCTGAGCGATCTCCCGGGTCAGGTCCCGGGTGCGGTGGTCCACTTCCGTCTCCACCTGCCCGAGGTAGCGGTTTTTGATAGCGGCATAGAGGCCAAAGGACATCACCAGCAGCGCGGTAATCAAGGGGTAAATGTAGACCTGGTGTTGGTTCTGGCGGAAAAAAAAGTCCTGCTGCGGCTGGAAGCTGACCTGCCACACCCGGTCACCCAGGCGAAAGTCCCGTTGCACCAGCAACGCCGACAAGGGTTCGGCGGAACGGTTGGAAGCGGGGGAGTAGAGCGCCAGTTCGGGCTTTTCCCGGTCCCTTACCTCTACCCGAACGCCCTCGTCGCGCAGCTCGGCAAACACCTCATTGAGCAGATCGACACTGCGGTACACCGCCAGCGCAAAGCCCTCAATCCGACCCTGGGCGCCGGTGGCCGAATACACCGGCACGAAAATAAGAATGCCGTAAACCTCTTCCACCTTCTCCTGGGCCAGGCGCACCGGCGCAGTGGCGATTAAACTGCCGCTGTCCAGGCTCTGTTGCAGGGCCGCCCGGCGATCCGGGTGAGAGGCCAGATCTAGGCCAATGGCCTCCCTGTTGATGGTTTCCGGGTAGGCGTACATCACCGGAAAATACACTCTCCTCTCCCCTGCGCGGCGCAGTTTGCCCGCCCCGTCAAATTCGATGATCTGGTAATCAGCAATGCCCTGTGCTTGGGCCAGGGCCTCAAACTCATCCCGCTGGGCCTGGCTGACCAACGGAATCCACTCCAGCGCCTGTAATTCCGGAAGACGCTCCAGGCTACCGCTCACGTAACTGCGAAAATGCGCCCAACTGCGATTGTGCTCAATTTGCAGAAAGGCGGCCAGGTCATATAACACCTCCAAAGAGCGGTAAACGTGGTTCTCTAAAACCTGCATCCGCCGCTCACTGGCATTGACAAAGTCGTGGTGCAGCGCGCTTCGCTGGCGCTCCTCCAAAAACAGGTACAACCACACCGACAACAGCAGGCCACTGGCGACGAACGCACCAATAAAAAACCAGGCCCGCAGGGGGCTGAACAATCCTCGGCCCCGCGTCATCGCGACCCCGTCACCCTGGTGCCGTCCCAGCAGCGGTCACTTCGGGAATCGAGGCAATCAACTGTCGAGTGTAAGCGTGTTGCGGATTGGCAAACACCTCGGCCACAGCACCCGCCTCCACCACTTTCCCCTTCTTCATGACAATCAGGCGGTCGCAGAGAATGCGCACCACACTCAGGTCGTGAGACACAAAAATATAGGACAGTTGCAACTTGCGGCGCAGATCATCCAGCAGCAGCAAAATGTGGCCCTGCACCGATACGTCCAGGGCGGTGGTGGGTTCATCCAGCAGAATCACATCGGGCTCGGCCGCCAGGGCCCGGGCAATTCCCACCCGGGCTTTTTGCCCGCCCGACAGTTGGTGGGGGTAGCGGTCCAGCAGTTCCAATGGCAGGTGCACCAGAGCGGCCAGCTCCTCCGCCCGGCGACGCAGCTCAGCTCGGTCGCGGACACCCAGGATGCAGCGCAGCGGGTCGCTGATAATATCGACAATGGTAAAGCTGGGGTTGAGGCTCTCGGTGGGGTCCTGGAACACCATCTGCACCCGGGCGGCATCCCGCTTGAGGGTGAGATCTGCGTTGTTCAGCCGAATCTGCCCCGCACTACAGGGCAGCAGCCCGGCAATCATCCGGATCAGGGTGGTTTTGCCAGACCCCGACTCTCCAACTACGCCCAGACACTCCCCCTTTTCCAGGCGGAAGTTGAGTCCGTTAACCGCATAAAAACGCGCGCGGTGTGCGGGGTCTATACACCACTCGAAAACCCGTCGCCGATCCAGCAACTGGGACCAGAAGGCCAAATTGCGCACGGGGTAGTGCTTTTCCAGCTCAATCACCTCCATCAGGCTCATGACGCCATCTCCTCTGCCTGTTGTTGATAGACCGCGCGCAGTTGATCGAGATTTTTCATCAGCGCCGGAGTAGCGGCGATCAGCGCCCGGGTATAGGCCTCTTTGGGGGCAGCAAAAAGCGTCCCGGCCGGGGCCGATTCCACTACTCGCCCCTTTTGCATCACCACAATGCGCTGGCAGTGTTTGGCGGCCAGGCCCAGGTCGTGGGTGATAAACAGCGTGGCCATTTGCCGACGCCGGGCCGCGTCGGCAATCAACGCCAGAATGGCCTCCTGGGTGACCACGTCCAGACCAGTCGTGGGCTCATCGGCCACCAGCAAGTCAGGCGAGCGAGCCAGAGCCATGGCAATAAGAATCCGCTGGCACATGCCACCAGACAGCTCAAAGGGGTAGGCGTAAAAGCGCTGTTCGGGCTGGCTGATCTGCACTTCCTCTAGAAGGGCCAAGGTCCGGGCTTTGAGCGCCTGTTTGTTGCCCGGCTCGCCGATGGCCCTAAGGACATCCATAATCTGCTGGCCCACCCGACGAATGGGGTTCAGGGCCAGACGCGGGTATTGAAAGATCATCGCCATCCGGCTGCGCAGGGCATAATCCTTGGCCGCATCCCCACCCAGCAATTGGCCGCGGTAGCGCATTTGGCCGCCGGCGATAAGGCCGTTGTCGTCCAGCAGGCCCATCAGCGCCAGGGTACTCACCGATTTGCCGGAACCGCTCTCCCCGACAATGCCCAGCATTTCCCCTGGTGCCAGGGTCCAGCTCACCTCCTCCACCGCCCGCACAATCCCCTGACGGGTGCTGAATTCAATGCTGAGACGGTCGATTTCCAGCAACGGGGGTGGTTGGCGAACCTGCTGGGGGCCTGCCATTTCGGCGGCTATTGGGGCTGTATTCATGTCCGTTTCCTCGGGTCCATCATGTCGCGCAGACCGTCACCAATAAAGTTGAAGCACAGCACGCAAAGCATCAGCGCCAAGCCGGGGAATAAGGAAATCCACCACCCCCCCGACACAATGTACTGGGCTCCCTCGGCCACCATAATGCCCCACTCTGCCGCCGGGGGACGCACCCCCAAGCCGATAAAGGAGAGTCCCGCCGCATTCAGAATGGCCCAGCCCATGTTAAGCGAAATCTGTACCATCATCGGCGGCAGGATATTGGGCAATAATTGACGGGCAATAATGCGGGTATCACTGTTCCCGGCCAGCAGGGCGGCATCGACAAAGGCGCTGTCCCGGCGCACATTTACTTCGGCCCGGGCAAGGCGGATGTAAAAGGGCAGATTGATAATCGCGGTGGCATAGATGATGTTCACCACCGAGTTGCCCATGGCGGCGACAATTCCCATGGCCAGGACAAATAGCGGAAAGGCCATAATGGTGTCCACCAGCCGCCCGCACAGCCGGTCAAACCAGCCGCCGTAATAACCGGCGATGCAACCCAGCGCCGTGCCCACCACCAGGGACAGTGCCACCGCCACCACCGAAATCAGCAGGTCGAGGCGGGTGGCCACCACGGTGCGACTGAAAATATCCCGGCCCACTTGGTCAGTGCCAAACCAGTGCTGCCAGGAGGGCGCCATAAATTGCCTGGCAGCATCCGTGGCCAAGGGGTCGTAGGGCACAAGTAGCGGCCCGAGGGCCGCCACTACGATAATCACCGCGAAGGCGACGAAAGCGACTGCAGTAACCGGGTTGCTGCGAAACACGTAACCCGCGTGATTGAAAAAGTTGTTCATGAGCTGATCCTTACCCGGGGGTCAACCAGGCCGTACACGATGTCGATGAACAGGTTTAGGAATACATAGAACAGCCCCATGGCCAGCACAAAGCCCTGCACGGCGGCGTAGTCAGAAATTACCACCGCCTCCAGCGCAAAGGATCCCACCCCCGGCCAGGAAAACACCTTTTCCACCAGCACATTGGCGCCCAGCAAAAAGGAAAACACCATCCCCAGGGTGGTAATCACTGGCAACAGGGCGTTGTGGAGGGCATAGCCATAGAGGATCTTGCGGGGGGGCAACTGGTGGGCCCGAGCGGTGCGCACAAAGTCGCTGGACAACACCCCCAGCATTGACGCCCGGGTCATGCGGGCGATGGGTGCCAGGGCGAAAATCCCCAGGTTGATCGCGGGCAGTGCAATGTGACGCAGGGCTTCAGCAAAGGTCGCCCACTGCCCCGCCAGGACACTGTCGAGTAGAAAGAAGCCGGTAATCCCAGGAGGGGTATCGGAGAAAAGTGACAAACGCCCCATCGGGGCCGGTGCCCAGCCCAGCAGAAAATAGAACACATAGACCAGCAGCAATCCGGTGAAGAAGATCGGTAGGGAAACACCGGCTGTGGTCACCAGTCGGCAGCTATGATCAATCCAGGAGCCGGGCCGGGTGGCGCTAAGCACACCCAGGGGTACGGCGATAGCGATGGCAAAGATCAGCCCCAACAAGGTCAGCTCAATGGACGCGGGCATACGGCTGATCAGCTCCGTCATGACCGGCTGTCCTGTGGACCAGGAGGTTCCGAGGTCTCCCCGAAACACATCCCGGGTGTAGTCCACGAACTGGGCCATCAAGCCCCGGTCCAATTCCAGGCTGCTGCGAATTTCCTCAATGGCTTCCTTACTGGCGGCGGGGCCCGCCAGGAAGGCCGCCGGGTCCCCCGGCAGGGCCCGGGTCAACACAAAGGCGATCACCAGGACGCCGAACAGACTGGGCACGGCAGCGGCGATACGACTGATCAGCATCTTCAACATAGTCACCTCCCGGCTATTTCCGATAGAGCTGGCGGTAGTCCAATTGGCGGTGGAACCAGTATTGATAACCGTGAATATCGGGCCGGGTGGCCACATCCAGGTTGGACTGGAACAGGGGGATGCGGGGAACATCAGCAAAGGCCTTGCCGATGAACCCTTTCACATTTGCGGCATACTCGTCCTGGTCAATGCTGAAGCGGGCGGTGTCAATGAACTTGTCCATCTCCGGGTTTTGGTAGGACATCGTGTTAAATACACCGTTCTGGCTGTGGTAGTTCCAGAAGAAAAAGTAGTCCGGGTAGTTGAGCCAGCCGCCCATATCATTGATTAGAAAGGGCATCGACTTTTTACCCATTTCCCCACGCCAATTGGCACCGGGAATCTTCTCCAAAGTCAGCTCAATACCCAGCTGACGCAGACTCTGCTGTACCTGCAGGGCGATTGGCTCGCTCCAGGTGGCCAGACCGAGGTTGTAGTACAGCGACGTTTTGAAACCGTCGGGATAGCCCGCCTCGGCAAGTAAGGCCTTGGCCTTTGCCATATCGGTTGTATAGGGATAGGGCTGGGGCCAATCTATGGTCTCGGGTACTGCGGCGGGACCATTGTAGAGCTTTGCCGCGCGGCCATAGGCCACCGAGTTGAAGATGGATTCATAGGGAATGGCGGCGGCAATGGCCTGACGCACCTTGAGATTGTCAAAGGGTGGCTGGGTAACGTTCATGTCGATAAACCACATGAAGTTTTCCACCGGAATACCCTGCACCTTTACCTTGGGTTTTTTAGCCAACTGGGCAAAATCCTTGGGCGGCAGATCGAAAGAGACATCCACATCGCCGCGCTCAATCATTGCCCGGCGAGTGGAAGCCGATGGCACTACCCGCTCAACCACCTTTTCCATCTTCGGCAGCGGACCGCCCCGCCATTTTTCAAAGCGGGACAACACCACCTGCACCCCCGGCTCAAACTTTTCCACGGTGTAGGCGCCGCTGCCCGCATCATTGTTCTTCAGCCATTCCAATGCCCAGGGATCGCTTTCTGTGGCGTGTTTTTTGGCCAAGACTGAGTTATAGATCGCTGCCACCGGCACCGCCAGGTCAGGCAGAGTCAGTTTGTCCCGCCGCAGCAGATGCAAACGAAAGGTGTGGGGATCGATCACTTCAAATTGTTCGGCGGATTCGATGGAGCCAGCCTTCATCTGGAAAGTGGGAAATCCCCCCACTGCCAAGGCGCGCTCAAAGGACCACTTCACATCCTCCGCAGTGACCGGACTGCCATCGTGGAACACCGCGTCCTTGCGCAAAGCGAAATCGATATATTTACCGTCGGCGGACAACGTCCAACTTTCCGCCAGTTCCGGCGTCAAGGTCTGATAGTCATAGCTGAGATTGCCATTGTCGGCAGTTTTCACGCCAAAACTGAGAAGGCGGTCGTAGATATTCCAAGAAGTGCCATAGGCTGGACGATTGGTGCCCAGGCCCTGGATATCCAGACTATTGGCGCCCTGTTCCCGCACCACAATCAGGGTTTCGTCCCGCCCAGCCAGGGCATTACCCGCACTGAGCAGCCCCCCAACCAGTGCCATTGAGACCAGGGATTTCCAGCGCCCCGGAAGCGCGTTGATCATTGCACCCATTGCCGCCTCCTACCACTTGATCTTGTATTCAACACCCAGCGCGAGATTGTTCACGTCGCTGCGGCGATATTGATTCAGGCGCCATTCGGCGATGGCATAAAAGTTCTCCACCAACCTCAAGCCCAGCTGCACCTCAGCCACTGCTGGGTCACTGGGTACCTCGTCGGGCAGGTCTTCATTGAAGGTATGGTCGATAAACCCCGCCAGATAGAGCCGATCGGTCAAATACGGGAAGGCCATGGCAAACACGTGCTCCATTTGCCACACATCCGCTTCAACATCATCAATCTGTACAGCATGAAAATTGATGGAGTAGCTCAGATTGATCGCTTTAAAGAATGGCGACAGGAAGGCGGTGTCATTCAAGCGCCAGCGAAAACCCAGCCGCAGCCGGTCGTTATCTTCGCCACTGCGCATATTGCCCTGCACGGTCAGGTCGATGGGGGCAGTGTCGGTCACCTTCCAGCGCAGATTCTGCTCGGTGTAGTAGGTGGTGGTGTCGCTGAACTCATTGTCTTCCGGCTGGTTGCCGATATTGGTTAGACTGAAGTAGGAAAAGCGATTGGGCAGCGACGCCGCAATATTGAGAGTGAATACGTTGTCGTTATCCACGTCGGACAGATAGGGATAAAAATTGAAATCGAGAAAGCCGCCGCTGGAATTCTTCACCTCAGCTGCTGACGCCAGCGAGGGCAGGCAACACAATCCCAGGGCCAGCAGGCCGGTCGAGAAAATAGATTTCACAATAAGGTCTCCTGATGAATTGACGGGCTTCGTCAACGAGCCCGTTTCTCATCAAGCCTTATCGCAAGGGGTGTGCCATACAATTAAAGAAGTATAACTATATGTTTTATATTGAAAAACCTAAGTTACGAAGTAGTTTAATAAAATCATAATGTCGCTTTGTGCGACACAGTATTTCGGCAGCTAGCACAATTTGCGACACATACTAAGGTCGGTGACATATCAATGGCGCTAGGGAGCATTCAGCAAGTCAACGAAGGACGCCGTGTTTCACAAAGCGCGTAATGCCCCGACAACCTCAATGGCAGGATCTTCATACAAGAGCAGCTCCCTACCTGATATTGTGCTGAGACGCTCAAAGCGCTTCCACGTGCGAAACCTGTTCGCCACTCCTCTCAACACAATACCTTGACTTTATTTTACTTCCGCCACCCGGCTGTCCCGTGTCCCAGGACGCGGGACATGTGGCGTCAGGCGGGTACGAAAAGTGCAAGTTGTAGTGGCGTGTTTTTATTCACTGGGGATGCCCCTACTTGTCTGACGCGAACCAACATGGCTGATCCAGAGACGAGGCTCCCAGCATACCGGTACTCATGTTCTGGAGTGGTAGCCCGATTGCCTACTTTGCTTGAAAAGTAGCGGCGGCATCGATCGTGATATTACTTTTCATTGAAATGCGAACTATACTTGAAATTTTCAAAAGAGATTCTCTTTCTTATCAATAAGTTAACTTTCGAACAATTGCTCACTTTATGAGGACATGCAGCCATCGCATGGCCCCACCTCTTTTAAGCGGCTCTTCGAGAACACGCGACAACAACTGATTTTTGAGATCTATCGCGAATGGCTCCAATCTTTGGAGCCAGCCAAGTCGGCCGAATGCCAAACAAGCGGTTTTCGCTAAGCAACTGTGATCTGTCCCCGGTACATTTGCATCTGACAATGGAATGCGTACTCGCCCGCCTGTAATGCCGGCAAAGTGATCGACTTCAGTTTGTTGAGTGGCAGGGTTTCGCTGATGCTTAACTCGGGGATCAGCAAGGTTTCGGAACAAGGCGTTGGGTCTTTGCGCATGAATTTAATGTCTATCGCCTTCCCTGCGGGCACTTTGATTCTCGCAGGCGAGTACGTGCCGTTTTCGACGGTGATTATCAGGTCGCTTTCGCCCAGCTCGGCCTCTTTTGGCTTGTAAAGCCAGAACCACCATACAATCAGTGCTATCAGCACGATACCGACGATATTGATCAAAAGCATATCTACTCTCCTTAACAGGATGCTGGCTGGCGCTCTCTAATGTTCTTGTGCCTTAAACAGGCGCAGGCGGTTGGCGTTTGTGACGACGGTCAGGGACGAAAATGCCATCGCAGCCCCCGCGACGACCGGGCTCAATAACACGCCAAAGAATGGATACAACACGCCCGCGGCAAAGGGCACACCGGCAGCGTTATAGATGAAGGCGCCGAAGAGGTTCTGTTTGATGTTGCGCAAGGTGGCTTTACTTACCGCTATGGCATCGGCAA
>MDTC01275369.1_pt1 | contig 37738 bp, 44 predicted proteins | sample 811181 | NCBI WGS metagenome assembly MDTC01 (sample SAMN05326644, study PRJNA326480) | marine metagenome | isolation source: seawater | place: Pacific Ocean: North | collected 2011
AAGATCATGGGTGCTATGCAACCTGAGTTTGAGGATGAATCACCTCTAAACCCATTTGATTTCTGGCAAGGAGCAGACTTTAAGGTTAAGATCAAGAAAGTTGCGGGTTACTGGAACTACGATAGTTCTGAGTTTACTGCACCTGCACCATTATTAAAAGATGATGATGCTCTTGAGGCACTATGGAAGAAAGAATACTCTCTTCAAGAAATAGTTGCTGCTGATCAATTCAAATCTTATGACGAACTCAAAAAGCGTCTTGAATCTGTATTGAGAATTAACCAAGCACCCGTCACCTCACCTATTGATGAGGAAGTAGAGTTGGAAGATCCTGTTGAGGCAAGAACTGCTGAACCAAATACCCCAACTGAAGACGATGCACTATCATACTTTCAGAAGTTAGCTGAAGAGTAAATATAAATAACAAGAGGGATTTTTCCCTCTTTTTTTATTCTATCAAAGTATTAAAATGGCAGGTTACACTGGAAATCATTTTGTAGTGACATACGAAGACAATGTAAATGGAAAATTTACTGCAGATGTATACGCAAAAGACGCTGATGACGCTGAAGCAAAAATAAAAATTGCTTATCCTTGGGCACTTAATCTATCAGCAACTGCAGGTGCGTAGAAATGTCACGCAATAAAGTTATTGCATACTCAGATGCTAATGGCAACTGTAGAGTTGTAATTCCTACTATGGATTGCTCTCTATCGGATGATGCTGTCATTGCAAAAGACATTCCGACATCTGACTATTCAATAATTGAACCATCAGACCTACCTTCTAATAAATTTAGAAAGGCATGGAAATATGACCATAGTTTAAAAGCAGTTGGTGTAAATTTGACTGCAGCAAAAGATATTACAAAAGAAATTCTAGAGACAGCATATCTTGAGACTAAAAAAGAAAATGCAGATATACAATCAATAGCAGATATGAAAGGAGAATCTGCATCACTCAAGTCTAATCCTCCAGTTCCATACACTACGATAGACAATGCGACTAGTGTTGCAGAGTTGGAAGAACTTGTTTAACTGTCTTTTAAAGTAGAAGAAATAAATTGGGATGACTTTGTATATTCTAAAGCATCTTTCATATCCATCATAAACATAGTTAGATATTCTTTTCTCATAATTTTTATATTTCTTTTTTTCTCATTTTCTCTAGTTTCTGCTAGAAAATTTGTTACACCTATTACTGGATTAATATTTGTATTGAATACAAGAGGATTTGGTATTTCAAAATCCTTATCAACAATTTGACCTGCAGGAAGTATTAGTTTACCTTCAGCGTTTCTTACTTCCTCAGTTTCATAGTGTCTTATTTCATTCAATGCTAATCCATATTTCTCCTCAGCATACTTATATAATACATTACTACTCATAGGCCATTCTGATCTAACATTTACAATATTTGCTGTAACCAATATTACCCAGTCTAATTCATCATTACCATAAACTTCACCTGCAACATTATCAGGTCGCATTCCCTCTTCTATTGTGTATGACTGTAGAAATGTGACTGCAGAATAAACATCATCCCTAAGTTTTGCTCTCAGGAATAGATTTTTAATAACGACATAATTATCGTTATCAACTATGTCTGATTGTGGATTTTTGTACCTGATGTTTGGTACATTTTTAAAATAATGTTTTGACATTAGAAACCTACTGCGTCTGCGACTTTCTCATGATCTTCTCTGTAGATAGGATTAAGTTCCTTAAAGGATAAATCCAATTTCATATGTACAGGTGTGCCATCATCATAGGTTGCATATGTGCCACTTCCAGTATAATCTACTGACATATTAGCTAATGCACATGTTTTAAATCTGTTTAAGAATGGATGTTTTGAACCACCTTTCATATAACTTATTCTGAATATATCAGGAGCATTTAAGAATCCCATGCCCTGACTATCTAATTTTGCTGCACTATGTATTTTTAATTTCTTGATTATCGTTTTTACTGTATTTGCCTCATCTCTACTTCTTGGTGTTAAATCCCAACCAAAATTGAAACTTCTTATTGTTACACCACTAAAAACCATTTCTAAATTTTGGTTTATAACTTGACCACTCGCCCTTGATAGCAACCCACCAACTGTAACATTCGCACCAAGAGCATTTGCTGCTGTGGTTGCTGCAATCATTTTTGCATAACCTGCAACATCACTACCTGCTGTTCCTCCTGCATTCTTTTTTAATGAATCTAACTGATCTTTTATAACACCAGCTGCTGCCTCTGGACTATCACTATTAATTGCCTTACCTATTGCATTTAATCCTGCAGCAGCAAAATCATTTAGTTTGTTTTCCCCCCAGTTAGCACCATTTTGATCCTTTACACTTTGCGGAGCTGGTAAAATAATCGTGCATGATGATCCGACACTGGCATATTGATCACTTATTTGAGATGCTCTTCCTCCACTGCCACTTCCAAAGTTACTTAGAGAACCAAAACCACCACCTTTTTTAATATTTTTTAAAATTTCTATCTGAAAATAGTCTGTACCATAATCTATCATATCCTGTGGATATCTTAAAAGTCTATCGCCTAGTTTATTTGGCACTATCTTATCCTTTTTTATCTATTTAGCAGGAATTTTGCATATTTTAATGACCTAGCATGTCTTAACTCATTTGACTGCACTTGATAAAGTTGACCTGCTACTTCATTCCATGTATATTTTCTCATCAAACCCCAATGATAATTAAATCCTCTAAATCCCCATTGTTGTATATCTGTACATGCGATCAAAGGATGTTGGTCATATCTTAACTTAGGTGTTTTTGCATTATATACAAAAGTATAATAGTTGCCAGGATCAGGAATAGGTGACACAGTATCATTAAGTGCATTCATAATTTCCATCATAATATCCTCTGGATCTCTTAATCCAGTTGCATTATCTACAACTTCCTTTAGTCTACTCATACTGGTAAATTATCCTCCGTTAAAATCTTAAATTCCATGTGTCGATCAGCACAATACTCTTTTGCTGCATCCCATTTTGCCTGATTTTTTGCGTATTCCATGACTTCTCTGATATATTTCTTAGTCTTTCTTTTTTGTACCTTTGGTTCATTGACTTGTCTTTTAGGTTTTATTTCTATAATATACTTCTTTGCTTTGCCATCATTATCTCTGACTTTTACATAGAAATCTGGAAAATATCTATGTATTCTTTGATCTAAAGGTGAACGGTATGGTATGATAGTCTCCTCAGAACCCCACTCTAAAATATTACTATTCTTGTCGCAATATCTCATAAACACTTTTTCCCAAGAACTACGATAAATAATGTTACGGTAGTCTCCTCTGTACTTTTTTATGTTACGAGGTCTAAATATGCCAGAGTGTGCCATAATCTTATAAGTTCCCAGAGGTATTTATTGTGCCCCGATACCCAAGAGTAAAGAAAACAGAACAGATCCGCAGTCTATTTCAAAAGGTTGCTACGACAAATCACTATGAAGTATTCTTCACAGGATTTGCTGCGTTACAAAGATTAAGAGGATATATTTCATCTAAATCACCGAGAGTTACTAATTTCTTTATCAGTAGGGATCTTGGATTATTGTGTAATAGTGCTGAATTACCTGCGACTACTATGGCAACAGCACAGGTAGAAGGACAAAGAATGGGCATAGTTGAGAAGATAGCACATTCTAGAGTATATACTGATGTATCATTTACATTTTATGTTGATAGTGACTACAGAACATTAGAATTTTTTGAGTTATGGCATGAATTTATAGCATCAGGGTCAGATAGAGATAGAATAGATAGAACTAATATTGCTTATTATCATAGGATGCAATATCCAGATGAGTATAAAGTTGATACTATCAAGATTATGAAATTTGATAAGGATCATTTTAGAAGTGTAGAATATAATTTTTTAAATTGTTTTCCAGTTGCTGTATCATCTATGCCTGTTGCATATGATGGCAACCAAGTGCTTGAATGTCAAGTCACATTTGCATATGACAGGTATTACTTCGGTAAAATGGGATCATTGGATCGTAGAATTTTTGCCTCGTCATATAAACCTCAAATTACCCCCTCTGCTGTAGGTAATAGCGATGAAAAATCTTACGATAAACCTGTTGGCGATAGCGGATCCAGTTCTATTTACAAAGTGGATGGTACTGAGGAATCTGGTTTTACTCTTAGATCAGATGAGTATTAAGGAAATAGCAATATTTTCCTTAGTATGCTATAATATAGACACTACTTATTAATATGGGACTTGCACAAGATCTGAAGGAAGGAACTAAATCTTCCCATTCAGCAGCAGAGAACACAAAATTTGTTACATCATTCCTTCGTGGAGTAGTAGACAAATCAAATTATAGAGAGTTAATCTCTAATTTCTACTTTGTTTATGACACTTTAGAGTTAGAAGTTAAAAAACATAAGGATCATCCTATTGTAGGACCTTTAAATATGCCAGAATTGTATAGATACGATGCTCTAGCAGAGGATTGTGACTATTTTTATGGTGTAGATTGGGCAGATAAAATAGAACCATCAGATGCTTGCAAGCAATACTGCAACAGAATTATGGAGATTTCAGATGATGATCCAGAATTACTCGTAGGACATCATTATACTAGGTATCTTGGTGATCTTTCTGGAGGACAGATTCTTAAGAACATTGCACAAAAAGCATTACAACTTGACGGTGATGGTCTTGCTTTCTATAATTTCCCCGATATTGCTGATAAAAAACAATTTAAAAATGATTATCGTGCTACCCTAAATAAACTGCCTGTGACACAATCACAGATATCTGCTATCGTTGCTGAAGCAAACTATGCATTTCGTTTGAATATGTTTATGTTTGATGAATTAGATGGTAGTCTTTATGACTCCACAATGTCTTACCTTTGTGGTGTTGTTAAAAACTCGATAAATGAGTTTATCGCAGTCGCTACTAACGGAAAAAACTGATGCCATTACCACAGATTAATGCACCAACCTATGAATTGGTAATTCCTTCGTCTAAAAAGAAAATTAGATATAGACCTTTTTTAGTTAAGGAAGAGAAAATTTTAGTCATTGCTATGGAAAGCAATGATGTTGCTGACATTGCTAGAGCAGTCAAACAAGTTCTAGGACAATGTATTCTAACAAAAGGAATTAAGATTGATAAACTATCTACCTTTGATATAGAATACTTATTTTTAAATGTAAGAGGTAAGTCTGTTGGTGAAACAGTAGACATACAAATCACTTGTCCCGATGATGGTGTTACTAATGTACCAGTCAATGTGGCATTAGATGAAATCAAAGTGACATTTGATCCAACACATGATAAAGATATTATTCTTGATGAAAAATTGAAGATGAGGATGAAATATCCATCGCTAGATCAGTTTATTAAGGAAAATTTTGAGGTAGAGAATGTTGGATTTGAACAGTCTATTGAGATGATTGCTAGTTGTGTGGATATGATCTTTAGTGAAGAGGAAACTTGGACAGGATCAGACTTTACACAAAAAGAAATGGTTGACTTTCTTGAGGGATTAGGTTCTAAACAGTTTAAAGAATTGGAGAAGTTCTTTGCTACTATGCCTAAACTTACTCATGAAATTAAGGTATTGAATCCCAAGACAAAAGTGCAAAGCACAGTTAAATTAGAGGGTTTAGCAGCTTTTTTCAACTAGCGATGCTCCATGAGGATCTTGTGTCGTATTACAAGATCAACTTCGCCCTCATGCAGCATCATAAATATAGTTTGAGTGATATTGAGAATATGATCCCGTGGGAACGGGAAATATACATTAGTTTATTAAAAAATTATATCGAAGAAGAAAATTTAAAGGCACAACAGAATGGATAAATCGTCCCCTGTTTTCGAGAATTTCCAAAACAAGATGGATGCTATGAACAAGCGTCCCAAGGTTGATCCTGCAAAATTTATGGGATCTGGAACTAAAAAGAAAACAAAGTCAGACGAAGTATCAGGCACAGACGAGAAGACAGTAAACGAAATTAGTAGAACTCTAGTCAATATAAACAACACATTAAAAGGTATTGTAAAAATACTTGATTCACAATTAAAATTAGATAAGAAAGAAAAGAGCGAAGATGATACAGATGCTGCAAGACAGTTAGATGCTAAGAAGAAAAAAGGTGCAGAAAACTTTTTAGAGTTAGATACTAAAGAATCAAAGGAGAAAACAAAGAAAACATCTGCAATAGTAGAAGGTGCTAAAGGTATATTGCAGAGATTGTTTACAGCATTGACTGCTATCTTCGCAGGATGGTTGATAGATAAAGGTCAAAAGATGATGCAATTTCTACAGGAAGGTGATATTGAGTCTTTTAAAAAGATGGGTAAAGGGGTAATAAAAGCATTTGCGGTCGCTGCAGGTGTATTTGCTTTACTTAATATAGGACCTATTATTGGTGCAATAACTTCTATAACTGCAGGTTTATCAGCAGGTATTCCTGCTATCATTGCATTGTTGGCAAATCCTTGGACATGGGCAGTCTTAGGACTAATAGCAGGTATAGCAGGGACTGTTATGCTGACAAAAACTATTATAAAGGCAGTGCAGACAAAAGGTGCAGGTGGTGAAGAATATCTTGAGAAATTTAATATGTTGAAAGGTGACCTAGAATCGAGAGGAATACAAATAATAGGAACTGGAAAGAAAGAACAGTTCTACATTGCAGGTACTAAACCAAGAAAATCTGTAGCAGAATTAGGAACACCCGCACAAAAAGAAGCAGTAGCAAATTATGTAAAGAAAAGAGATCAGTTGATTGGTCTTAGAGATGCGATGAGAGAAGAAATGAAGCAAGCAAAGAAAGATAATTGGGCGACAGTTAAAGGCACTGACTATGAGGAAGGCACTAGAAAAAGAATCAGGGAACAAATTAAAGAGGATAAAGCAGAAATTAGAGCAAAATATTATGACAAAATTCAAGCATTGTTTGAGGGAGATCTAGAACTAACCGAAGGACCTGCAGAAAATCCTAATAAAGATTGGACTCCTAAAAATGCTGAGGAGTATTGGTTGAAGCATGGAGTATATCCTGGTCAAGAAGAAATGGGTGATAATGAAAAGGTAAATCCTAATAAGTTAATGAACAAGAGTAATACTACTGAAAAGAAAGGTGAAGATATAACACCATCAAGTGAGGGCGGTATTAACATGACAGAAAGTAAAGCTAAGAGTCGTGGTAATAATGATGAGAAAATTTCAAAGGTATCTCAAGACACTGATAAAAATAACATTCAAATATTACCTTTTGATAATAAGAATAATGCTGCACAAGAAGGTGGAACTCTCAGTTCGGGTGATGCTACAAAAATTCCTGCGTTAGCAACCTCTAATAGTGGTAATGAATATAGAATGTTCTTTGCTCATACTTATCAACAGGGGAATGAAGCATAATGGCTAAGGTTGTCGATAAAAAATTATTCTATCAGATGTCTGATGAGGAGAAGATGGAGTATGAGGCTAAGGTACAGGCAGAGATAGAGGCGAGTGGTGGTAAATTAAGAAGAGGTAGGAGGAGAAACAAAAATGCCAAATCTTATGAACAGATTAAGGCAGAGATAGATGCTAAAGAGGCAGCTAAACAGGCAAAGAAAAAACCAAAGTTCATGCCTAGTAATGAGGCATTTAATACTATTAACTTTGGAATACAAGCGATTGCCGATACAGTTAAAGGATTAAAGAAAGCATTTCAATCTAGGGCAGAAAGAGAAGAGAAGATAGAGAAAGAAAAGAAACTTGATGCAGCAAGACTACTTAGCAGAAAAAAATCAGAAGATGCAGAAAAACAATTAGAACAGTCAACAAAGAAAACAAAAGGAACGGGTGCAGTTGGTAAAGCATTTAAAAAGACGGGTGTTAGATTATTGACTGCTATTGTTGCAATCATAGCAGGATTTGTTATAAACAATCTACCTAAAATTATGAAGTTTTTAGAGAAGGTGATGGTGGTTCTTAAGAAGTTTTTCAAATATGCTTACCCTCTTTTTGATGTAATATTTAAAATTGTCGGCAATTTGTTTGATGGAATGGCAGATCTTGCTTTAGATACATCTGCAGATTCAATGCAAAAAGATTTGAAGAAAAACAAAACTGATTTAGAAAAAATAGAGGATGATTTAAAAGCAACTAAAAAAGGTATGGATAAAAACCTTGAGAATGTTGAGAAAAATATTGACCAAACAAAAGAGGATTTAAAAAGTAGAACATCCAAAGGTCAAACTGCTGAAGAGATAGTGGAAGAGAAATCTGGTGAGAAGGTAAAGATGGAAAGAAAGGGTGAGGAAGATTCAAAGAAGAGTGAAGAACTTAGCACTGAAGAGAGTGGAGAAGTTCTTAAGGAAGAACCAAAAAAGGTAGAAGAAAAAGCAGAGAAAAAAGAAGTAGAAAAAAGTGAACCACCTAAAGTTGTAATGTCTAAACCACCTGCAACCATTGAAGAGGCAGCATTAACAGTCAAAGTAAATGCAGAGGAAGAGGGTGTTAACCCTGCGGTTGGTGATGGTGTCAAGAAAAAGAAAGTTGTTACCCCTTCTGGTTTGGGAATGGACATGTATAAGAGAAAGATTGTTCTTAATCCAGATGCTGCTGATGGTTGGAAAAAAGTTCTTGAGGCAGCAGCAAAAGATGGCATTGATTTGACTAAGAGTGTTACATCATCTTATAGATCTCCAGAAAAACAAGAAGAATTAATTGGTAAAGAGGATGGTAAAAGTGTTATATCACCTGCACCTGTTAGTAAATCACCTCATGTGCAGGGTTGGGCGATTGATATTGCTACTGGAACTGATGCACACAAATGGATGTTAGAAAATTCTGCAAAGTTTGGTTGGAGTTGGCAAGGTGAGAACGATCCAGTTCACTTTGATTTCATGGGTGGTGCACAGTCAGATACCAATTGGTTACAACCTGGCAAAATGAACTGGTTAAAATCAAATGTTGCCAGTTTAAAGAACATGGCAATGTTAACTTATAAAAAAATGACAACCATACCTGTACCCATAAATAATCTGACGGAAGTTGTAAAAGTTCCCTCTGGTAATCCAGAATTTTCTGGTATAGATGAAAAACCAGTAGTTGCATCTAACAATGTCATAAAACATATGCAAACTATTAATAACTCATTTACATAGATGTCAGCAATACCAACCCAAGGATCTACTTACGAGAGAATAGAAATAACAGGTCATGCAGGTGGCACTGTTGATATTAGACTTGGTGTATCATCCTTTCAATACTTTGAAGATCTAATGTCTCCAGTTGTTACTGCTGTAATGGGTGTGGTTACAAGTGGTGATACTATCAATGGTCAAGGACTTTATAGTGGACTTCCTATTGTAGGAGGAGAAAAGGTAAGGATACATATTACTTCTCCCATAGAGACAGAAAGAGGAGAATCGCCAGGTGAATTTGATATGACAATGTTTGTTAATAAGGTGACTGACTATCAATTAGAAAAACAAAAAGAAACTTTTGTATTGCACCTCGTATCAAAAGAAGGTATTGTTAATTTAAACAAGAGAATCATAAAAAAATATAAACAGAAAAGAATTGATGAAGTTATAACAGATTTTCTTGAAATATTAGAGGCAGATTTTGAAGAGGATCAGATTGAGAAAAGTGTTAATAGTATAAACTTCATAGGTAATATGAGAAAACCTTTGTCACTTGCTCCTATGTTAGCATCAAGAGCAATTCCTGATATTGGTAAAAACTCTGCAGGATTTTTCCTATGGCAAACCAGAAAAGGAATGCACTTTAGATCTGTTGAAAAGATGATATTTGATGCTAAAGAGAGTAAAAAAGAAACTATTAAACAAGAATACATATTTGATCGTGGAAATGAAGGACTTGATAATCCAGAGAAATCATTTACCAAAATATATTCCTACAACATTACCAATAATAAAGATGTGATGGCAGGTCAGAGGACAGGAAAAAATTCTACATATAGAATCTATTTTAATCCACATACTTTTGAATTTACCAGACCAGAACAATCTATCTTTTATCCTACAGAACAGGAAGGTTTAAATAAACCACCTCAAAAAAAAGTTGAACCACCAGAGGCAGATCCTACGACAATTCCTAAACCAGAAATGGCAAATAGAATTATCAGTGGAATCTACAGTGTTGGTTGCTTAGAAGAAAAAGTTGTAGGTGCAGCAGCGACTGCTGTTAATCAAGATAACCTATCTGATGTGGGACAATCTATTTCCAGATACTCCTCTTTATTTTCTCAAGTCGTGACAATTACGGTTGCTATGAACATAAATCTTTGTGCAGGTGATATAATAAAGTTGACTTTACCTAAAGTCAGCACCGAATCTGATGTTGATCCCTCTCAAAGTGGACTATATATCATTAAGGAGATCAGTCACTTTAGCAGTGCTAACAGATCTTATTCGGCATTAAAAGTTATCCGAGATTCATCAGGAGAGTAAAAATGTCAGAAGACATCAAACATGATTTAAGTCACGAGGTCTATCTTGACCCCAAAGACAACAAAGAACATATCAATCATGGTATGTTAGAGTACACAGAGGAAGAACTTAAAAGTCTTCATGCAGATTATGAATATGTGCATAAAGATGATGAGGTATTACCAAATGAGGGTAAAATTAATGATTGGCACACTCGTCACGAGGATAAGCAATTAGAAGTATATTGTGACAATCATCCTGACGCATTTGAATGTAGAGTGTATGACGACTAATGGCTATAGAAGAATCTTTACTGGGCAATAGTCAATTTTTAGGTAGGGACGGATTCCGTTGGTGGATCGGTCAGGTTGCTCCTAGGGAAGCACAGAAAGATCAAACAGACGAAGGTAAAGGTTGGAGTAACAGATATAAGGTAAGAATAATGGGTTATCATCCTTTTACGGATGATCTTAAAGATGAGGATTTGCCTTGGGCAATAGCAATGCTACCAACCACATCTGGTAGTGGTGCAGCAAATTATGCAACATCTACAATGCTGCAGCAAGGTGATGTTGTATTTGGATTTTTCTTGGATGGTGATGAGGGACAAGTACCTGCAATATTAGGACATTTTGGACAAACTGCTGCAGTGAGAAGTGCAGGAGAATTTGGAGGAAAGTTTGAACCTGGCACAGGATTTACTGGTAATATTAAAATAAATCCTAAGACAGAAGTTGTAGAAGAAACTGGTAAACCAAATACAGCAAACGAACAAAATAAAACAGCAAATACTACAAACTCTAGTGCTACTAAAGGTAAGAATGTAGATCAATCAGGTGCAGGTAGACCAGTTATTGTGGCAGATACTTGTACACCTTCTCAAGTGTCGAGAATGTCACAGGCAGTGGAGGATTTAGCACAGAGAGTAGAAGATTTATCATTGACAGGACAAAAATTAGAATCAGAAATACAGGCAGTTGGCGAACAAATAGAAACTATGGCGAATCCTTTTGTCGGTAGTATGATGGGCGGTGCGTTTAAGTTTTTAGAACCACAATTACAGTCAGGATTAGATAAAAAATATAAAGATGTATTTGGAAAAGTATTCTCACAAACTGGTGATACACCTCAATCATATGCTCTAGCACACGCTGCAGGGGTAGCATCACAGGTAGGAGAAATTCCTAATATTAAAAATGCAGAGAACGCATTAGCATGTGTAGGTAACAAAGTAGTTGAGGGATTAAGAGGAACAGTATCAGACATGCTCAGAGATTTGTTAGGATCTGGTTTAGGTATGGCAGGTTGTGTGGGTGCAAACTTTACCAGTAAATTTGTAAGTAATATGATAGATGGCATAGAAGATCAAATGTCAGCACCTTTGAGTGGACTTAGTGGAATATTAGATAAGGGTGTTAATCTTGCAGATTTCTTGAGGAGTTCTGCATTTTTATTAGAAGATTTTTCTGGTTTCTTAGATTGTGGACAGACTAATAAAGATAAGTGTCCTCCCGTCAAAAAATATCAGATTGGTGGTGCTGCTATGGAAAAAGGTGCTGATCCATTCAACTATGTAACATCTAAGATGCAGCAAGGTGCAACAGGTGGCGGTGGATTAGGTGGTGCATTGTCAGGTGCACTTGGAGACATAGGAGGAATAGTAGATTCATTCACTGATTTTGATTTTGGTAATCTAATTCCTAAAGGTGTTACTGACACTCTTGGTGCACCTGGCAGAATAGCAGGATTAATAGAAGATCTTAGTGCAGGTGGATCATGTGTTGGTGGAAAAAGAGATTGTGGTGATCCTAAATTACAAATCTTTGGTGGTGGAGGATTTGGTGCTATAGGTAATGTTGTTATTGGTGGTATTGTAGAGAACAGTGGTTTGGAAGGTATAGCTGCAGGTGTTACTAAAACTGCAAGTATTATTGGTGTAGATATTAAAATACCTGGCGTAGGTTATAAAACACCACCTGCAATTAGTTTTTCGGACAAGTGTGAACTTGGGTATGGTGCACATGGACATGCAGTTTTAGATGAGAATGGTGGTATCGCTGCTATTGTCATGGATAGTGTTGGTGAAGGTTATCCAGTTGTTACAGATCCACCAACTAATGTCGGTGTTACAACTGTGATCATCGAGGATCCTGGTTCTGGTTATGTTCAAGGTGATCAAATTGATGAATCCATATTTGTATTCCAGACGGGTATTGTACAACCTCCCGAAGATGTTGTTGCTGATACTGATCCATATTCAACATTGGTTGAACCAGTAGGTGATCAGACTCCAGAGCAAACAGCACAGGACATAATTAATACTCCTGCATTTGATGTTACGATAGACCCAGAAACAGGTGGAGTCCAGTCAGTTGCAGTTCTAAATATTCTCAGATATGATGTTCCCCCAGTGATAGAAATGAAATCTGCAACGGGTAATGGTGCTATACTAAGACCAGTATTCGGTACAATTCCAGAGGCAATAGTGCCACAACAAGTTTCAATAGTAGTCGATTGTATAGGTAAATCATAATGGCAGAACAGAATTGGGGCAGAAGAGTAATAGATTCTAGAGGTGGACACTTTAGGATTGAAACTGGTAGTCCAAGACAAGGAAGGGACGGACCCGAACCAACAAAAATATATTCATCTAACGATAAAGGTGAAGTATTTTTGATTGCACATGGTCATGGCACAGGATTAGGTAGAGTAGCATGTGATAAAAGTATTGAAATTAATGCGGGAGATAAGAATGATCCTAATTCTATAGACATCAGAGTTTGTGCTGCCACTGGAGATGTTACTATCACTGCTAACAGAGGTAGAGTAAGAGTTCATGGAAAAGATTTAATGTTCACTGCTGATAGAGACATTGATATAAAAGCAGGAAGAAATGTTAATATACAGTCCTCTGTTGGTAGAATCTTACTCAAAGCAAACTCTGCTATGGTTAGAGCATTAAGAGGTAATTTAGTTCCTGAGACATGGGGAGCAAAGATAGCAAAGAATAGTTTTATTCCTGCTGACATCTTGGCAAAAATATTTGCCCCTAAAGCACAAAACACACAGTTAGGTGCTGCACCAGGTGGTTTTGATGGTGTCGCAGCAGGAGCATTAAAAGGTTATGGATTTACATTAGAAGACTTGGGACTTACTGCACAAACAGGTGCAGTGGATGCTGTAGAAAATGCAAAAAAAGCAGCGAGTAGTTCAACTATAAATCCACTACAAAAAGCATCTAACCTATTGTCTGGAGATCTAAAAACTTCATTATCAGATGCATTGGATAGTGCAGGAGCTTCTGATCTTAAAGGACAATTTTCAGATGTTACAGGATCATTGAAAGATAATCTAGGACTAGGAGGTATTAAAAAAATATCAGGAGACACATCTCTTGCTGATGCAGGAAAAAATCTCTTAGGAGGACAATTGCCTGGTAAAGGTGGTGCTGTAGATACTATTAAAGGTATAGGTAATAAAGTATTGACAGGTAATATTTCATCATTGAACTCATCTGCAGCAAGTGCTTTAGGTGTTGTTGAGGGTGGAAACTCTCTTACAGGACTTAAGAAAATGTTTGGAACTGGATCTGTTGCAAAAGGTCCTGCAGCAACTATTGGTAACTTCTCTAGTGATAAATTAGCAACTCTTGTAGGTGATGTTATACCAACTCATCCAGATATTCCAGATGAGCAAAAACTTAAAGATGTTGGAAACGCTGTTGCATTGAGAATGGAAAATCTTGCTCAAGATCTTCTTACTGCTTCAAATACTCCTAATTTTGAGGGTGAATTAAAAGAGAACATAGAGAAGAAATTACTATCAGGTGAGGAAATTATAGGTGATCTTAAAGATGTAGCAGAGAGTTTCAAACTTGAATAACCATGTCAGCATCTGAATCCAACCCAACCAATTTTAATTGCAATAAGAAAAAAGACATTGCAAACAAACCATATGATATTGGTGATGATACAAACTATTTTGAAGATCCTGTCATATGCTCAGGGTTTATTGATGTGCAAGGCATACCCTCTAGACCCACTGATATAGAAATTACTAACGGTGATGTTAGAATTTACACAGGAAATCTTTTAGTCAGGCCAGGAATTTCTACATTCCAACAAACTCAGATAGAAGAGGAATTATATGTCTGTAAGAGTGCAGATATTATGGGTGATACCTTTATTAAAGGGACTAGCAGTTATCCTTTACAGGTAGGTGGTAACGCATTTTTTGATCATGGTAATATTGGTGACCTATCATCTAGATTTAATGCAGCAGACGCATCACCAAAACCATTTGATCTAGTTCATCCTACTAGAGGAGAAGGACATAGACTTAGATACGCATGTATTGAAGGACCTGAGGTTGCAGTATATTTTCGTGGTAGATTAAAAGGATCGAATACTATTTTACTTCCATACTACTGGACTGATCTGGTACATGAAGATAGTATTACGGTACAATTAACTCCTATTGGTACATGTCAAAAATTATATGTCAAAGAATTTGATAATAAAATGATTACGATTCATAGAGGACATGGCAAAGAGGACAAAGAAATTGATTGCTTCTATCATGTATATGCAGAGAGAAAAGATATTAACCCATTGATTACTGAATACGAAGGTAATAGTTGGAAAGATTATCCTGATCCACATCATTACTCTGATGACTTTGAGAATCGTAGGTACGATCATCCAGACTTTGCAGGTCCTCCAAATACTAAAACAAAATGACAAAGGTGATTTATATTGAGGATGATTTTTTAGATCCTAAACTTTGTAAACCATTCATAGATTTATATGATAAGCGTGATAGTTTTCTTGAGACAGTAACACATTCAAATCCAAACGAGGGTCTAACAAAGAATCCAGAGATACCTAAGTTTGAGTTTGATGCTAATTATGGAGCAAAATACTTAGGTGGGAAGGTTGATCCTGTTGATCTTACAAGTTCAAAGGATAAACTTTTTAGTAATGTCATTATGGATGTAACTAGAAGATGTAACACTTTTGATGAGAACGCAAAATTACAATATGTTGGTGTTGTAAGGTGGCCAATAGGGACATTCATGAAACCTCATATTGATGATAATAGTATTCATGAACCAGATATATTTGCAGCGATGGTTTATCTAAATGATAACTTTACAGGAGGTTCTACTTTATTTGAAAATATAGAGGTAAAACCAAAGGCAGGAAAACTATTAATATTTTCAAACCATGAACATCTACACTATGTAAGTGAGGTTGGTGGTGCTGAGAGATTTGTATTATCATTCTGGTATCATATATAATGTAGTTGCCCTTGACGGTATGATACTATCATGCTATAATGGTATTTTCTGGTTACATCATTCTATGAATAATGACGAATACATTTCAAGAGTTGTAGTAAATGTTCAAAAAAGAACAGTGAACTGCATTTCTTCTGATGGTGAAGAAAAACTCGTGAAGTGTAAAAAACCTCAAGAGTTTGTAAATGTACTAGAATTTTGCAAAACAGTCCTTGATCCTCAAGACATCTGTTATGAGGAGGTGAAGGTTGCAGCTCCGTAAAACCCACATGGATCAAATAAAATGGAAGAGAAACCCGATCTTGCACCATCTTCATACGAACCAGATGATGATGCTCGTGACTTCATAAGGTCACACATGGAGTTTATTGAGATACAGAAAGATAAGATAGTTCATAGAGATCCAAGTGATGAGATAATAAAGATACACACCACCCACAATGATGGGTGCTAATACCATGATAACACCTAACTGGAAACATCATAGTAAAAAAGAATTAAAAAGATCCCTCAAACCACAAGCACTCAGGGCAGCAAAAAAGCGAAGAAAAGTGCTTATCTCTAGATTAATGAAAAAATGATTTTACCACTGCACTTTTATCCTTATTGGACAGTCTATGACGAAATGGGTCAAAAATATTGTGATTGTAGTCACGAAGAATATGCCCAAAGAACTGTATGGTTACACGCAGAGTATCAAAACGAAACATTTACTTATAAAAGAATAAACGCACCAAAACCATTACCACCACATATCATTGATGTTGATGCAACTTTAGAGGGAGAACTACCAGGTCAGCAAGGATTGCCTAGTGCCAATAAGTTACAAGAAGGTGCAGTAGAAAGATTGCATGAAGACATAAGAAAAGAGTTGCAAATGTCAGAATTGCACGAAATTTAAGCCTATATAGTTGTAGATAATAATACTCAAATAATGAAGAAAATTATTCCCTTCATTATGATAGCAGCAACTGGACTCCTTTCTACTCCAGTTAAAGCAGATTTGACTCACCGATTGTCTACGAGTACACAACTCAGTGTGGACGGGGCTGCAACACAGTCTTCACGCATAGGATCAACCTATACCGTAAGTGGTAGTAATATCACCGCAGGTACATTAGGTGGTCTTACAAAAGCAAGTGGTGACAACGCTGCAACAGCAGCAGCGACACAAACACAGGGATCTTATAGTGTCACAACAGCAGGATCGGCTTTCAGCCTTTCCGAGAGTTTCGTAATGGGGGACGCTGTAAATCCAATAGGATCAGGTGTAGATGTTAGCAGTGGTATTGTCGCAGACATGCCCGCTTACGGAAGCGTTGTAACTCAATCTGGTGGTGTAGCAGGTAGTCTTGCAGGTACTATTACCTCAGCAGGTGTGATGACACTAACAGCAGGTGGAGCAGGTACAACAGCTACTGGACAATTTGTGTCAGAAATTACCATAGATTAGTTATGACACATGAACATGAATCTGAAGAAGCTTGTTCTGGGTGTGGGTGCATTTGCCCTGACTGCGAATGCCCCGATTGCGATGTCTGTTCCTGTTGTGCCTAATTTCCAACAGGGCAGTATGACAAGCCGCACCGAGACAACTTCTACGGTGCAAGAAACCATAAATTCAATTGATTATCGTACAGGATGGGAGTACTCAGTAACGGGAGTAGGAGTAGACAACAACGGGGAAAATCTAAATCCTCCAGTGACTACATCAACAGTATCGGTGACACCAGGCGTGTCAGCGACAAATGGCAACGGGATAATAACGGGAAGCGTAACATCTTCTTTCGACTCGTTAGACTTCTCACAACCAACAAACTTTACAATAACAGATCCGACAGGTGCGTTCCAGTTCACTCAAAGTTACCAAGGACCTGGTATGACGAACCAAACAATAATACAACGGACAACCACAATAGAAAGCGTCACCGACACAACAAGCACATTTACGCAATAGCGACCATAGGTAGTCTTCTATCACCAAATGTCGCACTTGCTGAAGGCGTAGGAGGCGTGTCGGCCACAGCTAATCCAATAGCTAATTCGTCTGGTTCTGTGACGAATCAAGCTATACAGGTCCTACAGGGTCCATACATAACTAATACTTATGGTGGTGGAGTGCAATGTCAAGGAAGTACATTCAATGTAACACCATATATTCAATATGCAGATAGTAGAAAACATCCGTGGGAAGATTTCTATAATGAACCACAATATAATGTAACAGATATAAGTGGTAGAACAGTAGAGCAAACAATAACAGTTAAGAATTATCCGTGGGAATCATGGTATGACGATCGAACTAAGGCAGATGGCACTAGATGGTTTCCTGATGGCGAAGATATGGAGATTACAGTTGATGTCCCTGCAGGTGATGGTGTACCAGACGCAGTGCAAAATGGTAACTTAGAACCAACTTGGTTCAAACCAGTCAGGACTGACATGAAGGCAAATCAAAGTTTTAACTTTGGTGTCTCTGCAACATTGTCAATACCTATGAATAGGAAATTACAAAAGCAGTGCCAAGAGGCAGCACAGGCACAGATAAATCTAGCAACTCAAGTTGTATCTAATAAAAGACTTGATTTTGAATTGGCAAGATTAAAAAATTGTGGAGAACTTAAAAAACAAGGTATATTTTTCCATCCTAAATCTCAATACGCTGCTATATGTGCTGATGTAGTTGTTACAGCACCAGGCGGTATGGTTATACCACATGAGCATAACCTACCACAACCCAAATGGATTAATCCTTCTTCTTCACCTTCTGACCAATCGGAGGTAGACCTCTCGACTTCCGATATTCTTGGGTTACCCATTCAGATCGGGACATCCTCTTCTCAGGACGACCAAACTTCTTCTTCACAGCAGTAATACCTTTCTTAACAACAGGTTTTACAACTTTTAGAAGCAAGTCTGCTATTGGTTTAGCAAACAAGGCAGATACAGTAGCGACTGTTGCTATGGTTGCTGTTGTTGATACAGTTTCTATAGAAGGTAAGAATTGTTGCACTGCAGGAACTGGTTCCCAAATTGTCTCACAAATTTTACCATCAGGTGTTAATTTGTACTCTTTTATCTGTTCTTTCCCAGTTTGTGACCTATCACCTATTCTTCTAGCATTAGGAGGAGGACACTCTACTTCTTTTGGAGTTATTGGTGTATCAGGTGTTTCTGTATTTGAGTCTGGAGGAGGAGGTGGATCACCCGTATTTACTGGAGGAGGTTCTTCTTGTTCTACTTTTACTGTTTCCCATGTTAACCCATCTGATTTATAGTCAGCAGGTTCGTAATAAGGCATCCCACCGTCACATAATACAATATTACCTTTGGGGTCGTCATCTACTAATACCTTGTTCTTATTGCCTTCCTTCCGACTGGAATTCTCACGATTTATCTTCACGCAACCAGGTATATCCACAATTGGAGTTCCAATCTCAGTAGTTACTGGGACTCTTTGTGGAATCGCTGTTGGAGGATTTATCACCCAAACACGAGTATCACCTATGTTGACTTCACTAATTCTACTAAAGTCTATTTGAATACCATTTAGGTTAATGTAGGGAATTGACATAATACTGCTACAACTAAGGCAGTCCAGAAAATTTTAGGAATACGACTTAGGGGAATGTATGGGGATTTTTTATATACTAACATTACTTCATGGTAGTTCATACCGCTACTCCTGCATATGCAAATGTTGGTAGGCATATGATTGAAGCAAAAATAATGCTTAATATGATTGCTGAGCTATACTTCATTTTCTTTGGAGTTAGATTTGATACCTTTTTCTGCAGCATACAGTGCGAATGATTTAGTTGCTAAACCTTGCATTGTTTCTTTAATTGCTTGAGTGTCTGCATCAGAACAAATGTCCTGTTCAAAACATCCTACCACAGTCCCTGCTACTATGGCAAGTTCTGCGACTACTACTGCAAATACTAGACGGAATGCCCATAGACCACCGTTAAATCCTTTGATTGCTTTCATTTTGGTAAGTTATTTTTGTAATTTTTGGGTACTACAGATCCTTTCACAGGACCTGAAGTCTCAGGCCAAGCATTTTGTAATTGCTTAAAGACCTCTTCAGCAACTACTTGCCTAATTTGCTCAATTTGTGCATCCTGTCTTTTTTGAGGACCGTTACTATAATGGTCAATCGCTTGATTGCCACCAACCACAAGACCTGTTCCTACAACTGTTGCAGCAGTAACGCTAGTTGTTACTTTTTGAAAATCCATAATATTAGTATGCGTGAAGTATTTATCTAAGGCTAAATAACTGCAGCAACCTGTATCTACTGAGAGTGAGATGCCATTAAATAAGCTAGAAAATTTTATAAAGAATACCGAGGGTAGAATCCTCTATGTGAATCCAAATGATTTGGACTCTACAGATAGTATTACAAATCAAGGTAACTCTTTAACCAAACCTTTTAAAACAATTCAAAGAGCTCTTATTGAGTCTGCGAGATTCTCATATCAGTCAGGTATTGATAATGATGAAACTGATAAGACAACTATATTAATATATCCTGGCGAACATGTTATTGATAATAGACCAGGTTTTGCTATCAAACCAGATCCTACAGATGCAACCAGAGCATTATCAGTATCACCTGCAGGTGCAGAAACACTCGCTTCACTAACTTTTGGATTAAATCTTACTAGCGAATTTGATTTAACAGTAGAGAACAATGTATTATATAAGTTCAACTCAATTTATGGTGGTGTAATAGTTCCTAGAGGTACATCCATAGTTGGTATGGATTTGAGAAAGACTAAGGTAAGACCTCTATATGTACCAAATCCCACAGATGATTTTGTACCAAATTCTGCTATAATGAGGATAACAGGTAACTGTTACTTCTGGCAATTTAGTTTCTTTGATGGCGATGAAAATGGTTTAGTATATACAGATCACCAGAATTTTGATGAAGCAAATAGATCAAGGCCGACATTCTCTCATCATAAACTTACTTGTTTTGAGTATGCTGATGGTGTTAATGAGGTAGAGGGATTTGAGGCAGCAGGTACAGACCTAAGTATGTACTATTATAAGTTGAGTTATGCTTATCAAGAACCAACGGGTCGTCCAGTAAACTTTGAATGGCCGAATGTAGTAGGTGATTTTGATAAAGTTAGACCAGAATTTGAGATCGTTGGTGCATTAGGTAATGACCCTCTCATCATATCATCTATTTTTGCGGGTGATGGTACTACAGCAACTACTCAGGTAACTGTCACAACAACTTTACCTCATGGATTAACTGCAGGTACACCAATTAAAATTAGTGGTGTCAATGTTACACCTTATAATATATCAACATCTGTACAATCTGTACAATCTGAGACTAAGTTTACATATTTAATACCTGCTGTCCCTGCTAATTTACCTGCTACACCTACTAATATTAGTGCAGCAAGGGTGACAATTGAATCTGATACAGTAAAAGGTGCATCACCTTATATCTTTAACTTATCACTTCGTTCTGTTTATGGTATGAATGGAATGTTGGCAGATGGTGCAAAAGCAACAGGTTTCAGATCAATGGTTGTTGCTCAGTTCACTGGTATCTCACTACAGAAAGATGACAGAGCATTTGCGAAATATAATAAAGAGAGTCGTATCTATGAGTCAATACCATATTCAAAAACTACAGGTGCTACATTAAGTGCAGAGTCAAGTTCTACTGACCCAAATACAGTATATCACTTAGATAGCAGTGCAATATATCGAAAGGGTTGGGAACAAACTCATGTCAGGATGGATAATGATGCAGTCATGCAGATTGTGTCCGTGTTTGCTATTGGATTTAATGGTCATATCAAAGGTGAGGGTGGATCTGACGCATCTATCACCAACTCCAACTCAAACTTTGGACAACATGCTTTACTATCAGGTGGATTCAGACCAGATGCTTTTCCGAGGGACGATCAAGGATATATTACACACATAGTTTCTCCTGAGTTTGTATCAACTTTTGATGAAGATATAGACAAAATATCTTATTTCCAGTTAGATGTAGATAAAACAAAGCAAGCAGGAATATCATCACACTTATATCTCGCAGGATTTGATAGAGAAGATGTACCACCACTTGCATTAACACAGGGATATAGATTAGGTGCAAACTTAAACGAAAAATTATATGTGTCAATAGGTGGAACTGAGTTTGGTTCTCCAGTTTACATGCCAGAGAATATAACCGTAGGTGTTCAAACTGCTAGTATTGGAATCAACTCTCATCAAGGAACTAAATTTAGTCCTGCATCAGCACCTAATACCAATTTTGAACTAGCAATTAACGATATTGGTATTATTGATGGTGAGACAGTTCGTGTTATAAGTGAGGATGGTGATTTACCAGAGGGATTAGAACCAAACAGAGTTTACTTTGCTATCAAACCTACACCAACTGCATTAAAATTAGCAAGCACATTTTCAAATGCTGTAAATGGTATTCCCATATCAATTTTTGGTGGTACTAATTTAAGAGTAGAAAGTAGAGTAAGTGATAAGAATCCAAATGATATTGGACATCCAATTCAATTTGATGATACTCAGCAAAACTGGTATGTATTGAGTGAAAATAATTCTAACCTATTTGATCAAATTAAGAATAATGATTATGTTAAAAATGATGATAAAACAGATTCATCATACTTTAAGAGATTTGAAGATCGTAGAGGTATTGATAACAAATTATATAAAGTTCGTTATGTAATTCCAAAAGAAGCAAGTAACTCAAGAGATCCTGTAGAAGGATTTATTTTGCAGCAATCTGCTTCAACTGGATTTGCAAAAACATCTGACGCTACTAAAACTACAATTACTCAAGAAGATAATAATTTCAAGAGAAATTACGGGTTTATCGCAACAACTAGCGAAGTTGGTGGTACAGTAACAGTCAGGGTAGAGAAACCACATAGAGTAAGAGAGGGTCAGATGATACTGGTCGAGAATGTTCTTGACAGTAATAACCCTACAGGTGTTGGAAAGAAAGGTTATAATGGATTCTATACTGTAACTGCAGTTCCCAATAGCATGGAGTTTCAGTATAAAAATGTCGATATAGATGGTGATGTAAAAAATACTGGTAACTTTATAGACAATACTGCAACTAGAGATCAAGGTTTACCTAGATTTGCTGTAAAGGATAATAAAGGTAACTTTGATGTTTATAGATCGACTGTGCTAAAACCTTATGTTAAAGATGAGACTGATGGTGTATATCTACTAGAAATTTTAGCATCTGATTATTCACCACCTGGCGAATTTTCAAATCAAAAATACAGTCAACAGGTTAGTGATTTTTATCCACAATTAGATAGAGATAATATAAGAAAGAATCCACCTGCAACAAAATCATTTGCTAGAAGAACTCCTCTGGGTAAGGTTGACTCTAACAACTTACTTAACTCAGCAACCAGAGAAGCAATAGATAAATTTGCACAAAACTTTGGTTTAGGTATTGGTGTTTCTAGTGTTTCACCAGTATCAGCAGGTATTGTAACAGTTCAACTAACAGATCAACATTCTCTCAATGGTATTGCTGATTTTGATAATCCCTCATTTATGAGTAGTGGTACAGGATTTGCTACTACAGATAAGTATAATGTAAGATTATTAGATGGAGGACAAAATTGGAATGGTGCAACTGCACACATTACAGTTGGTGTTGGTTCTACTGCAATAACCACATTTGAAATACAATCGCCTGGTTCTGGTTATCAAGGTGGTGAAACATTATTCCCTGAGAATTTTGTAGGAGCATCAATTGGAGTTCCAACCACAGGATTAATCAGTGGTATCAATGACACAATTCAAGTCACAGGTATTGGTCAAACTGTTGGTGGATATTTTAGAATTGTAAGTGTCCCTTCTAAGAGTAGTATTGCTATCGCTGCTACAACAGGAGATCCAACTATATTAGCAGGTCAATATGTCTTTAACTCAGGTCCTTCTGTTGCCATAGCATCCACTCAGTTTGATGCAACAACAGGATTAACAACATTTACCACAACATTACCTCATGGTATTAGGCAAGGATCACAGTTTACATTGGTAGATAACAATAATAATAAAGTGGGTGACTACTATAGTAATACTATTTCAAATCCTAATCAGTTTACAGCAAAAACAGTTACCGATCCAGTATATGTTGCAGGATTCAGAATCTTACCACATGCTTTCTCAGACAATAATCAAGCAGTTAATGTCAAAGAGGCAATAGGTTCTCGATACTTCAAGTTATATGGAAATGATACTGTTGGACTAACAACTGATGTTGTAACTACAACTACAGCGTTCCCAGTTCAGCATGCTAGTGGTATCGGAACTGCAAATAGATTCCAACTAGGAGATTACTTAGAGATTGATGAGGAGATCATAAGAGTATCTGCTACAGGATTAAGTGGAGCAAATAATGATTCTCTTACTGTTCTTAGAGGACAGTTGGGAACAGTTCCTAAGAACCACAAAATTAATTCTCAAATTAGAAAACTGAATACCCTAGCAGTGGAGGGTAGAAGACCGTCCATACTAAGGGCATCTGGACACACATTTGAATATCTTGGTTATGGTCCTGGTAACTATTCTACTGCATTGCCACAGGTTCAAAATAGAACTCTAACTGAGACAGAGGAATTCCTTGCTCAATCACAAAACAGAGGTGGTGGTACAACTGTTTATACTGGACTGAACAACAGAGGTGACTTCTTCATTGGAAACAAGAAGATTAACTCTGCAACTGGACAGGAAAAATCATTTGATATTCCTATTCCTAGCATAACAGGTGAAGATCCTTCCGCAAACTCTGTTGTATTTGATGAAGTTACTGTTAAACAAAGATTGAATGTTGAAGGTGGTACAGGTCAAAATATACTATCTCAGTTTGATGGTCCTGTTACATTTACAAATGACATATCTATGACAGGTAAAGTTGTATCTAGTGGTAGTATTGAACTAGCAGGTACAATAGACTTTACAGGTGAGTTCCCTAATGGTGCTGTTGTTAATAATGTGATAGTCGGTGTTGGTACTAACAAAACTGAGATCACAACTAAAACCAATACAGGTGATTTAATTCTTAATGCTTCGCCAGGTTTTAGAGTTGCAATTGCAACTGAAACACAGTATGATGCACCAGTAATTTATAATCAACTGGTACAAAATACAGGATTCACAACATTTAGTGGTGATGTATTCTTCGCAGGTGCAGGTGCAACATTCTGTGGAGGACCTTTACATGTTTGTGATGACATTGTTGCGTTCTATGGTCAAACATCTGACATATCATTAAAAGAGAATATATCACTATTAGATAATCCTCTTGCTAAAGTTATGCAAATTCGTGGTACTGAATATGATTGGAAGGAAGGTAACAAAAACTATTCTGGACATGATATTGGTGTGATTGCACAAGACATTGAGAAGGTTTTACCCGAAGCAGTATCAACTAAACCTGATGGAACTAAGGGTGTCCACTACAACAAATTAATACCTCTACTAATCGAGGCAGTCAAAGATCTTTCCAATAAGGTTGATGACATTAAAGATAAATAACTTACAGGGTTTTACCTACTTAAAATAATGCCAAGTAATTATAAAACAGTAATTAATTTCAGAGATGGTATTCAAGTTGATACTGATGATCTGATTTCTAATAATGGTCTGGTAGGTATTGGTAGTACCATACCTCGACAACAGTTAGATGTCCGTGGTAATGTAATAGTATCTGAAAATTCTGAATTTAATAATGTAAAAGTTACGGGAATATCAACATTTCAGAATGATATTGCTGTTAGTACGGGAGCATCAGTTGGTATAGGAACATCCGTTCCAGAGGCAGCATTTCAAGTAGGTGTAGGGACAACTGGATTTACGGTATCAGAAACAGGTATAGTAAATGCAATTCAATATTTTGGTGATGGATCACAGTTAAAGAACATCCCTGCTTCAGTTTGGGTAAATCCTGGTGCAGGTAATACGATATATTCCTTAAAAGATGTTGGTATTGCTACAGAGCAACCTAGAGGTGGTGCAGATTTTGGTGTAGGTCATGAGATATTCTTTGATGGTGAAAGTGGTATTGGTACATTTGAAGGGATAGTAACAAGAAATATTACAGTATTAAATCAAACAGGTGCAGGTCAGGGTAATGTAAATGCTGAGGTTGGTACATTCTCATCCATCTCTGTATTTTATCAGGTTACTGCCCCAGAATTCATAGGAACTGCAACTAACGCAACATTAGCGGATAATGCACAAGGATTAACTGGTTCACCAGACATAACTGTTAATAATATTTTAGGTGTAGGAGGAACATTCTCAGGTATTTCAAGTTTCTCTACATTACAAGTATCAGGTGGAATCGTAGGTAGTAATGGTATAATTACAGCAAATACATTTAGTGGAACTGCAACCACAGCGTCTAATGCAGCGATTGCATACGCATTGGCAGGTGATCCAGACATACAAGTAGATTCTGTTGACATCAATGGCACAGCACCTACATTCCTCAGAGGTGCAGGTGTTAGTACAGTAGGAGAAGATTTAATTGTTGGAGAATTCTTAGGAGTAGGACTTACTGAATCTGCTATTGGTGATGCTGCAGGATTTATCGGCACAGTCAGAGTTCACAATGGAGATTTAATATTAGGTGGAAGTATATCAATTGGTGGTAGTTTAGTTGGTACAGTTGAATTAGGTTCTACACAAAATATAAATGTACTGAATGTCGGTGCAGGTCTATCAGTTGCAGGTATATCAACATTTCAAGGAACTGTAACAGGTGGTGCTGACTTTAATGTAACAGGAACAGTAACCGCACAAGAATTAGACGCAACATCTAGTTCAAATATAGGTGGAGGACAAACTATTGGTGGTAGTCTTGTAGTTGGTAATTCCGTAGCAGGTTCTTCCGTATCAATATTAAATGGTGGTGGATTAATTGTTGGTTCTGGCATCACTATGAATGGTGCTATTGTTGGAGCAACAGATATACAATCATCAGGAGATTTACAGACAGGAAATATAGTTGGACAAAATATCACAGGTTCTAATCTTAATGTCGCAGGTATTTCTACATTAGGTGCTGCTGAGTGTAGTACCTTAGATGTAGCAGGTAGTTTAAATGTAACGGGTATTGGAACTATATCTACGGGTGTTATTGAAATTGATGGACTAACAGGTGTTGTATCTGCACTAGGATATAAAGCAACTGGAGTTAGCACATTTAACGATATATTAGTAACAGGTGGTCAAAACACACAAATATTTGGACAATATATTGGTATTAATACTGCACAAAAACAAATAACTGATGGTCTTGAAATATATGCCACACAGTCAGAAATCTTTTTAGATCCTGATAGTCAGGGTGTTGGTATTGGTTCTACATCTGGAGACAGAATAGACAACAGTAAATTATATGTTGGTTATGCTAGATTACCAGGCACAAATGAGTTAGAGGATGTAGTAAGTATATTTGAAAGTGGTAGTATAGGAATTGGAACTACAGCAGTTGCAGCAACATCTAATGGTGTTGAAAATATAGAAATATACAGGAACATCAAACTATATGGAGATCATACAGGTATTGGTGGTACTGTTGGTATGGGTACTAACATAGTTCAGATTGGTTTCAATACTGAGCAACCTGGCGGTGCATTAGATATGCGAAATGCAGGAGGTCCTCTATGCCTACCAATTTGCGAAGGAAATACAAACAACAGTGGTCAGTCATTCTTCCATAGTGACGGAGATCAAACTGGTAACCTATGGTTTAGTAGGCATGATATGACCCTGAGACTTGGTATGGGTCAAGGTGATGGTAACTTTATAGGAATACTTACAGAAACATTTGGTAAAACACTTAATGATTTTGTATCAGTCAGAGGATTTAAAGGTCCTATATTTGAGAGTGAAGCAAATAAAACTGCACAAACACCATTTGAACCCTCAGATGAACCAGTTGGTTGGTCAACATCTAACATGGGTTATTTCTCACCTACTCATCAACTTCAAGTATATTGTGCAGACGATCAGTGGAGATCATTAGTAGGTAGTGCAACCACTGGTTACGAAATAATTACAGTAGGAAATACTGCGGTGCTAAATCTAGTTGGAGTAGGTTCTATTGTACTAGGTTCATTCAGTTAATGTTATGGCAGCACCAGATTGGTCAAATACCACACAAAGACTATTAAAAACATCACAATATCCAAATAATACTGAGTATTCATTTGGTACAATCAGGGCAGCGATAGGTGATACATCTAAATCCATATCTGCATCTGAAATGTTCAGAGTTACTGATATAGATGCACCATATAATTTCCCTGCACATCCTACATCTAGTACACCTCATTTACCATACATTTTAGATGCTGTAGAAAATGTAGGAGTTCCTACAAGTGGTGCTATCTCACCTCAAGATGTTAAGGACATTATAAAAGAATATTGTATAGAACAAGATCCAAACGCAACTGAACAACAATTTGATGTAGGTACACTTACAGGACCAGATACACCAACTAATAATGTAAACTGGGGTAATAATCTTAATAGAAATATAACTAAACTCTTAAAAATTAGAGGTAGGATGGTATCGGATCAAGTCAGCGTCCCTGCTGTATCCATTGCCAGTTCTGCATCATCTAATCTTAATATATTTGTTGCTAATTCCCCTGCAGGTATGGGTATCATGGCAGCAGGTGGAGCAAAAGGTGTTGGTTCTGGACAACCTGGCGGTCATGCTATTAATATTACTAATCCATCTGCACCCCCATCTAGGGTTGTATTTGTAGAGTGTGAGGGTTCAACTTCTAAAATCTGGGCAGGTGGCGGTGGTGGATATGACGGTATAAACGGTGTGCCTGGTTCACCTGGCACTGCTAATGTCACGCCTGGTTCGCCTGGTGCAGACGGATCGCCTGGTTCAGATGGTCAAGACGGATCGCCTGGTTCATCTGGTTCTGATGGATCGCCTGGTGCAGATGGTCAACCTGGCACACCTGGTTCACCTGGCACACCTGGTCAACAAACTTGGACATCATATAAGTGGCAGAGGGTAGCAGGTACAACACAAGAAACTATTTTAAGTTATAGTCAAAACTGTTCAAGACGCAGAGAATGGTGGTCAAGGTATCCCAGTTGTCAAACTACAACTCAAGCAACTCAGCAAACTAAGAATACTAGAACAAATCAACAATACGCAGTACAAAACCGTGCCAATATGTCAGGTGGTGCGGGCGGAGCTGGTGGATCTGGTGGGCAGGGCGGATCTGGTGGAGGCGGTGGATCTGCAGGGTACGGTGGATCTAAAGGATTCGGTGGCACAGGCGGACAGGGCGGATCGGGCGGAATAGGTGGATATAATGGTGTAGGAGGAACTAGAGGATTTGCAGGGTCAGGATCAGCAGCAAGAGGATGGAATAATCTCTCAGGTACATTAACCAGTTCTGGAGGAACACCTGGCACACCTGGCACACCTGGCGGGGCAGGAACACCTGCTACAGCAGGGCAACCTGGCACAGCAGGGACACCTGGCACATCTGGAGGAAGTGGTACAAGTGGTGGATCAGGTTCAGCAGGGACACCTGGCACAGCAGGGCAACCTGGCGGTTCTGCTCAAGGTGGTAGTGCTACAGATGGGCAACCTGGTTCACCTGGCACAGATGGGCAACCTGGCGGTGATGGTTCAGATGGAACACCTGGCACAGATGGGACACCTGGTTCACCTGGCACACCTGGTTCACCTGGCACAGGTGGTGGTGATGGGCAACCAGGAACGCCAGGAACGCCTGGTACACCTGGTGTTGCAGGTGGTGACTGGGGTAAATCAAATCCTGGTGGAGGTGCTGCAGGAAGGGCAGTTAATGGTAATAAATATCAAGTGATACCAAATGGAGGAGACATTAGAGTAATCTTCTAATTTTTTATGGCATATTATCCTATATTACCTCATCCAACTTATGATGAGTGCGATTTTGCAACTTGGGAAGATGGATTCACACAGGAAGAGTGTGATAAAATCATTCAACTAGGTGAGTCTAGTAAGGCACAGACTTCTACAGTGGGTGGTGACCCAGAGCATCAAGATACAAATACAGAAATAAGAAAGTCGTTAAACTCTTGGATTGGTTTAAATAACGATAGCGAATGGATATATCAAAGGTTATCAAATATAAGTAGGTGTCTTAACGGATTACACTGGAGATTTGACATATCTTGTTTTAGTGAGGATTTACAATACACCAGATATAATTCTGATGGTTGTTTCTATGGATGGCATATAGATAATGGTGTGAAAGGATCAGAGCATCCTCAAAGAAAACTGAGCATCACCTTACAGTTGTCAGATGGTGACGAATATGAGGGTGGTGATTTTCAGATTCATTCAAGCAAACTATCCACACTTCCAAAGAAAAAAGGTTTAATTGTTGCCTTTCCAAGTTATTCGTTACATCAAGTGACACCTGTAACTAGCGGAAGTAGGAAAAGTCTGGTAGTATGGTTATGTGGTAAACCGTTCCAATAAGAAAAGTGGCACATCCTATCTCGCACAAAGGGTATAAAATGGTGTATAATAGAGATATGAAGAACACACATCTCGAACACCTAGAAGATAATATACTCAATGGTTCTCCAGAAGAAACTGTTGATTTTTTAAAATCATTTGGTTATATGCTGACAGGCAAACAATCAAATCTTAAGATCAGTACTAAGTGGGACGGTGCACCTGCAATTATTTGTGGTATTGATCCACAGACTGATAGATTTTTTGTTGGCACTAAATCAGTATTCAATAAGTTCAATCCTAAAGTTTGTTATACAGAGACAGATATAGATTTATATTATTTTGCACCCGAAGATAAAGGGTTAGCAGACAAACTTAAAACATGTCTTAAGTATCTACCTACACTAGGTATCAGAGGTATGGTTCAAGGAGATTTATTATTTACTAATGATACAAGATATGCAAATTTAGATGGAGAAAGATATATTACTTTTACACCTAATGCTCTTACTTATGCTGTACCAGTTGACTCACTCAAAGGTATTAGTATTACTGAGGCAAAGTTAGGTATTGTATTTCACACAGTTTACTTAGGAGACACCATACAAACTGCTACAGCAGCAGTAAATGCACCTCTAAGAATACCTAGCACTGCTGAGTGTTATGTTGCAGATGCTAACTTTGTAGATGAGTCTGGTATTTGCAAGTTCAATGTGCGTGATAGTGCCAAGTACACTGCTCTAATCAATCGTGCAACTGGTTCACTAAAAAAATCTAGTAAGTTCCTTAAACTCATTCATGAGTATGGCACATCTAAGTTTTTGATGGCAACACTATTCAAACAGTATTTCAATCAGAGAATTCGTACTGGTAAAAATATTGTTGATACTAAAAGAGTTGCAGGGGACTTCGCAATATTTTACTCTAACAAAATGGAGGAAGAGATCAGAAGTAAAAAAACTGAAACAAGTAAGAAAAGATATAGACACATGAGAGAAATGGGTCTAAGATTCATACAACAAAATGAGTTAGAAATATATTTTGTATGTGCATCTTACATATCAGTTCGTACTGCTAAAAGTATGGTTATCAAACAGTTGAACAAAGTAGATAAGATAAAAACATTTGTAAATAATGTACCTAGTCAACCAGAGGGATATGTGGTATCCTATAAAGGAACTAATCTAAAATTTATTGATGATGAGTTCCGTCAAGCAAACATTACCGTTGTAAAATCATGGGCAAAGTAGTGCATAACACTAAAACAAGTTTGAGGGAAGAAGCAAAAGTATTCTTGCCACAAATAAAAGAATTATATCCTGACATAGACGATACTTTGCTTGATAGAGTATCCAAGTGGTGTGTGGTTTATTCAGATAGTAATAAACTAGAGGATGTGAAAGTGGCAATTGGAAGGTGGAAAGAAACATTTGGGGAAAAATTATGAAAAATCCTACATTTAAGGACTTTATCAAAGTAAGAGAATATATTACTTTAAAGTATGATTATTATGCTAGGTTGGGTAGGTTTGTAGATTTATCTCCAGAAGAGAGAATTGAACAAGAATCTTGTTGGAAATTAATTAGAGAGATAAAAGGTTTTATGGACAATGTAGAGGAAAATTTTGAAGATCCAGATATGATGTTTGATTTTCTACTTGACGATAAAGTTATTCCATTTAATGCTTTACAAAAAGATGATGAAGTTTAAAGTTTATGATGATTTTATAAGTCCCAGTTATCAAAAAATAATAGAAAAACAACTATTAAGTCAAGAGATAGCGTGGTCATGGCGAGATTCTATGGACTACAAGGGCGAGAAAGGTGGTTATCCACAGTTTATTCTTAATATATTTGAAGACAATCGTATATGGGACATGCCCCTGTATCATACCTTAATTGGAATGATGAGTGAAATAGTAGATGGTATATTATTAAACTATCAACCAGTTAGAATTAGAGGTATATTACAGACACCAATAACTAAAAAATTACCACACTATCCACCGCATACTGATACCACAGATGCAGGTGGTTTTAGTGCTATATATTATGCTACAGATTCTACTGGCGATACCTATCTATTTGATGAATGTGATTTGAATGATAGAGTAGAAATTGACAGACATAATCATGAATGGAAACCAGTGGATCAAGTGTCACCAAAAAAAGGTAGATTGATAGTATTTCCCTCGAATTATTATCATGCAGGATCACCGACTCAAAGTGAGAGAAGAGTCCTAATCAATTTTAATTTCTTTCCTATAAAATGAGTAGAAAAATTGCCATAGTTGGAGCAACACCCGAAGCATTTATTCAACTTGGATTATTAGTCAACAACAGAAGATATGATGCTAGGGAAAAATATGGTGATGATGAGTTCACCTTAATACATGACCCTGACAAAGTATATCCATACATGTTAAGTGGCATAGGAGTTGCCTTTCAAGAAATATTAGAGAGAGAAATATTTTTTACGAAAAGAGTCCTAGAAAAATATTGTGATGGTGTGGATAGTTGTGGATACAAATATGTTGGTTGGGGTAATAGAAGAGATAAGAATTTCATGGTGTCAGGTTGTAGCAATACATTTAATATTGAAAAACTTAGGAAATTATTTCTTGATGACGGTGGAAAAATATTTGGCGATAAAGTAAGTATAGTTCAACAGACTATCGACTCATTTCAAGTTACAGATGATGGATGTACGATTAATGGTAATGAATATGATTATGTAATAGACTGCACAGAAAAAAATCCACTGGGATGGGAAGATGATTATATGAATCCTAGTGTTGTATTCAGTAATACTGCATTAATATTTGAGAATCCCGAACCAAGTCATTGGAATTATACTATTGAGTATGCTGCACAATACGGTCATATAGTGGGCATACCGTTACAGGATAAGCAAAGATGGGTTTACCTATACGATTCATCAATATGCACCAAAGAACAGGTTATAGAGGATTTTAAAGGGGTATTTCCAGAGACATTTATAAACTTATCTTTAAATAATAATTGGGATGAAAATAGTTTTATACCACATAATTGGAAACCTAAAATATCAAATTATGTAATACATCCTAAAAATAAAAGATACATTAGAAATGGATCTGCACTTATTAATATAGAACCTGGTGCACCTGGTACAAGTGCTGAATCAAGTGCCTTTATTGCAGAGCAAATATGTAGGTATTTGTTTAATGATAATGCTAGAGATAGAGAAGTGCATGACCACATGTTACAGTTGCAATTTAGTAGTTTTATTATACAAACTTTACAGTCTTTCTTATGTTTTACATATCAATATGGTTCAAGACATGATACACCATACTGGAATAGAATTAAAAAAGAAGCAACAGAGTATTTGAATAGTCCAGTATTCTCACATCCTGGCGTATTTGCAGGTCATAAGTTCTTAGATAATATTATAAGTGAGACATTTACAGAGGAAGATTTTAGAATAGCACATCACTCACAAAATGCTAGTGGAGCATTAATATTACCGTACTCATGGATGAATAATGCAAATATGTTTTATGAGTATTCATTAGGTTTAGGTAGTCCATATTCTCATTTATTATCAACTTTGGGTAATGTTGATCCACCAGAACCATTTGGAGAAATAGGATACGATTGTATATGAATTTTGAACATAAAAAAATAGTTATAGTTGGAGGTGGCACATCTGGGTTGGTTGCTGCTGCACTAATGAATAATTTTTGGAAAGAGAAAGTTGATATATCAATATATTATAATCCAGAGAATCAAAGTATAGGTGTGGGAGAAGGAACTACACCTAGTTTTGTTGATGTATTTCAAGAAACTTTAGGATATAACACAGAGGATGCTATTAGAGAATTAGATGCAACAATCAAGTTAGGTGTATTATTTAAAGATTGGATTCCAGACACAGAATACTATCATGGATTTGCAGAGGTCACTCATGATGAAACAGATACTAGAAATCCAGAATTATCAAGTAATGTAAGTTCATTTTATTCTTTAATTAATAATTGTTATGATGGTGGTATTAATTTCAGTAAGGCAACTAATACCGTCCCTGCTAATAATGAGTTACATAAACATGATTTTGCATTTCATATAACAACAGATAAATTATGTGGTTTTCTGTTCAAATATCTCAAAGGTAGAGTTGATATTATAGAAGATAAAGTAAGTGAGGTAAAAACTGATGGTAAAAATATTCAGAGTATTATATGTGAGAAGAGTGGAGAAGTGACTGCGGATCTATTTGTAGATGCAAGTGGACTTGATGCTATGTTACTTAATAAGTTAGATGATGCAGAATGGGTAGATTTATCAGAGCATTTACCGTTAGATAGGGCAATACCACAGAAAGTAAAAAATAACAGTGGTTCTATTCCAAGTTACACACTAGCAAATGCAACTAAGCATGGGTGGATTTGGCAAATCCCGTCACAAACTGAATATGGTACGGGTTACTTGTATTCATCTAAGTTTACTACTGATGAGGAAGCAAAGGAGGACTATAATAATTGGTTACAAAAAAATCATTCAGTTGAATTAAATGATGAACCTAGAATAATTAAATGGAATAGTGGGTATCAAAAGAAAGCATGGATCGGTAATTGTGTAGCAGTAGGTTTAGCAGGGGGATTTATTGAACCTCTCGAAGCATTGACCCACCAATATCTCACTTTTATGATAGAAACATTCTTGAGTGTAAATTCTACTCTCAAGAGTTTAGAATATAATAGAGATAGATTTAATATGTGTCAGAATAAAAAACTATTTGATTACACACAATTTTTAAACTTACATTATTGTACAAATAGAACTGACTCTAAATTTTGGAGACACATGAAAGATCACAAAACTGATTGGGTAAAAACAATAGAGGAAAAATGTAAACATGAGTTCCTAGATATATTTGATACTGACGATATGTTGGATTACTGGGGAAATGATAATTACATACAGGTAATGAAGGGTATCAATATGTTTAATCAAAAGGCAGTTATGGAGTATATGTGGTCAAGAAAAAATCCAGAATTATTATATGATGATGCTAAACAACAACATGATTCTCTCACACATGAAAAAAGTAAAACTGTTATGGTAGATCATAGGGAATATTTGGAGACAGTTAAAGAACTGTCACATTTGCCCTATCTTTCTTGACAGGATGCATTATAATAGAAACATGAGAGGGATATACGGTTGCTATGCCCGAACATTAAGTCCTATAAGGCAGCAGTAGGGGTGCAGGTGTAAGCGATTCCCATAGCGTAAATTTGGGCAACATGGGTGAAACCCAGATCATTGCCCCGTTCCCTCTCATCAAACTATTATGAAAATTCCAAAAAGGTCAGACATGGTAACATCACAAATTGCAGGTAGAAATGCTAAGAAAGCAGGGCATGAATTTGAACACAGACTTGCACTTACATTTGACAATTTGTTTGGTGGTAAACATAAAGTTGATGGTAGATCAAATACCAAAGTTGATATTGTAGAAGAGAATAGTAACTGGAAGTATTCAGTTAAGAGTGCATCAAAGAATCATACTCAAGTAGGATTATATTCTACCTCTAAATGGATCGAACATTTCAAATTAGAGGGTACATTATGTGAACTATTCTTAACTCAGTTTTTCGGTTATCCTAATAAGGAACAGGTATCTATAGTCCAGAAAAAACATCCTAAACTAAAACTTACTGATAAAGAAATACATCAGAATAGGGTATATAAGGAAAATATTGAAACTAAGGTATCAGCAGCATTTCTCAGGTGGATTAACACCAATAAAATGGAAGTTTTAAGAGTAATTGTTGAGAGAGGATTCTCAGGAGAAAGTATCAACACACTTATTTGGCATAGGAAGGGAACAGAGAATATAACTATGATCCCTTTACAAACTTTACAAAGTAAGGTTAAAACTGGTAAGTGGACATTAAATAATACTACCGCAGAGTTTAGAACAAAGGATGGCGAGAAGTTATTTCATTTACAGATGAAAGGATCAGGTAAAAAATATACTTCGGGTTATCATGGAATGATGTTTCACATTTACAGATGAAAAAACTATTAAAAAGATGGAGACTTAAGTTTCTATTAAAAAGAAAAAATCCTAACAAAAAAATAACAATTACCGACAATCCTGACGGATCACAAACTATTACAATACTATGAGTGACAAACATTTTTATTCCATTAATATCATGAGTGATAACAAATACTTTGGTGCTAGAGATATTATGTCAGATGAAGCATGGGACATGGTATGGGAAGGACTTAAAGAATATTGTAAAGCAAATGATATGGAGGAAGATTATATAAAGTATGATACTTATTTTAGAAGTCATTTAACAAACAAAACTGCTAAACACAGACAAAAGTATTGTAAGGAGGGCATGGATTCAATAATAAAAATGTTCGAGGTTACTGAAGCAACTGAACTGGATACACCAAAATGAATAAAATTAATGTAGGATTTGATTTGTTTCAAATGGAACAACTAGACCATATTCTTAATGAGATAGAAGAAAACCCAAATTTCAAAGATAGGTTTATTATAGATGAAAAGGCATATCATGAAATAAGGGATGTTGTCAATAATGTAAAAAAATGTTATAATGAAGCATTAGATCAGATCGGATTTACCGTTCAAGATCATTTTTTAGACAAAAACGACTATCCAGACAAATGTAATGAGGTCATCCAAATTATTAATGAAAAAATATAAACCTATCGTACTTGCAAGAATGATAGGCACTTATGGTATAATATTAGGATACTTCATCACATTACATATTAGTACATATCTTGGTGCTATGTTCAATGTCGTATTTGAGTTAATGGCATTACCATTTTACTTAAAAAATAAAATGTGGGATGTTGTTATTATGTTCATTTTCCTATTAACAATAGGGTTTAGTAAACTAGCAGTAGGAGTTTCTTAATGGAAACAATCAAAATTAGAAATCAAGTTAAAAGTAAATTTTATTATTGGTTTTGGGGAATTGCAACTATATCAGTATTTACAGGTCAATTGTATGTTGGGTCAGGGTATCGAAGAATGGCGGATACAAATGATGCAATATCAGCAGATATAAATTTGTTAGTTGAAACTTTGATCGCACCTAAGATAGAGATATATCAGGAGGATGATTATTATTTTAGAGACTATCCTACAGATGGAGTAATCAGATGAATTTTATTTCCTACATTAAACATAAAATCAAATACTTTGCAGAAAAGAGGAATGTGCCAGTAGAAAAAGAGTCACACAAACATGTAAGAAGAGATTTAGATCGTCTATAATGGGTACATGATAAACCAAATTATGAACACCTACGATTCCCCTTATGAGATAGGACTTGGCGATAGCGTCAACTACAACTTTAAGAATTATCTAGTTCTTATTAATTACATCAAAGGCGAAACTGATGCTAAAGGTTATACACCAGAATCAAATCGCACTA
>MDTC01196598.1_pt1 | contig 37714 bp, 27 predicted proteins | sample 811181 | NCBI WGS metagenome assembly MDTC01 (sample SAMN05326644, study PRJNA326480) | marine metagenome | isolation source: seawater | place: Pacific Ocean: North | collected 2011
AACAACACAAACAAAAACAAAAAGTTGCCCACTAACTCGCCCCTGAAGAAGCGAGACTGCGTGGGCTTGATCTCGTTCAAACTCGTAAAAACCATCCCCGACACCGTATATCTCGCCAAGATGGGTTATCCCAAATACAAAGGACGCCACAGAGGCTCACCTGTGGAGGCAGCCTTTTCTCATCAAGGTCGCTACGCCTGGATCTCCAACTACAAAACGTTTGGGCACGGCTTTCCGAGAGCTGCTCGGGACAAATGCAACCCAAATCAGCGCCTCGATAACAGCTTTGTTTACAAAGTAGACACCCAAAGCCTCTCTATCACACACGCGATCATGGTCGGCGCTGTACCCAAGTATGTCGCTGTAACCCCTGACCAAAAATATGTCCTCGTCACAAACTGGTGTAGCTGGGATGTCAGCATCATCGACGTCAACACACATCGAGAGATCAAACGCGTTCCGGTTGGACGCTATCCTAGAGGGATCGCCATATCACCAGATAGCAGCTATGCGTACATCGCAGTCATGGGGACGTATCACATCGCACGGCTCGATCTCAAGACATACAAACTCCGATGGTGGCGACACATCGGGCGACTCCCAAGACACCTGAATATATCTCCCGGTGGACGATATCTCTACGCGAGCTTTAGTGGTGAACAACGTGTGGCAAAGATAGACATCAACAGTGGGAAGGTGATCAAAAAAGTTCGAACGGGTCGCGCCCCCCGGAGTATGATCATCTCGAAGGATGGTCGCTTTCTGTATGTGGTCAACTACTTTGGTCCATCTGTCACACAGATCCGTACAGCCGATATGAAGGTCCTCCACACACACAAAACCAGACCTCGTCCGATCGGCATTACATACGATGATCAAACCCACCATGTCTGGGTCGCGAGCTACCGCGGCAGCCTTGAGGTCTTCAAGTCAAATGAAAAAATCGCACCAAGCAAAAGACGCAAACGCAGAAAGCGATAGTCATCCCTCACAGCGAAGAATCATGTTGAGTCTACAGACCTTCAATGACGACGAGGAGCCTCCCCTGCTTCCAACCAACGACAGCAGGCTTCTTACGAGGTCGAGGTGTGATAAGTAGCTCAACCCCCCAAGCTATCAGGACTCCCGACCCTGTCCCCACAACATTCCAGAACATATCCTTCCAGGAAGGGTGACCCAATCCAGCAAGATCAGCGAGTTCTTTGGCAGTCCCCGCCAGCAAAGGTACACCAAACCCAAGCAAGAACCGCATGGGTCGCCACTTCGAGACCAAGACCCCTACACCATATCCCGCCATCGCAAGCCCCGCGCTCACAGAGAAATGCAACGCCTTGTCACTACCCAACCAAGGATCCACCTCAGCAGCTTCACAAACGCAAGGTGCCATCCCCCAAATGAGCAGAGCACCCCACAAAACACACCACCTCATGAACTCTTCTTTGAGCGAAGCCGTTGTAAGCCTGCGTCCTTGATGCGCTCACGTAATGCTTCGGGATCAGGTGGTTGTTCGAGCTGTGAGGGATCCTGAAAGAAGCTCTCCAACAACGCGAGACTCCTCGCACAGTAAAAGCCGTCTGTGATGCGTTCATCAAACGTATACTTGATATTGACAACATCTGAAACACGCATTTCACCGGACTCCTGATCAACGACGGGCGCTTTCTTGATCCGACCAATGACGGCAAAAAAGGGAATCGTACCGTACTCAAAGAGATGGTGAAAAGGCGCATCGAGACCAATGCTTCCGAGATTGGCAAGGAACATACTCGCGTACATGGGGTCCGGTTTGATCAAAGACGCTGGAAGAAGACCGTAAAAATCGAGCAGACGCTGCCCCCATAAGATGAGTCGCAACATAAAACGAGGCAAACGCGTCAACACACTGACCTCCTTCTCTGAGGTCGTCTGTTCCGTACCACGACCGACACCAATGGCCTCTTGGATACGCTCGGCAACCTTCTCAATAGTGTCGTCCGCCTCGAACCTGATCTTGACAGTCGTCATTGTCGCGTCATCCCGAAACGACTTCTTGACCGCGAATGAAAATTCAAGACCATCTCTTTGGTACAGGCGGCGTCCAACCACAAATCGATTTAGCTCAGGACGCGCACCAAAAACCCGGACCAAAGAACACAAAATGACATGAAAGAATGTGATCTGTGGTCCTTCGCCGGACTCTCGCTTCGTCTTGAGATATCGCAGCACCTCCTCTACTTCCAATTGCTGCTCAAAGTAGACTGCCGCCTCGTTGCGACCGACCATAATAAAAGGGATCATTTTGCGCAGTGAAGCCGAGTCCTTCACAAGTACACCATCTGAACGACGTGATAGCATTCGAAACTCCGTGGTATGGGCTGTAGATCATCGTGTCCCAACAGTATCCACCAATTCAGACGTAAAAGGCAAACGAAATTTCACACAATAGCCCGACACCCAAGGTGAGTCTCATTCCTGGAGTGTCATTTGGATATGTTGACCCACTGAACAAAAATCGCTACATTCAGTGTCGCTTACTTCTTACAGGTACAAAAACAAGGCAAGTCCATGTTCAACAAAAATATATCACGATCTTCGTTTGCGCCATTCATCGCACGAGCAGCGCTCTGTCTGCCTTTGTTGCTGCTCGTATATGGAGGATGTGGTGCCACAAAATGCAAAACAACCGATGAATGTTCTTCAGGCCTCTTTTGCATTGAAGGACTCTGTCAGGCTCCACGTTGTGAAGCGAACAACGATTGCGAAAGTGGTGAGAAATGTGCAGATGGCCAATGCCGCCGATGCAAAGGTCAAGAGGATTGCCTCAACACAGAACGCTGTGAGGATGGGCTTTGTATCGCAAACAAATGCTCAGAGAACGAACCCTGTCCGTCAGGCCAACGCTGTGTCAACACTCGGTGTGTCCCTGGCTGCAAATCAGACGCAGATTGCGAAGGCAAAGATCTCTGTAACAATGGTCGCTGTGATCCCCCCTGCTTTATCGATACGGACTGTGGAGCTGACGAGCGTTGCGAGGAGGGTTTGTGCAAACCAAAAACCACGACAACAGGCTGCGCATCGGACAAAGACTGCGAAGGAGCAAAGCACTGTGACACCAACAGCAAAACGTGTGTTGAGTGCCTCAAACAAGCAGACTGCACAGAACAAAAAGCTTGCAAAGCAGGGACTTGCCAGGTATGCACGCAAGCGACTGATTGTACCTCAGGCGTCTGTCAATCCGGAAAATGCGTAACAACAGAGTGCTCACAAAACAAAGACTGTGCAGCCGGACAACATTGTCGTCAGGGTGTTTGTGGTCCGTGTTCAAACGACACAGAGTGCGAGGGTGGCGAGCTTTGCCTCTCGGGAAAATGCCAGCAAGGAGACTGTCGCACTGCGCAGGATTGCACAAGCGGACAGGTGTGTCACAACAACAAATGTCAGGCTTGCACACAAGACACAGACTGTAGCGGTGGGATGGTATGCACAGGTGGTACCTGTCAAAATGGATGCACACAAAGAAGTGACTGTCGTGGAGGGAAGATCTGCAAAGCCGGCCACTGTGGTCCTTGTTCGATAGATACAGAGTGCCTCTCTGGAGAACGTTGCATAAGTGGAGTGTGTCTTGTTGGAGGTTGCAAAGACAACACCGACTGCACAGGAGGAAAGGTCTGTATCACAAACCAATGCACGTCCTGCACACAAGATCCACAATGTCCGTCTGGGAGCTTGTGTCTTTCGGGAGTCTGTAAAGCAGGAGCGTGTCGGAAGGACACCGACTGTGCGAGCGGAAAAGTATGTAAGAGCAATGCCTGCACAACGGCAACATCAAGTGGTCCATCGTGCCTGACTGGACCTGGAATTGCAGCGTACAGATTTCGTTACAAGTACTCCACTTACAGCCCACAATTGGAGGCATGGGGGCTCAAGTCAAAAGATTGGTGGGAGACTGTTCCAGTCGGCGCAGGCAGTAAACTTGTCGACAACAGCAAGGCCATCGAGCTAAAGAGCGCGGCTTCCTATGTACGTGTACGGTGGAGTTTTCAGGGAATCAAATCATTCACAAAAGGACGCCTGTGTATTTTCGGTCGCTCTTACAGCACAGGCGCATCGGCAAAGTTTCGCCCATGGAGCCCTATTCATGGCGACACGACGTCGGGTCTGGTCTCAGTCTACCCAGCCAAATGGTATTGTGTGGACTGGACACAATACATGAGCATCAACGACAAGCCAGGACTCCTCGGATATCGTCTCTACCCCGCCCAATCAGGCTCTTCCAAGTTGGCCATCCAAGCGATCGAGCTCTGCTTGGAGGGGCTGGTCTACCAATAACCGACGTGACATCTTAAGAAGCTTTCACAAGCCGCCAACATCGATGGATCAATGGATCTTTAAAATCTTCAGGGACACTCTGTTTGGAGATATCCTCGATGTGATCGCACTCTATCACATCGGCATCGAGTGAAAATTTACGAAAGTTGTTTGAAAAATAGATCACGCCACCAGGCGCTGTGAAAGAAAGAATGCGATTGAGCAACCACACGTGATCTCGTTGGATATCGAGTGTATGTTGCATCCTTTTGCTGTTGGAAAAAGTCGGTGGATCGATCACGACAAGATCATAGACTTCCTTGTCTCGCTCCTCACTGCGTAAAAAAGCGAAGACGTCATCCTGGATCAAGCGATGTCGCGCCAGATCAAAGTCGTTGAGGATGAGATTGTCTTCCACCCACTGAATATAGGTGTTCGACATATCAACTGTTGTCAGCTCACGTGCACCACCAGCGGCTGCATAGACTGTAAATGCGCCCGTGTAGGAGAAGAGATTCAAGAAGCGCTTTTCTTTGGCCTCTTTCTCAACAAGCGCGCGAGTAGGTCTGTGATCCAGGAACAAGCCAGTGTCGAGGTAATCCGATAAATTCACCCAGAATTTATGGCCTCCTTCATGGACGACAAAACGCTTGCCCTCCTGCGCAAAATGCGTGTACTGCTGGCTTCCCTTTTGTCGCCGACGATGCTTCACAAAGACCTTCTCAGCGGAGACCCCTATCGTTTCAACAGCAGCATCAAGCAACGCCTTCTCCCATTGGTAGATCTTCTCCTCAGACTCGTCAGCACGACGCTTACGAGAAAAGATGGCGATGTGTAACGACCCCTCATACCAATCGATGACCAAGGGAAGCTCGGGAATATCTCGATCGTACAAACGATAACATGTCACCCCTGTCCTCTTACTCCACTTGCGCCTCTTTTTAAGATTTTTTCGCAGGCGATTCACCAACATGTCAACCTGCTTTTGTGTGGTCTCTGACTCCAAGAAGCCCTCCTTCTTCAAACACGCTCCGACATTGCCATACACAGGACAGACCGGTCTCTGCCCCTTGAATATTTCGGACAGAGAATATACCATTCACACAATCAAGTCTATAGACGAGGCCAGAGGTTTCGAACATCAAAACCCCTAAGGTCCGTTCGAAGAAGTAGGTCTTTCACGACAGGTATGGTTTACATGGTTCGTCTGAAGTATCTGTGCATGATGATATTGTTTCTCTGCCACTCATCAGCTTGGTCTGCCAACAAGTCACCTCACCCAGCGCATATTCATCTGCACAATGGCTCCGTCATCATCGGGACATTGACAAACCTTGGTAAGGACAGCCTGACGATCAAAACACCATACGGCCAATTGAATATCCCCCGAACCTCTATCCGCCGCATTATCCTGTCCAAGCCTGGACAATGGTCCACCACCCCTCCCACAATACAAAGACTCCCACTTCCACCTCCGACTCGCCGGGCGAGTCCACAAAAGCGCGTCAAAAAGAGTGTTGTCGACATTGTCTACCTCGAGAATGGGACGTCCTTGGAGGGGAAACTCATCAAAGAAGACAACACCGAAGCGATTGTCAAATTCAAAACGGCATACGGTGTACTCACGCTCTCCAAGATGGTCATCAAAAAGATCGCCCGGAACCAACAGCCATCCCCTCGACAACCGCCCCCCCGACAAAAACAACGACAGCCCACACCAAGCGTCGACTCATACGAGCTTCAGAGCAAGAGTGATGTCACCACGAAAGATCGAATCACCTATCTCAAAAAGCTGAAACAAAAGAGCAAAGTGACCACCGCACAGGTTGGTCTTACGATCTTGGCCACTGCTTACGGCGCGAACGCGCTCGCTTCAGCGGCCTTCGTTTATCTTCCCATTCTAGGCTCGGGGAGGATAGCTTTTCCAACCACTCCGTTCGTCCTGCTGAACATCCCAATTATTGGGCCCACGATCTTTTTGGGGACACTCGGAAGCTATACCCCGTTACCTGTCGGTGCGCTTCTTGTTGGTCTCTCGCTCATACAACTCACAGGAGGTATCATCCTCATCGCAGGACTTTGGCCCTCCAAGCGCAACACGAAGCTGTCACGACGCAAAAAACTCCTCCCTCCTCCTCACATAAATGCGAGCTCACTGACACTTCTCAGCACACAATAGTACCTACGTCCCCTTGACAATATTCACCAACAAAAAACAATGCACTCCTCGTATCTCTGGGATATGTCATCTCAGACAGACCGAAAGAAACAGGAGAACGCAACATGAGAGTGATGATCGATTTATGTATTGTTCCGATTGGTGTAGGAACATCTCTCTCCAAGTACATCATCGTGTGTGAAAAGATCCTCCAAGAGACTGATCTTGAGATCCAGCTTCATGCGTACGGGACAAACATCGCAGGTCCGTGGGACGACGTGTTCGCTGCAGTCAAACGCTGTCATGAAGCCCTGCATGAGCTTGGCGCTCCTCGCATCACAACCACCATCAAATGCGGGACAAGGACAGACAAAACACAAACCATCCAACAAAAAATCGACAGTGTCGCTGATCACCTCTAATCGTATATGTGTATGGCGTTAAGAAACGCTCTCAAACTCATACAGGAACTTTTCCTCTCGCTTGTTGACTAGAGAGAGTGTGGGCCCACAAAACACACTCAACCAAGCAAAGCGATGAGAGGAAACGATGAAAAAAATCCGCCTCCCTGAAGATGCATCAGGACAGATCAATATCATGCCCTTGATGAACATTATCATGTTATTGATCCCCTTTTTGATCATGAGCACGGAGTTCATCAGGCTCAGTGTTGTTGACACAACACTACCTGCCTTTTCAAACAATGAACAAGTGAAGCCACCGACCGTTCACAAAAAAGCCACTCTGCAGTTACATCTGACAGTCACGCAAAGTGGCTTTACACTGATGACACAAAACAAACGCATCCCTACAGGGTGTGATTTGCGCCCAACAGCAACCCCAACGCCAAGCAAACCAACACTCCCACGTTCAGGAAAGAAACTCCCGTTCAAGGAGCTTGGCGCTTGCCTACAAAAGATCAAGGCGCTCTTCCCCAAAGAGAAGCGGGTTGTTTTGTTATCCAAACAAAGCATCCCATACAATACGATCATTGCAACAATGGACACTTGCAAAGGATACAGGCGTATGGATAGAGGAGATAAGCCATTGTTTCCCGATATAGTCATCAGTCCCGGCATACTTTAGGCTAGGGAAACAAAAGAGAACATTGTGGGGGATAAAAAGGAGGAAAGGGGGAAGAATCCAAGGAGAAAATGAAGGGGTCTTATTTTTTCTTGGAAGTTTTCTTCTTTGCAGTGGTTTTCTTGGGAGCTGCTTTCTTAGCAGCTGCCTTCTTGGGAGCTGCTTTCTTGGCAGCCGCTTTCTTGGGAGCTGCTTTCTTCTTCTTTTTCTTGGGATTTGCAACAACGTCTTTCAAGTCGGACCCAGCGCTAAAGAAGGGAACTTTACGTGCGGGAATCTGGAGAGTTTCACCAGTCGCGGGGTGACGTCCAGTTCTTGGTGCACGCTCTTTGACAGAGAATGTTCCGAAGCCTTTGATCGCGATTTTGTCGCCGGAAGAAAGTGCGTCCTTCACAGTATCGAAGATTGCAGAGAATGCAGATTCGACGTTCTTTTTGGAAAGTTCAGTTTGTTCAGCAACAGCAGCAATCAATTCTTTCTTAGTCATCATCAACCTCCTGGTTCTTGGAGTGCTGTATCAGCATGCGCCGGTGGCTGCAACATCCAAGACAAAAATAGCTTGCAAATGAAAAAAGGCGCAATAATGCCCCTGACGCCCATCGTCTGGGGGTCACTCCTGATATGTTTGGAGCTTTCTTTGTAGTAAATACAAATCCACCCCAACTTGTCAACAAATCATTTCAATCAACGCCCCTTGTCAAGGCTCGATGCGCGGTTTTTCGTTTTTTTCGTATCGCCAGAAAACCCGGATTCATCGAGACTTTGCGATTACTCCGGATATTACGAGAGGCGTGGAATTTTTTTCAAAAAAACACTGCCACGCCCCTCCGAAAAAACCCTTTTCAAAGGGGCCTTTGGGGCAAAAACAATCAAAACGTTGGCAAAAAGAGCCCGAAATCACTCTTTCACACCCTTCAAAAAGTGATCGGATCACGGAGATCACCGGGGAAAACAGGAGATCATACCCCATTCTCTGACCTACTATCATTATATGCGTCAGTGTTTCTTCCAGTTGGCAGAGTATCAACCCCCTCTCAACCGGCATCTTGGAAGGAAAAAGTGGAACGAGAGAGGCTATGAGACAAAGCTGAGTCACATTCACGCAAAACAGCAGTCCCTCAACGTCTGTATATTGGCTTCTCAGTGTCAGCAGCAGCCTGATAGGTCACTGTAAAATCAGAAAAACTCTCAAGTGCTTCCTGAAGATCTTTACCATCAGTCACTTCGAAGGCACTGACACCACATCGCAATAAGTAAAAGATCTGATCCTTTAGGATATCCCCGATCGCTCTCACCTCACCACGAAAACCAAGCTCATCGCGCAAAATACGCGCTTGCGAGTAACCTCTTCCATCAGCAAACTTAGGAAAAGTTAACACAATAAGGTCTACTTTTTCTAAGTCATCCTTCATGAGGCGGATATCATCTTCACCTGTCAGGCGTACCCCCACCTGTGTATCGCGCTGTAAAAGAGACGTCTTCTCCTCTTGCCATCGCTTTAGAGAGACTGAAATGTCACCTTGTGGTATCGATTGGTCATCTTCAATGTGGAGCATGCCACATTCGACGATCTCACCATCACGAATGATCTTGCGCATAGACTTTTCCTTTAAATGGTTGGGGACCAATCCGTCTGTATGTGTCCAAAAATCGTTCATCACCCTCACGATGCACAACAAAGACATCGAGCAGCGCCTCAAGCGCATCCACAATTTTGTCCTTTGCGATTGCAGGACCAAGCCACCGACCTAGCGAGACATCGTTTTCAGCAGACCCCCCAAGCATGATTTGGTAGAACTCAACCCCTCGCTTGTCGATCCCAAGGATACCAATGTGACCGGCGTGGTGATGACCACAAGCGTTAATACAGCCTGACATCTTCAGCTTGAGCTCACCAAAGTCGTACAAGTCATCAAGTTCATCAAAGCGCTTGTTGATCGCATCCGCGATACTGATCGAGGAAGCGTTGGCGAGGCTGCAAAAATCCAGCCCTGGACAACAGATCATATCCGTAAGCGTCCCAATGTTGGGCTGGGCAAGCCCGTGCTCATCCAACGTACTCCAAACCTTGTGTAGGTCAGCGTTCTTCACATCTGCGAGCATGAGATTTTGCTCGTGGGTTGTACGAATTTCACCAAAACTACATTCATCTGCAAGATCAGCGACGACAAGCATTTGTTGATCAGTGATGTCTCCAGGGGGAACTTCAGGGTGCTTGAGGCTCACACAGACAACATGGTACCCCGCGACCTTATGAGGCTTGACGTTGTACTTCAGCCAGCGCGAAAAGGCCTCGTCCGAACGCGCAAGCTCAAGGTACGTCTTGTCCTCATCCGCTGCAGGATCATAGTCTGGCGGAGCAAAAAACGACCGGACACGCTCGATCTCTTCATCCGGCAACATCATCGCACCATCGCGAATCCGCTCCCACTCCTCCTCAACGAGGCGACGAAAGGCCTCTATCCCCAACCGACGAACGAGGATCTTGATCCTGGCTTTGTACTTGTTTTTACGATCACCACGTAGGTTGTAAACCCTCATAATCGCTTCAGTATAAGACAGCAGGTGCTTTTTCTCCAAAAAGGGGCAGATCTCTTGCGCGATCACAGGCGTTCTCCCCAATCCTCCCCCAACAAAAACCTGAAAACCAACCTCTCCGTCATCGTTCTGAACCAAGCGAAGGCCGATATCGTGAAACATCACCGCGGCGCGATCTTGCGCCGCTCCTGTGACTGCTATTTTAAACTTTCTCGGAAGGTACGAAAACTCAGGATGGAAAGTAGAATACTGCCGCAAGATCTCACAATACGGACGAGGATCTTCCAGCTCATCAGCGGCGACTCCAGCAAACTGATCCGAGGTCACATTCCGAATACAATTCCCACTCGTCTGGATCGCGTGCATCTCCACAGACGCCAACTCATCCAAGATCGTCGGGACGTCCTCAAGCGCGGGCCAATTGTATTGAATGTTCTGCCGCGTCGTAAAGTGACCATACCCCTTATCAAACTCCTTCGCAATGTACGCAAGCTTACGCAGCTGTTGCGAAGAGAGCAGACCATACGGGATCGCCACTCGCAACATGTACGCGTGTCTCTGCATGTAAAGACCGTTCATCAAACGTAACGGTCGAAACTCATCCTCCGTGAGGCGACCATCAAGGCGGCGCTCAACCTGACCTCGAAACTGCCTCACTCTCTCCTGGACAATCTTCTTGTCCACTTCATTGTACTGATACATTGGTGCTCGCTCCAACTTGTGATCAGAAACTGATGTCTTCCATACTGACCGTAAAGGCCATCTACGGAAAGCTATCACGCACCTATATCCGTGTCAACAGATTAACCTACTAGATTAGTAGTCTTTATTTTCCCCTTGCTGTCTAATGACTTGGAATCAAAGGAACTTAAGTAGACAAATACATCCACTAAAAGAAAAGAAAGTGTGAAAATTGTTGAATGGAGATTCAGAGAGAGGAAGGTGAAGTCTACAAAGAGGCGCGAGAGTGGGGTGTTGCGGTGAGCATTTTTGCTTTAACACGACGGGATGGACGTTTTGTTGTCTTGACAGAGACACGAGAGGGCTTTTTGTTCGTCAAGAATTGAGCGTACAGTGTGCTTTCGTTTTTCACGAGCGCCACACCGCCACCAATGGCAGAGCCGTCCACGTGCAAGAACTTCACTTTCCCCATCATCGCACGGTGAGAGGTGAAAGAGACTGGATTCAGTGTCTTCGCGTCGCGGACCTCGATACCACTGTGGAAGAGCAGGTAGAGCCACTTTCCATCACGAGAAAAACCAATCGCGTGTCCACGACGATACGTTTTAAACGACTTTTGTTGTCCAGTTTGTAAAGAGATACGGGCAAGTTGGCCTTGTTTTGAACCGTACACGAGGAGTGTGGATTGATCGGGCGTGAAGACAACCCCGTAAGGCACACGAGGAATGGCGTGGGAAGAGGCTTTTTTTGTTCGCGTGTCTACGACGTATACACGTCCGTGCTCATTCTTCATCTCTGTGTATTCGACAACAGCAATGTTTGTGAAGTCTTTGTTGGGTACAACAGACTCAATTTTGTACTTATGAGTGATACTCGCAACACGTTCGGACTGTCCGGTCTGAATATCCATTTTCATCAGCGCCTGGAGCTGGTTGCTTCCTTTGAGTTGCTTGCGCAGCGCGACGATCTGCTTGCAGCTCGCTGCAGACGGTTCACGACGGGACAAGTAGTAAAAGGAGCGTCCATCAGGAGCGACACCGACATGCTTAAACGCTCCCATGCATCCAGAAGGACCGAGCTCCCACGAGCGTGTGATGCGTTGTTGTTGGATATCCCATTGTAGAAAGGCAAAGCGATAACGTCTTTTTTGTGTCGCGGAGACCGAGGCACGTAACAAGATCCCTGCTTTTCGCTGGCTGGGATCAAAGTGGACGAGGGTGAGCTTTACAGGTGCGTGCTTGGCACCTTGGAACCAGGGAAGATAGCGTTTGTTCTTGAGCAAAAAAGCACGTACAGGTGGACGCAGAGAGCGAATACGTTTCAACTTTCCGTCCCAGACGTAAAATGGACGATCTTCACAATGAGCTTGGGAGTAACGTCCACCCATGCCCAACACAGCAAAACGCCCACCACGCGAGTGGATAGGGCGAACAGTGTATCCACCGTCATATCGATACGTTTTTGCTTTCCAGAGAAATGATTTTCCCCATTGTTTTTGGCTCAAAAACTTGGGAAATGGTGCGCTTGGATAACGTTTCTTCTCGGAAGCACAGTAAGCCTGCCATGCCTGGATATCTTTTCCTGCAACTGGATGGGTAGGTGCAGGCGTTGATGATGGAGGCTGAGCAGGAAAATCATCCTTGGGTTGTGTTGTCGTCGAAGGTGGTGGTGTCGACGGAAAGGAATCGGGTGACGGCTTGGGATTCGAGGCCGCAGGTGGTGGTGTTGTAGGGAACGCATCGGACTTATGAGGGGTCACTTTTGGTGCGGATGGGGCCTTGGGTGTACCAGTCCGATTGGATCTCCAACCAGGAGGTGGAGGTGCGAAGCCAGTCCGACCACGTGTTGCGTAGGTCCGATGTTTGGGAAAGTGACCATAACGTGTCATGTAACGATATCGAAGACGATACATCCGATGCTGCACACGAATCACGCCACGACGATACCGCCACAAACGACTTCGAAGTGCACGTAAATGATGTTGCTGTCGTGGGGATACATATCCGAAATTTCTGTATCTCGTTAAAAGTGCCCGCGCTCTCCAATTCAGGTTCGCGATCACTTTGCGATATTTTTGAATTTTTTTGGCCAAACGCCCCATCTTTGCATGGTAATGCCGAAGTTGCTTGGCTTGTCTGCGTTTCATCTTGGCGACTTTGCGTCGGCGAGCCTTCAAGCGCCTACTTCTCAGGCGATTGAGTCGAGCTTGTCGCTGTCTCAACTGCTGAATCGTCGGTCCTGTTGAGACATCACCAGACCCATCCAGATCCGGATCATAGCCAGGTCCCCCCTGGTAATGACCACTATCTTGGGTGTGATGCAAACAACCTGTCCCGAGTAACAGGCCAGGAAACAGAACCAAAATCATTAATTTTTTCACGACTCACTCTCCAAACGTGAAGATTGCACCAAACTCAGCCAAAAGACTTGTCTCTACACTCCTCTTTCTCAAAGGCTCTCTGAGAGGCTAGCAAAGTCCATACCACAAGGAAACATACCTTTTGAGGCCCTAAACACACAACTCAGACGAGTTTATGGAGCACCTCTACTCCAAACAAATGGAACAGCGTTTATCCATGTCACCAAAGCCTCCACAAAAAGTTTGTGTGTGATTTACAGTGGATAGATGAATCTACTAAGTCAAAGTCTTCAATCGATTGCGATGAGTACCTATCATGACCTAATTGAAATGATAGTCTCCCGAACGACAACAAACAACAGGCGGAAACACAAAACCATGACCAAACAAAGCGAGCACAAAGGTAAGGTCATTCTTGTAGGTGCCGGTCCAGGTGCCCCTGATCTGATCACGATACGCGCCATGCGTTACCTTCAACAAGCAGATGTCGTCTTATACGATCGACTCACCCACCCCGATCTGCTGTCCCACACTTCAACCCACACACGATGTATTTACGTCGGAAAACACCCCGATCGTCCCGGCGCAGAAAGACAGCAAAACATCCACGATCTGCTGGTACAACACGCTCGCGAAGGCTCCCTTGTCGTCCGCTTAAAAGGCGGTGATCCGTTCGTCTTTGGTCGAGGTGGAGAAGAAATAGAGGCACTACAACGGGATGGGATTGCGTACGAAATCGTACCGGGTTTAACCTCAGCGCTTGCCGTCCCCACAAGTGTCGGCATCCCTCTCACCCACCGAGATTTCGGCTCGTCCTTCGCGGTCTTTACAGGGCGCAGCGCGACAGGGAGTCAACTCGACAATGCCCACTGGGAGCTCGCGGCCAAGATCCCCACCGCGATTTTTTTGATGGGCGTAAGAAATCTACAAACCATCCTGTCCAAACTGGTCGAACATGGGAGAAGCCAAGACACTCCAGTCGCCATCATCGAGAGAGGAACATACCCATCGGAACAATTGACAAAGGGGACCATCGCATCTTTCAGGAACACACCTCCAAAGGTGGCTTCCCCTGCGGTGATCATGTTGGGTGAAATTGTCTCACTCGCCGATCAAAAGGAACTCGCACACTTTGCCAATGAGCAAGTCTCAAACCTCAACCTCAACAACAATCCCCCAACACAACCTTTTCATTCCTCTTCCGACCAATCGCGGTGAATGACGCTCCCCAAGATCGTCACCAGATCTTGCATCGCCTGAATGTCTTGCGCAACAAAATCACCCCCAGCGTCTTGAAGGGTCGCACCTTTGCGGCAGACCTGCACAATCCCCAGCACATCTTTCCCATGAACGACAGGCACACTTACCATCTTTTGGATGGGTAATGGCTTGCGCTCGCCTGTTTTGATTCGCTCAAAAAAATGGAGATTTTTGACATGAGACATGTCGTTTTCGATAGATGGTTTTTTGTACACGATAACACTCCCAGCGACGGATCCTGTCGAAACAGGAAAAGTTGATCCGCTGTTGTACAATCCCCGAGGCGCGAGAAAGCGCAGAGACTCTCGATCAGATGAGAGCGCGAGAATCGCGACTTCATCAACCTCCAAAGAGAGATACTCTGCGATCTCACCAGCGATCAACTCCGCAGCATCGACAAGACGATCACGCCTCTCTTCAGGCGTATTGGCATCAGGTAACCCTTCTAATTTCATGAGGACGTGACTCATCTTTGATCTCCTTGCATGGGGTTTCGACCTCACATCACTTGTGCTCGATCGTATGCGCCTTTCAGGCAACAAAAGTCATGGAGACTATTTTGCCCATTTTCCCAGCGGACGCAAGATATCATATGCGGCGCTCTTGACGGCAAATGATGGATCTTTGCGTGTCTGCTGCAATACAGAGATCGCTTCCTTCCCTAAAAATGCCCTATGCCCCAGAACTCTCACAGCTTCCAACCGTACCTGCCACTTCGACTCCAACATCCTCTTCACCACCCAAGCGAACACACGTTTTGTCCGAACACCGCTTCGTAAGATCATCGTAAGAGCTGCACGCTTAACAGTCCATGCGCGAGTCTCCAGTCCAGGCAAAATCGAATCAATATGCGCTCGTAGCGACCTCTTCGCTGCCGCAAACGCCAACAGTGAGAACTCTGTGATCTCGTCATTTCGACCCAGACACAGGCGCACAAGTCCAGGCACGAGCGCAGGCACTCGATCACCTGCTTTTGAGATCAACGCGAGAAAACCCCTCAGCGCAGAGGGTGTGGCATCGCGAAAGCGCCTAGCCAAGACATGCTGAACGCGAGCCAACCAGCGCGGCTGCTTCGCCAAAAACCCGGCCACATACTCCCTCGTGCTGATATCATTCGAAGACAAAAGTGACAGCCAAAGATGACCATCATCAGGCCGAAATGGCAACGAACCAAACGCTTTCACCATTTGGTAAGATGGTGCCTTCTGCTTTGCGAGAGCCTGAATAAACCGCGCACGGACAATCGAACTCGCAGGCGCAACCTGTGACAAAGTAGGCCAAAACACGTGGGAAAGGCCGTCCTTTTCAGAAGCATCCCACCAACGCAGCAGCGCCCTCGCGACGTCCTCTCCTCTTGAGACAATACCCAATGAAAAGAGCGACTCCTTCACCAGTACAGAGACTTTGGATGAAAGAGAACGCAGCAAAATGCCTGTAAAGTGGCGACTCCAAGCGGGGTGTTTCCTCCACACTGCAGGTTTGATACGTCCTAAGGCCCGACTTACAACATACCGCTCCACAGGGACACGACTCTTCGCGAGCTTTGCGAGACACTCAAAACCAGCAACCCCAAAAGACGCGAGTAATTGAGAAGAGTGACGCTTTTTATCCTCCGAAAAGTGCGGGAACTTGAGACAAAACGCATGTATCCACTCTTTGTCTTTACTCTTGAGGCGTCCCAATCCACGCAACGCGGCAAACCAAATCGCAGGATCACTGTGTTGGTACAAACTCCATAGAGGTGGCTGCCCTTGTGACTTCATACGAGACAGAAGAATCGTGCCTCGCTCTCGGAGCGTGTGAGGATTTTGCAGAATCAAAGAGACCAACCCAGGTATCGCTTGTTCCCCAACGCGAACGATTTGCTCCTCCGCCAATCGCTGAACATCGACGCGCTTGTCTCGCAAAGCCAACAACCACAAAGGAAGCGCTTGCTTTGCTATCGAAGGAGCTTGTGCGAGGGAACGCAACACTGCAAGCCGAGAAGACCAGTAGAGGTCCGTGTCAGAAAGGCAGAGGGGGATCTTGCGCCCTTCTTTGGACAGCTGCTTTCCATCCTCATGGTGGTGATGATGGTGGTGCTCATGTGTATCGTGGAGTGGAAGAGGCTTTGCGGGCTTGGTCCCCTTGCGAAGCAACGTTTCAAACGCCGACAACATCATGGGGAGCTTCTCGCCATAGCCTGCCATCCCATGTATCGCTCGATCTTTGATCTCCGGTTCGGGACTCTTCATCGCCCGGCGAAGAAATGAAAAAAGCTTTGGGTGTCTTGGACGCATACGCCCAATGGCCTGTACGATCACATCCCGAACCCGCCAGTCTTTGTGTCTCTCGTACATTTGTTCGAGCGAAGGCAAATAAGAAACATCTCCAAAAGACAAAATACGAATGGTCGCACGACGCCTCTCGATCGAAGAGCCAGCCAAACCTTTCATCAACCACGGAAGCGCTTGCTGTCTTCTTAAAAAGAGCTTATCGATGGCTTCACGTTGTTGTGGGTTCTCTGAACGTAACATCCTGACATGTTTGGTGAGGTAATAGTCATCCCACTTGAGAAGTCCCCACCCCACACACACACCAAAGCACAAAAGAACGACAAAATGACGAGTTGGCATTTCACCCCCATATCATTAAAAGTATTGTAGAAGTCAACAGATAGAAGCTATTCATTCGACCTCAGTTCGCGAAGAAAAGGACAGCGTGATTCGCGGCCTGCGCTCAGACATATCAACCCTCACAAAGGAACCTTTCGGAACGGAATCAAAGATATGTTCTCAACCCTCAGTTGCCGTTGGAAAGTATCCACGCACCAACCTTGACATCATACGATGACACGGGCTATTGTAACGTGTGTTGCTCACTCTGGGTCCATTTTATGCTGAATGCATCCCTTTGTTTTGTGATGAGGAAAGATTCTCGTGGATTCTTTGTCAGGAAAAACCATCGCAGGCAAGTACCTGCTCAAAAAGCTCCTTGGCGAAGGAGCAATGGGGAGCGTGTATCTCGCAGAGCATACAGGTTTTCAAGAAAAACGTGCGATTAAGGTCATTAAATCTGAGCTGCTAGACAACGAGAAAGTGTTCAAGCGCTTTCAATCAGAAATCCAAATGACCCGCAAAGCCAGCTTACTGACAGACCACATCGTCTCGATTTACGACGACTTTGGCAGCGAGCAAGGCATCACGTACTACGTCATGGAATACCTGGAAGGCGATCTGCTGAGTCGGCGCATCCTGCAAGCCAAACAAAACCCCCTTCCTATCCCCTGGATCGTCCGCGTCACAAATGAAATTTGCGAAGCCATGGCCGCTGCCCACAGGACAGGAATCCTTTTTCGAGATCTCAAACCAGAGAACATCTTCCTCATCAAGCACCGCTTTCAAGAAGACTTTGTCAAAGTGATCGACTTTGGTATCGCCAAAGCAAAGGGACAGGAAAACCAAACCCAAGCCGGCCACATCTCAGGTACCCCTCTGTACATGTCACCAGAACAAATACAGGGACCTCCACAATCCAAAAAACAATCCACCACCAACTACCTCGATGCACGCACTGATATCTACTCACTCGGTTGCGTGCTTTACGAAATGCTCACGGGGCGTCCTCCCTTTATGATCGATGAGTGGAGCTCCACAATGGATCTCCTCTTGATCTTTCAATATCACCTCAACAAACAACCGACGCCCCCAAGTGAGCTACGTCCGGACATCCCCAAGGAGCTCGAAAAGGTCGTATTAAAGGCACTTGAGAAAGATCGAGAGAACCGCTTCTCAAGCATGACTGAGTTTGCCGAAGAAGTCCTCCTGAGCACAGCAGGCATGTCTGACGCGCTTCTGGATGTCTCCGAACACGAGGCGACAGTGATCAAGGCCTATCAGCCCAAGCAAGAAGCTCCTGTGATACCAACCCCTCAACCTATCGATGATTTCATGCCGTTGGGTCCTGGTGAGGAGTTTATTGTCGAATCAGGTGAGTTTCTCTCCCCACACACCATCCCCTCTGCCAAGCTCGCAGAAATGACGGGAGACTCTATACCGAAAAACGCCACCCTGGCATACAAAAGCCCAGGCCGGATTGTCGAAGGTGAGACATCAACACCAACCTTCGAGGAGGCGACCCCGCAAACTCATATGTCCGAGGACAACCTCTTCCTCGCACAAGCTCCCTCCGAACAACATGTAGGTGGACATGGCAGTAGAGAGATCACAGAGACCAACTTCTCTCCCAAAAATGTCGATGTATTTGAAGAAGTCATCACAAGTCAGGAAACACCACTCCCCCTCTCGATCACACCTGATCTCGAAAAAGTAACCTTGGGCGAAGAACAACCCGGTATGGGCGTTGCAACACTTCCGACAACACCTGCTGTAAGCCCTGATCAGCTCAACTCACCACCAAACACACACACCGCTGTCGATCTCGCAGCCAAAACAGAAGATGATCCCTCTTTGGAGTTTGATGAAGCGGAGATACCACCAAATATCCCCGTCAAAACAGAGGAGAACAACGCTTTCACTGACGATGAGCGGACCCCTATCGACCCTCTTGAGCTACAATCCAAAGCACCCCAAAAACGACCTACCAAACCACTCCGGCACGAAGACACAAAAGTCGACACCAGCATCCCCTTTACCAAAAAAGCTCCCAATCAAATGTTGATCGGCGCGCTCCTATTTGGCATCGCTGGACTCCTCGTCCTCCTTGGATGGCTCATCCTCAAGTAAAAAAAAAAAAAAACACAATCATTTCAAGCAACTTCCAGACAAATATAAATCTTCCCAATTTTTGAAATCCAACCTCTTTGCGTTCTTCGTACTGCTTGGTGAATTTGATGACTTTCCATTGCGAGCAAGTTCTTGACAAAGAAAGAAGAATCAGGCACATTTTGCCCATGTGAAAAACTTTTTTGCATTTTTTTTCTTCAAGCTGTAACAACAACCAAAGCCACACGACATTACCTGTGAATTTGGTTCTTGCAGTTCACTTTGTTTGCAAGATTGTCGAAGATGTTCAGTTTGCGTGTTTCCTGTTTTTCACAACAAAAAAACAGGGTATTGTTCAACACTTTTTTTGTTTGTAGGAGAGAGACTCATGAAACAATTCGTTAAAGGTGCACTCGTTGCTTCCGCTGTTGCTGGCCTCGTCATGACTGTTGGTTGTGGTGATAACACTGGAACAAACACTGACGAAGTCAAATGCTCCGGTGTCAACGACTGTAGCGGAAAAGGCGAATGTGGTGCAGCTGATGGTTCCCACGACTGCGCTGGTAAAAACGAGTGTAAAGGAAAAGGTTGGGTCAAAATGTCCAAAGATGACTGTACCTCCAAAGGTGGTACTGTTGTCGAATAATCCAACATGTTCCTCGCTTTCCAACGTATAGATGACATGTCATCTTTGTTGAAAGCATAGATCTCAAGAGAAGCCGAGCCCATTGGGCTCGGCTTTTCTTTTTCGTACCCACCCCATCCAACAGGTGTCTCATGTGGAACAAAACATATCTAGGGCACGGTATCGGTCTACGTACCGCGCATTACACTTATCTCCTTGAACACCCTGTCAAAGGAGTTGATTGGTTTGAGATCATCTCGGAAAACTTCTTTGGTCCGGGTGGTCGCCCCTGGGCAGTCCTCCGCAAAGTGCGAGAACAAGTCCCCATCGTGATGCATGGTGTCTCTTTGGGGATAGGTAACACCTCCCCCCTCGACTGGGACTACCTCAAACAACTCAAAGATCTGGCCGAAAAAGTCGAACCAGCCTGGGTTTCCGATCATATCTGCTGGGGAGGCTATGGAGGACACTACTCACACGACCTGCTCCCCCTCCCCTACACACAAGAAACACTCGACCACCTCGTCCCACGAATCCACGAAGTCCAAGAGTTCTTAGGACGTCCCATGATGTTTGAGAACGCATCGAGTTATGTCTCTTTTGCAGAGAGCGAGATGTCCGAATGGGAGTTTGTCGCTGAGTTGGCCAAGCGCACAGGTAGCGGTATCCTTCTCGACGTCAACAATGTCTATGTCAGCGCAAACAATCACAACTTCGAAGTCGATGATTACATCAACGCGATCCCCAAAGAATACGTCGGTCAATTCCACGTCGCCGGCCACACAGACAAAGGGAACTATCTCCTCGACACACACATAGGCCCTGTGATACCAGAAGTGTGGGATGTTTACAAAAAAGCTCTCGCGCGCTTTGGTCCGATCTCAACGCTCGTAGAGTGGGACGAAGATGTTCCAAGTTTTGAAGAGGTTGTCGCTGAATCCCAACGCGCAAGACACATTGAACAGGAGTTCCTTCATGACACACCCACACAATCTCGATCGCATTCAGAGGTGGTTTTGGAAGAGCATCTCCGCACCACCCGTTGAGGATCAAAACGGGGAAGTCCAACCTGTCGAAGATGGAAGCCGTCCCCTCTCGAAGTGGATCGCCTCAGACAGCGAAGACATGGCAGAAGAACGTCTTCAAGTCTATGCGAACATGTACTTCTTTCGTATTCGCGATGTTTTGATGGATTTCTTCGAGAAAGCCTATCTCGCGATAGGTCGACAGCATTTTAATGATCTCGTGATCGATTACCTCCCCAACTATCCATCGGACAACGCCTCTTTGTTCCACATCGGTGGCCAATTGGCAGAGTACACGAAGACACACTCACTCGGACAAACGTACCCTTGGCTACCAGAGCTGCTGCGCTTTGAGCGTCTGCGTACCAACGTCATCACGATGGAAGACACACCTGTCCTCACAGAAGCATCCCTCAAAGCCTATCCACCAGAACAATGGGGAGAGTTGTCCTTCGAGCCGATCAAAGCGCTCTACTTTGAGTCCTTTGCGTATCCTATCCATATCCCTTGGAAACGTGTGGAAGAAAAAGATGATGAGCTTTCGGAAGACGAACGCCCAACGCTTGATCCAAAACCAACCCCTATCGTGATCTGGCGTATGACGTTCAACTCGGCATTTTACGTGATGGGCGAAAACGAAGCGAAAGCCTTCTCGTTGTTACTGGAAGGAAAAACCTTCAATGAGATCTGCGAGGCCTTTGTCCCTGCTGATATGAGCGAGGAGCCATCAGCAGAAGACATACAAGCCATCGTCCAAGAAGCATATCACGCACTCAGCCGCTGGCTCACCAACGGCCTCCTCTCCAAAATCAACGCCCCTAACGCCTAAGGTCACTCGATTCAAAAAGAATACGGAAAGTGAACCCCCCTCTCATCGAGAAAACCCCTACACGGGTGAGATCTCACCCACAAATGCGACCTGTTAGCATCTTGACCAAAACCGACCTCGTTGGTAAGTTGTGGAGACAGAAGCGAGGCAGACACCACTTTCATATCCCAAAGACAAAACAATGCAAAAGTTGAGACATCCAACCCCATCGTCACTTGTGGGGCTGAAAATCGATAAATGGAAACTTGAAAGACAGCTCGGCGAGGGCGGGATGTCTGTCGTATACCTGGGAAAACATGAGTGGCTCCCCACGAAAGGCGCTGTCAAAGTCCTCCGACCAGCGCTGTGTGATGATCCAAACCAAATCGAGCGCTTCCGTCGAGAGGCCATCGCCGCAAGTGAACTTGACCACGAAAATGTCATCCACGTACACGACTTTGGATACAACGAAGAGAGCGGATACTTCATGGTCCTCGAATATCTCGATGGCCAGGATCTCGACCACTTTATCGACGACGCGCCCTTTCCCAAAGAGTGGATCCTCAATATCATCCGACAAGTTTGCTCCGGGCTCACAGCCACACACGAAGCTGGCATTATCCACAGAGATCTCAAGCCCTCCAACATCTTCCTGTTACCTGGCGATGACGACGGTCCACCCAAAGTGAAAATCCTCGACTTTGGTATCGCCAAAAACCAGGGCAACAACGACAAAAAACTCACCGCAACAGGCTCACTCGTCGGTACCCCAGCCTACCTCGCCCCCGAACAGGTCAACAACCAGGGAAAAACCAAACTCACTCCTCGCGCCGATATTTACGCCATCGGCGTGCTTCTTTATCAAATGTTTACCGGTGAGTTGCCCATCGAACGAGAAGGCTTCATCGAGCACTTTATCGCTGTTTTACAACATCCCCCCGAACCGATGGGCATCCTTCGCCCATCTCTCTCAGGCACAAAGCTCGAAGCTCTTGTCATGAGACTCCTCGACAAGAACCCCAACAACAGACCACAATCGACAAAGCAGCTTTGGGAAGAGCTCGAAGAAGCGGCTGCCCAATGGAGTGATCCACTCTCGGACTACCCTCATCCCGTTGTCAAAGCACGACAACTCCCACACATGCCGCTGCCCACGGCTGATCAGCCTCCCGTTTCTCCACAAAAGCGGATCACGATCAAACCAAAACAAACGAAAAAGCGCCATTTTGATGCGTACACGCCGACAAAAACAGCAGAAGCCTTTGTCGGAGACCTCAAAGTTGAGTCGCCACCAGAAACCCCCAAACCAACAAAACCAACAAAGCCAACAAAGCCAACACAGCGCAAAACAGAAAACCGAACATCTCCACCTCCGGCAACCAAGCATCCTAAGGCAACGCCTGCTCCTTCAACCGAAGAGCTTGCGCTCGCTGACACACAGATGGAGCTTGAGCAGCCGGACGATCCTCGAAAACCCAACAACACCCTCCCCAACCTCACTGCTATCGTCGTGTTGCTAGGAAGTTTTGTCTTCGCGGCTATTTGGCTGGCCCCTACGTTTTTTCCCAAACCACCTCCTAAACCTCCTATCATCCGAGAAAGAAAGCCCCCAACGCGCAAGCAACCCAACCCAACCCTCGCGCTGCTCCAAACGTTGATGGCTGAAGGTACAAAAGCCTTTCAAGACAAAGACTACAAAAAAGCCTTTCGTCTTTGGAAACGCGTCTCCAAGATGCCTTCTTTTAAGAAGAAAAAGCACTACAAGCTTTACAAAGGGATGGGGGTCGCCCTCGCAAGACAGAACCTTCACTACTCAGCGATGGTCTACTACAAACGCTTTCTGAAGTTTAGCCCTCGACAAGACGAAGAATACAATCGCATCGATAAGTCCTTGCTCCCACAAATGGTCGAGCAGATGGAAAAGCGCACCAAAAAAGCCGAGCGACTTGTCAAACAACTCTTGCGTTTGCTGCGGCAAAAACGCTGGTCTTCTGCCTATAAAGTGTATGAAAAAATCCTAAAGGTCGCGCCCTCAGCCCCACACGTTCATGAACAGATGGCCAAAAAATTACAGCGCTTGATGCCACAACAGGCCGTACAGATCTATCAAAAGATGCTCGACTCCATGGAGCTGACCAACGAAGAGACCAAGCGCATCCTCTCCCGTCTCGCCTCCACAAAACAGGCCACTCAAAAAGAAGACCAGAAGCTGACGACCCAACTCGCTCGCGTACGACGAGATCTCAAGAACGGCCAGTACAAAAGAGGAAAACGGCGACTTGGAAGACTGCTCAAACAACATCCGACCCTGATCATCAAACACTCTGCGTTATTCCAAATGCTACGTGCTGCGGTCAAAGAAAACCTCGATGAGGCGCTCTGGTTGCTCAAGCAGATCAAACGCCAAAAAATAGCCTTCGAAAGACGTCAACGCTCGAAATGGCCCCCCTTACCAACCAAGAATGTGCCTTCTCTGCGGAGTATCAACGAACAGATCAGTGTGATCAAAAACATCAAGCGTTTCCGCAAAGATATCGAAACAATCCGATACGCCATGGAGAGCAAGAATCCTACGAAAGCCGCAAAAGCCTTCAGAAAATTGGCTGACATGTACAAGAAAATGGTGCGGTTGGACAAGTGGAAGTTGTCGGATAAAGCGCTCGAAGATATCGTTAAACAAAAAAAAGAAGTCGACACTGTCAAAAAAGCTTTCTCCTACTGGACCCAACTCGAAGCCAAGCTCCAGCAAGGAAAATTTCGTGGCTTTGATAAGTACCACAACCTCTTAAGCGAACACCTCTCCAAACACATTGGGCTGCTCAAACGCTGGCTCTCCCTCCCTGCTTTTCGCGCCTGGCTCTTCCAGCTTGATGGGCTTCAGCGTATCCGCAACAACGCCGAAAACGAACTCACGATGGGAGAAAAACTCTACAAAAAGGAGCAATGGGTGCTCGCAGCCAAACGCTTCGAAGAGTACATCCGTCTCCTCCCCAAGGCCAACAACATCAAAGACATCAAAAAGAAATACAATATCAGTCGGTGTTCGTCTGGAGTGACCTGGAAATCCTGCAAAGAGATCCTCAAACAACTCAAGAAAAAGTAGCTCACACAACACCCCCCACCCTGGTGTGCAACTTTCAGACAACCCCTTCTTACCTTTGTAACAAGCTCCAAAGAACTTAACAGCACTTCACCCCAATTGACCAGCGAGATGCCCCTGAAGTTTTCGCATCCCTTGTCTCATGCGGGTCTTTACAGTCCCCAGCGGAAGCTCTGCTTGCTCAGCAATCTCCGACTGCGAAAGCCCCCCAAAGTACGCCATCATAATGACCTCTCTTTGTTCATCGGGGATCTTCTGCATAGCCTCTTGTAACAGCTCAGCCCGTTGTGACATCATCGCAAGATCAAAGGGTGTATCACTTGCCATTGTCATCGCAAAATCGACCGCTTTGTTTTCTTCCCGGAATTTTTGCTTCTTGTTACGCTTGCTTTTCTCGGAACGTGTACGATCAATCGCTCGGTTTCTCGACAGTGTGACAAGCCACCCATAAACGTTGCCCTTCTTTCGATCAAACACGCTGGCCTTCTCCCACACAAGCATAAACACTTCTTGTACGAGGTCTTCAGCGTCTTCCTGACTTCCTAAAATACGGTAGACCAGAGAATAAACGAGTTTTGCATAGAGATCATAGAGAGCCTGCAGCGCCTCTGTGTCCTTTTGGGCAATCCTTTCAATCAACTCGATCTCTTCATCGCTTGTAAAGCGACGAACAACAGCACGAAGAAATGCAAGTAACACTGCTCTATCCTCACTTTCTGCTCACGTACACATCAATTTCGTTCAATGGACATTGCACTGGATTATAGCAGCATCCAAAGAAACCACAATCACTCCCTGCCAATTGTGCGCTCAAACACACCCGACAACACAAACTCCATCATCCCCCAAACCAGCCTTCATCACTTTGGAGTGAACCCTGTAAGGCTGCTGCAAGGAAAAGCGCACAGCAGCCTTAGGTCGCTCCAAAGCCTCTCAACGTTACATAACGACCGACTGGCGTCGCCTACCACTTCCGCCCGGAAAAAGGCTGAGACACGTGCCCCAAAAAAAGAGTCAAACTTTTGAAATCCGAATGAAAAGAGATCAACGTAGTTCATTGACGAATAGGCGTGACAACAACCCAAGTCGTTTCTTGACATCATGTAAAGTCGACCCCTATGGTAGGTTGATGAGATTTCCAAATACGATTTGAACGTCACAGTTTATGTTTGATTGTTTTTTCTTTTTGTATCTGTACTTGGAGGAAGTATCACGAATGAAACGAATTGCTTTTCTATCATGCCTCGTGTTTGCAGTCCTGTGGACTGCTTGTAGCGGCGAGATTGTAAATAACAACAACGGTGATCCATCGGTCACACTCACCTTGGACAAACAGACAGCCAAAGCAGGGGACACCATCAAATTGAGTATAGAAGTCAAAAACTTCCAGCTCGATAAAAACAAGATGGATTCATCCAACCAAAGCGGAACAGGTCACTATCACGTCTACCTGGATGACAAAAAAGACACTGATTACTTCGCTGCCGATGCAGCAGCGACCTTAGACTTCAAAGTTCCTTCCGATATCACAGAGGGAAAACATACGTTGCGGGTCGAGCTGCGCAACAACGACCACTCGCCTCTCGATCCAGTCGTTGAGGCGAAAGCAGAATTTACCGTCGCAGGCGAAACCACTGGCGGTGATCCAAAGGTCACAGCGACACTGGATCAAAACAAGACTAAAGCCGGTGGTGTGTTGAAGATCACAGTGAAAACCGAAAACTTTTCGCTCGTCGACCCCAAGCCGGGCATGACGCCAAAAGCCAACGAAGGACACTACCACGTCTACCTTGACGACAATGTCGGTAGTAACTACCTCTACGCCGGATCAAAAGATAGCACCGAGATCACGATCCCCGTCAGCGCAGCGCCAGGCGCCCACAAGTTGCGCGTGTCACTTCGCAACAATGACCACACTCCCCTTGACCCCGTCGCCGAGGCCACATTGGACATCGAGGTCGAAGCCCCACAAGGTCCCGCAGTCTCTGCGACTGTCACTCCCACTTCCCCCACACAAGGCCAAGAGCTCGAAGTCAAAGTCTCCGTGGTGAACTTCAAACTCGACAAAAACAAAATTGGAAAAACCAATGAGGCCGGAGTCGGACACTACCACATCTACCTCGACGACAAGACCGGAAATGACTACATCCATGTCGCAGCCGACGCGACCACCAAATTCAAACTCCCTGGAGATATCTCAAAAGGTGAACACTCCCTTCGTATCTCACTTCGTAACAACGATCACTCTGCGCTCAGCCCTGTAGCTGAAGCCAAAGTCAAGATCAACGTCGTCGAAAACACATCCCCCAAAGTGACCGCTACAATCGATAAAACAGACGTCGAAACGGACAGCGATGTCACCGTTGACATCAAAACACAGAACTTCATCCTCGACCCTGCCAGCATCGGAAAAGCAAACGTCTCAGGTTCCGGGCACTATCACATCTATCTCGACGACAAAACAGGAAACGACTACCTCTACGCTGGCGCCAATGGCAAAGCCACATTCCGTATCCCAGCAGACGCCACAGAGGGCGCGCACAAACTGCGTGTCTCACTGCGCAACAACGATCATTCAGAGCTCAACCCAAAGGCCGAAGCGATCATCGATATCAAAGTCACCAAAGGGAACCCCAGCGTCACAGGAACAGCCAACCCCAAGGTCGTGTTCTCCGGTGGAGAGATCAAACTCGATCTCAAGGTCCGAAACTTCACTCTTGATGCCTCTCAGATCGGCAAAGCGCCGAAGGCTGGCGTCGGTCACATCCACATCTACCTCGACCAAGAGACGGGCACCAACTACCTCTACGCCGGCGCTGATGCAAACCCAACAGTGACCATCCCTGTGAACACAAAGCCAGGCGCTCACATCCTGCGCGTCTCCCTCCGCAACAACGACCACTCTGCCCTCAATCCTGTTGCAGAGGTCAAACTCGACTTCAACATCACAGAAGACAGCAAACCCGCCGTGACCGCAAAGGCAGACAAGACAACTGTCGAAGCTGGTAAAACATTCAAGCTCACAGTCTCCACAACCAACTTCATCCTGGACGTAGCGCAAATCGGCAAAGCCAACAAACTCGGTACAGGTCACTACCACGTCTATATGGACAACAACACAGGACTCAACTACCTCTACGCTGGCGCTGATCTCAACCCAACGATCACAATCCCCAACGCGACGACAAAAGGAAAACACACCATCCGAGTGTCCCTCCGCAACAACGACCACACGCCTTTCACCCCCACAACCGAGGCCACCTTTGACCTCACGATCAACGAAAGCACAAGCCCCGTTGTGAGCGCAACTATCGCAAACAACCTCGTGATCGCTGGCGACAAAGTGAAGCTCGCCGTCACCACCAAGAACTTCACACTTAACCCCAATGGGATCGGCAAAGCCAACGTCGCAGGCGAAGGACACATTCACGTCTATCTCGATAACAACGTTGGAAGCAACTACCTTTACGCTGGCGCCGACGCAAATCCAGAGTTCACCATACCAGCCGCAACGACTCTCGGCGTACACCAACTCCACGTCGTCCTCCACAACAACGATCACAGCGAATACTCCCCCAAAACAGAAGCCATCGTGAACATCACCGTTTCAGATGGCTCCCCAAAGGTCTTTGCACAAGGAACCAAAGGGAGCGTCAAACCCGGTGAACAAATGGGTGTCTCTGTCACTGTTCAGAACTTCAAATTGGACCCCAATGGGATCGGAAAAGCCAACGTCAAAGGCGAGGGACACATCCACATCTACCTCGACAATGAAACGGGCTCCAATTACCTCTACGCTGGCGCAGACGCAAACCCCACATTCAACATCCCAGCATCGACCAAAGCCGGCGCACATACATTGCGTGTTGCGCTCCACAACAATGACCACTCTGCCGTTTCCCCTGCGGTTGAGGCGACCGTGAGCTTTACAGTGAGCAGCGGCTCCGCGCCCTCTGTAACAGCGACACCTGACAAAACCACCATCGCAGCAGGCGACAAGATCACATTGACTGTCACCGCGCAAAACTTCAGCATCGACGCATCCCAAATCGGAAAGGCCAACTCTCCAGGTGTCGGTCACTACCACGTCTACCTCGACAACGAAACGGGCAACAATTACCTTTACGCTGGTGCCGATGCAAAAGCAGTCATCACCATCCCAGGAACGACAGCAGCTGGTGCACACACACTCCGCGTATCACTCCGCAACAACGACCACTCAGCCGTTTCCCCTGCGGTTGAGGCGACCGTCAACTTTACAGTGAGCAGCGGCACAGCGCCCAAGTGCAGCGCATCATACGCAAACTGTACGAACTACACGGACTTGACAGCGTCAGCTTCTATTCGTGAGGTCAAGTTTGGCTCGGCTGGTAGCGGGAACTCATACACACCCAAGTGTATCAAGATCAAGGTCGGACAAACTGTGAAATTTGATGGTAACTTCAGCGGTCACCCCCTCAAAACACAATGTCAGGAAGCTTCCGACATGACAGACACAAGTACCGGCACGACCAAAAACTTCACATTCACGAAACCTGGCTACTACAACTACTACTGCCAATTCCACTCAAACGGTACAACAGGCTCTGGTATGGCTGGTAACATCTGGGTTGTCCCCTGATCTCAAGTATCCTCTCTTCCCCTCCAAACCTCCCATCCCCAAAGTGCGAAAAACACCCTCACCACTTTAAATTCTTAAGGAACTTCTTCCGCCTCTTTCTTCGCTCAGCTCTTCGCTGCTTGCGTTTCTTCTGGCGTTCAGCGCGCCTTTTTTTGCGTTTGTCTTGTCGACGTTTTGCGTTTGTTTTGACCTTCTCGATAAACGCTTTGATCTTCTTGCGTCGCTCTTTACGTCGCTTTTTGCGCTTCTCACGACGCGCCTGCCTTCTCTTTTTTCGCGCTTCTCTGCGGGCTTTTCGCTTCTCTCGACGTTTCTTCATCCCCTCTCGAAACTTCGCAAAAAAGCCACCTCGCTTGCCCTTTTTCCCCTCTCTCAAACGCTTCATCACTGCTGCCTTCAAAAACCCAAGCTTTGGGTGCTTTTGGAAGACACTCTCGAAAAAGGCGATGAGGAAACGCTTGCCAACAACACGCGCAAACACGTCAGGGCGTAACGCCAACTCTCTCTCCTTCAAGGTCACGGTCGTCTGGATGCGATACCCTTCAGGATGATTGAGAAAGTGACGATTGAGCAAACCGACCGCGATCCGCAAGGCGAGCTTTTTCAAACCGGGCTGTCCTTTCGCGATCTTCGCGTGGAAATTGCGTATCGCAAAATGGACCGTCGCGTTCATGAACCCAGCGCCTGTCTTCTTGAGGGTGAGGATGATATCCAACCGCCCCATGTCGATGTAGAGTGGTAACTTCTTGGCCCCTAGCACTTGGTTGACCACTGAAACAGGAAATCCCATCAGTTTAATACGCTGGGCACCAGACTTGAGGATGGTTGAGTGAAAACGCCATCCACCATGCCCAACCAAGAACGCCTTTCCATCACCTGTAAAAGGCTGCGTCAACAGATAGCGAGTGTCGAAATCGTTAAGCGTTGCGTCTAGACGGGAGAGTCGCACACGCATCCCCTGAGGCAACTTGCTCTTTGCGCCGGGCTGAATCCGAAAAGAGATCGTGCCATTTCGCATCCGAAAGGAACGAAATCCCAACCAGACCTTTCGCTTTTTGCGTTTGCGCTTGCGCCCGGCCTTCATCTGGATATTTAATGTTGGCTTTGAGAGAGACAACTGTTTGAGCTGTAACGCACCACCGATCAGAGAAGGCAAGTACATATGCACCTTGGCTTTTGGGAGGCGAATGAGCAACGTCCGATCATTGGAGGTGTTGGCCATCTTCATCCCTCGAAGATGGATAGGACCACGCATATGGCGAAAGTCCGCATCAAAGGACTTGATCGACAACTTCATTCGACGATGTTTTTGGGTGCGTTTGAGTTGGAGCACACCGCGGTGGATCTTCAACAGCTCAATGTGAGGTGCGAGCAGCTTCAATTTGCGCGCTATTTTCTTCTTCCTGCGAGGGCGTTTTTTCCCGGTGTTGTCGATACGCCATATCGGCGAAAACAACTCGATCTTTTTGATGAGGGGTTTCTCTGTCAGCAAGGCGTCGAGTCGGAACGTGACGTTCCCATTGGGGATCACAATGTGGATACGCTTTTTCGCCTGTTTGAGGCTGAGGACAGCGCGCTTGACACGTAACACACCGCTCCATTTTCGTAGCTCTGTGTCGAGCTGGCCGATGTCCAACTGAAGCCTACGTCCTGGCCGGCTCTGATCGATGAAGGAGACCTTCCCCCGCTCGATTTTTAACCACCCAATCTCCACCCCTCTTTTGCGTAGTCGTCGAAGGAGACGGCGTGCTTTTGAGAGTCCCCCTTTTTTGCGCTTCACGACCTTCACCACGGTTTTCCCTCGTAACACACGTATCGAAGGAGACACGACATGTAGCTCTGGGATAAATCGACGGCCAAAGATCACCTGCCACACGTGGAGAGACAAGCGCCCTTTCTTGGCGTGTAGTGTGAGGACTTGCTGGGGTTTGTGACGTCGAAATGTGAGTTCTTTGACGTCGACCCTTGCGCGAAACAGATCAGCGTCCGTCACGGTCGCGTAAAAACCATATGGACGAAGCCTCTCTAGCGCGAACTGCGCGAGCACCTTAGGAAAAAAGTAAGCCCCTGCGAGCATCGTTAAGAGCGACAAGACAAACAAAAAGACAGACCATTTGAGCCATTTGCGCAAACGTTTCATGGAAAAACCTTTTGAGATGGGTCAAGAAAAAGAGAAGGAGGTTGAAACATGACAGAGCAGTCTTGGATTGTTTTTCCCAGCGTTGGGTTATGAAGGTCTTTGACGAACAGCTGTACCGTAGGCGATGATTTCGGCAGCTCCACCCTGACTTCGTCCTGAAGGATCTCCGATCATAGAGGTCTCAACGCGAACGTTGATCACGAGATCTGCGCCCTTCATCTTGGCTTGATCGAGCATCCGCACGATCGCCTCCCGACGCCCTCTCTCCATTACCGTCTCAAGGATGGAGATACGACCACCAAAGATCGTCTGGATGGAAGCCACAAAGCGTTTAAAATAATCCGACCCCATCACCACAGAGCCCATACACAAAGAACCCTCAAGTGGCGTGTAGCCTTCGGGAACCTTCTTCAGGTTGGTGACGATGATTTTGCGGTGTTGTTGCTCTCTCTTCGCGAGCGCTGTAAAGTGATTGTTCTCGATCTGCCGACCAATAAAGTAAAAAAGAATCACAGGGACGGCCGTAAAAAATGCCCATATAAGGACAATGATGAGTCCACTCATGTTGACCTCCTCATTCAGGCTCGACGACCACTGCGGTACCGTACGCAAACAACTCAGCCGCACCCTGCGCGACAGAGGAGGTCGCAAAGCGCACGTTTACGATGGCGTTGGCACCAAGCCCCTTCGCATGCCCTTCCATACGCTCAGTCGCTTGTTGACGAGCTTCCGTCAGCAGCTCGGTGTATCCTTTCAGTTCTCCACCCACTAGGTTCTTCAAACCGGCCATAAAGTCGCGACCGATGTGCTTGGCTCGAATGGTGTTTCCTTGCACAAGACCCACATACTTCACGATTCTGTACCCAGGGATGGTTTCAGTGTTTGCAAGTAACATGGAGCGTTCCTTTCCTTTGTCATAAGTCAGTTCATTGCGATTGAATATGTGCCAAAGCATACACAGAGTCACCTCAAAACACCCCCCGCCTTGATCGATCCTATCGAACGACCTATAGTGTGTGCCTTCATAGGGAAAACGAACTCTTCCAACGGGACATTCTTCAATGTCCACCGGAATGATCGTCATAGAGTCAGGAGAAAAATATGAAGCAGAGCTGGATCTGTTTGACACTTTGCCTTGGGTTGATCGCGACCGCTACGATCCACCACAAGACCCCTCACGCGGTCGCCAAACGCAACAAGAAAACGACAACACCAACACTCCCAGCGACATGGGATGCGAGCACAACGTCCCCTCACCACGTGTTGCTCAAAGGTGCGACTGTATGGACTGCTGAAGGGAAAATCATCCCTAGCGGACAAGTCCTCTTATACAAAGGAAAGATCAAGGCCGTCGGCGAGCAGGTGACTGCCCCCAAAGGCACGACTGTGATCGATGTCAAAGGCAAACACGTCACACCAGGCCTGATCGACACCCACTCACACATCGGCGTCTACGCTGTCCCTTACTTGCGCGCAACGTCCGATGGAAATGAGATGAGCCGCCCCGTGACAGCTTACGCTTGGGCCGAACACGGCTTTTGGCCGCAAGATCCTTCGATCCTCGCGGCCGTCGCAGGTGGAACGACCACCGCACAAATTCTCCCTGGCTCTGCCAACCTGATCGGAGGACGAAGCGTTATCCTCAAGCTTCGATACGCTCGCTCCGTACAAAAGATGAAGTTTCCAGGTGCCAGACAAGGACTGAAGATGGCATGTGGCGAGAACCCCAAGAGAGTCCACAGGAGCCTCTGGAGCCGGATGGGGAGCTACGCAGGATATCGTCGCGCTTACCTGAAAGCCACCGCGTACAAACGCAAATGGGATGCCTACTTCAAGAAGCTCAAGGCGTGGAAAGAGAAGACCAAGAAGGCCGCCAGCCAACCCACAAAGAAGGCGACCAGCCAACCCGCAAAGAAAAAAAGCGCGCTGAAAAAACCCAAAGCCCCTCGCAAAGACATCAACCTCGAAACGCTGCGACTCGTTCTCGAAGGGAAGATCTACGTCCACATCCACTGCTACCGTGCAGATGAGATGTTGCAGATGATCAAGTTGTCCAAAGAGTTTGGATTCAAGATCCGCTCCTTCCACCACGCGGTCGAAGCCTATAAGATCGCTGATGTTCTCGCCAAAGAAGGCATCTCGGCGTCCATTTGGGCTGACTGGTGGGGCTTTAAACACGAAGCCTTTGACGCGATCCAAGAAAACGCTCCCTTCGTCTCGGCAGCAGGTGGACGCGCGATCATCCACTCGGACTCGGCCACAGGCATCCAACATCTCAATCAAGAAGCCGCAAAGACATTTTATCGCGGCAAAAAAATCGGGCTCAAGTTGAGCGAAAATGAAGCCATGCGTTGGATCACCCTCAATCCAGCATGGGCACTGGGAATCGACAAAGTAACAGGTTCACTCAAGCCAGGAAAAATGGCGGACATTGTGGTCTGGGATGGTCACCCATTTAGCGTCTACACCCGCACACAGATGGTCTTTATGGACGGAAACATTGTCTATCATCGACAAGCCAAGCGTCCCATCACAGACTTTCAAGTCGGGTTAGGTCCCATCCTCAAATAGCACCACCAATAGAGGCATCGATATGGTACAGCGACATAACACCCCCCAAACCCCACTCAAACAGACAAGCACACTTCACAAGGTGCTGTTGCTCGTCGTGGGCTTTTTTCTACCGGGAATACTCCTCGCGTGGGCGGGCTCCACATCCGTGAAGACCTCGTCTTCAGCCGCCAAGAAAACCGCATCCCCTGCACCTTACACAGGTCCCGTGACAGCGATCATTAACGCACACATTCATCCGATGACAACGGCGTCCTTCAAAGGAACCATCTTGCTCCAAAGTGGGCGCGTCAAAGCGTTAGGAAAGACACTCACACCCCCTCAAGGTGCCAAGATCATAGACGCCAAAGGAAAACCTGTCACACCAGGGATCGCGCTCTCAAACACCAGCCTCGGTCTCGTCGAGATCAGTCTTGAGAAGAGCACGCGCAACGCCGCGATGAAAACACACGCGCCTATCCGCGCTGCCTTCCGTGCGATCGATGGTTTTGATCCCAGCAGCACGACGATCCCCATCGCCCGCATCGAAGGCATCACGACCGCCATTCTCCGCCCTAGAGGTGGTATCATATCCGGACAATCCGCATTTGTCAGGCTTTGGGGGCTCGGCGAAGCGAGCCACATCAAAACTCCACTCGCCGTCCATGCCAGCCTTCGTGATGGCCACGTCGCCCACACATGGCTGCGTTTGAGACAACTCTTCAGCGATACACGTATGTGGATGAAGGGCGCAAACACATCGACAAACGGACACCACCGCACCTTGGGTGCCGGCGTACTTGACCTCAAAGTGATGGCAAAGGTCGTCAAGAGAGAGCTTCCATTCGTACTCGAAGTACACCGCGCGATCGATATCCTCAACGCGATCAAGTTCGCCAAACAACAAAAGATCAAACTCGTCATCTCCGGCGCTTCAGAAGCCTGGCGTGTCGCCAAACAGCTCGCCAAACACAACATCCCTGTCCTGCTCGGTCCACTTCGCAATCTCCCACGCAGCTTCTCTCGATTGGGGAGTCGCTACGATAACGCCGCTCTCCTCCACAAAGCAGGCGTCCTGTTTGCTCTTGGAGCCGGTGGTGGCGCACATCATATCAGACACATCAGACAATACGCCGGACAGGCTGTCTCATACGGACTCCCACACAAAGCCGCGATGAAGGCCATCACACACAACTTGTTCCGCATCTACGGACTGCACCAACAAGCAGGCGCACTCACCCCAGGTATGGAAGCCAATGTCGTCTTGTGGAGCGGTGATCCCCTCGAGCTCTCCACCATCGCCAAGCAAGTCTGGATCAGCGGGAATATGATCCCCATGAGATCACGACAAACACTGCTCAGAGACCGATACCTCAAGCGACTCAAGCTCAAAAAATAACCCCCTCCCCTCACAGCCCAAAAACACATGTTCCAGACACAGACCCAACGACCCCAAATGGAGACCCCATGAATACACTCTTGCGCACGCTCTCTCGATCGTTCGTGTTCTTGTTGTTGGGCGCGAGCGCTCCAGCGAGCGCTTCCCAAAACACACCCACAACCAAAGGCACAAAGCACCTAACGGACTTCGAGAAGAGCAAAGGCCTCAAAACAGTCCATCCAACACGCACCATGCTCTTCTATAGACAGCTCGCCGCCAAAGATCCTCGCGTGCATATCGAACAAATAGGGACAGGAGATGCGGGTCATCCCATCCACGTCGTGATCGTCTCAAAATCCAAACGATTTACACCCAAACAGATCGGACAACACGCAGTCATCCTCGTTAATAACGGCATTCATTCCGGAGAATCTTGCGGCATCGACGCCACACAACTGATGGTCAGAGAGCTCTTACAGGACATGGAGAAGGGACACACATACGACAACCTGATTTTTGTAACCATCCCCGTCCTGAATGTCGGTGGTCAACGACAATTCAGACGATACAATCGCGCCAATCAAAATGGTCCTGTCCGTATGGGGTTTCGTGGAAATGCCCGCAATTACGATCTCAACAGGGACTTCATCAAAGCAGACACACAAAACATTCTCGCCTTCACGAAACTCTTTCACCGATGGAAGCCACATATCTTTGTGGACAACCACTCGACGAATGGCGCTGATTACCAACACACCATGACCTACACTTTGCCAGAAGGCCCCGACCTTTCCCCCTCGATGAGAGCGCTGATCAAGACACAGCTCAAACCCTTCGTCGAAAAAGACATGGCAAAGAAAGGGCTCCCCCTTTGCCCCTACGTCACACCTGTAAAGTACCAGGATCTCAAAAAGGGATTGAAAGGCTGGATCTACTCGGGACGCTTTTCCACGGGCTATGTAAAATTCTTCCACACCATCCCGGTCTTGAGCGAAACACACATGCTCAAGTCCTACAAAAAGCGGGTGCGAGCTTCCTTCGAGTTGATGAAGACGCTCGCCCAGTATGCCTCCAAGCACGCGCGCTTGCTCCACCAAACAAAACAAAAAGCCACCCAAGAGGCGATGCAACAAACGCGCTACACGCTCCGATGGAAACGCACCAAAGCATCCAAAAAGATCACCTTCTTGGGGTACGCGTACTACAAAGAGAAGAGCTCATTAACAGGCGGTCTTCTGACGAGATATGATCGCAGCAAACCACAAACGTGGACGATCCCCTTTTACAACTCATTTGCCCCAAAGCACCAAATCGATATCCCACACGCCTATCTGATCCCACCTGCGTGGAAAGGTGTGCTCAAACGCCTGCGACACAACAAGATCAAGATGACAAAAGTCGAAAAGACGCACACCTTGACCGTGCGACAAAGCATCTTCACAAAGGCGGCGTGGAGCAAACGACCATATGAAGGGCATTTCTATCCAACGACTCTTCAAACGGAGTCCTTTACACGTCGCGTTGTGATCGAAAAAGGGACCTGGATCGTCCCCACAAAACAACCCGGTCGTCGCTATATCATCGAAACCCTCGAACCAACTGCGAGAGATGCCTTTGTCAGGTGGGGATTCTTCAACACACTCTTTCAACAAAAAGAGTACTTCAGCCCCTACACCTTCGAAGGTATCGCCAAAAAACTGCTCAAACGAGACAAAAGATTGAGAGAGATCTTTGAAAACCGACTCAGAAAGGAACCTGACTTCGCGAGCAGCCCACGCAAGCGACTTCAATTCATCTACCAATCCTCACCCTACTACGAAAAACCCCACAACACCTACCCCATCGTCAGGTGGTTTAAAAAGTGAACACACCCCGGCGAGGCCAACCAATCGACATGCGCGGGATTTGAGAGCGGACATAAGACCCGACACTACTGAGTTCCAAACGACATATTCGAAGATTTGGCGACATCAGGGGCAAACCCTATACACGGGGTTTCGCTAGAAAACTGATCCGGCGGACGTTGCACTTGCGTCCAAGGCAAGCGCCCTCATCGGGCTGATTTGCCTCGTACGCTTTGCAACATACGCCTCAACAAACTCACCACCCTGTCGCTCCGCTCCTTCCCTCCTCTCAAACCTTTCGAGAGGAGGGACCAATTAACCGATATACTCGAATATTTGGCTTAAATTCTGATCCGGCGGACGTTGCACTTGTGTCTCCGCAAACTCCCCTGACTCCACTCTACAATCCCCCACTTGCAGGCGGATATAGCAAAGCCATATCCTTGGGTTCCCTTTTGCTTTCGAGCTTACAGTGGGTTTTTTGCGTCTTCACTTGCAATCATCCGCCTCTACAAACTCTCCACCCTGAGCCTTCGGCTCTTCCCTCCTCT
>MDTC01058606.1_pt1 | contig 37705 bp, 39 predicted proteins | sample 811181 | NCBI WGS metagenome assembly MDTC01 (sample SAMN05326644, study PRJNA326480) | marine metagenome | isolation source: seawater | place: Pacific Ocean: North | collected 2011
CCGCCACATTCAGGGCCCGGAACGACTGCCCCAGTTCATCTATGGCGTACTGGACCGCATCCGTGATCTCCAGCTCACCCCTGGACGAAGGCGCAATGGCGCGGCAGGCCGGGAAAATCCCCGCGTCAAAACGCCAGCAGTTCATGCTCACACCCACAGGTTCGGGCATGCTCTGCAACTGCTCGAGACTCGGTTTCTCGTGGACTCGACACATGAATCCATCGGTGTCCACCTCGACGACCGCGAATCCGGCGATGCGTTCGGCGGGGATGTTGCTGAGCTCGATCAGCGCGTCTCGGTCGAAACAGGCCAAACCCGGACCGTCGAGCTGCCGCAGGGCCAGGAGGGCTTCGCAGGGGTAGTGATTGTCGGAGTTGATGACCAGGAATGGTTCGTCGCCGACGACATCCTGGGCGGCCAGCACGGCGTCTGCTGTGCCCTTGGGTTCATGCTGGATAGCGAAGTTGAAGCTCAAACGCTCCGCCTCGACGTTGGTGTAGTAGGTGCGAATCTCCTCGTGCTCAGGCCCGATGACGAGACACACTTTCGTATACCCCGCGTCGGCCACGGCGGTGAGAACATAATCGAGAAAGGGTCGATCAAAGGGGACCAGTGCTTTGATGCCGCTTTCGGCCGCGTGCTTCTGGTCGGACCGCAGACCGACACTCTCATCTTCTCGACGCATGCGATTGCCCAGGCCGCGCGCCATCACCACCACTGTGTCCACCCGTCTACTCCCGTTTCGAATTTCAATCTGGATCGCCGCCGTGCTGCCACCCTTGCTTCGGGCGCGACAGGACCATGAAAAGGTGCGAATGTACGGGTGATTGACGTCACGAGACAGTGATGTAGGTTGGCGCTCATGCCCATCTCCTGCGATACAAGCCTGCTCCCCGCGGCGGACTTCGAGTTCGTCGTGGTTGCCGATACGCATTACTTCGCCGACCCGGGCCGGGCCGATGCTCGTGCCGTGGCCGAGTTTCCCTCACGCGGTGTACAGGGCGAGCGGTCGGCGGCAGTGTGGCGCACGATTGCAGATCTGGATCCGACCTTCATCGTTCACATGGGAGATTTGGTACAGGAGTATCCTGGTCGGCCAGATTTCTCCCGGGCCCAGACTGAGGCGCTGGCACAGATCGATGCCGTGGGTCTTCGCTCACGAACTCATTTCATCGCCGGCAACCATGACGTGGGTGATAAACCCGATCCGACGATGCCAACCCACGCGGTCAGCGAGCAAGACCTGACGGATCACGAGGCCCAGTTCGGTTTGTCTTTTACCGAGTGGTGTCACGGCGGTCTTCGTTTTGTCGGGTTGAATTCACAGATTCTCAACACCAAGCTGGAAACAGCCAAACGACAACAGCGCTGGTTGCAGGAACAGCTCACAGAAGCCGGGACGCAAGACCTCGTTGTCTTCCTCCATCTGCCGCTTTACCTGCGAGATCGCAGCGACCCCCACCTGGGGCACTACGACACCGTCGCCGAGCCTGATCGCGGTCTGTTGCTGCGGTGGTTGCAGCAGGCGCGTGTGCGTCACCTTTTTGCGGCGCACGTGCATTTCCGTTTTTACGATCGGATGTCGACGGCTGCTGGGTTCGCCCATCACTGGATCTGTGCCTCCTCCTGCTTTACGCGACCGGGATTCGGCTACCTGTTTGCCGCCCCGCCCGCCCCGGAGCAAGGCCGCGACGACACGCCGAAGCTGGGCTTCTATTGGTGTCGCGTGAAGGAAGGCCAACTCGACGTTCAGTTCATTCCCACCGGCGACGGACGGTCCACCCATCGCCGTGTGTTGACGCCGACCTCCTCGGGCCAGCGTCATCTGGGCCAAACCCTCGTGCAGCCATTGGTCACCGGTGCGCAGGTTCCGGTTGCCTACCCGTCGCTCGTGCGCCAACCCGTTCGCAACGACTATCCCTACCTCATGCTGCGAGAGCTCGGCATCGGTGCGATGCGGGTTCCCGCACAAGACCTGGATGATCCGGCACAGCAGAAGAGGCTGCAATGGTTGCGGGATGAAGGGCTGCAGATACAGGCGGTGGCCGTCGGACTGGGCGCGGCGGCACAAGCCGCTGCCGAACATGCTCAGCGGCTGGATCGACTTGAAGTCCAATTGACCGATTCTCCAATCCCGGATGCGCGTCAACAGGCCGTGCTCGAACAGTTGGACCCACCATTGGCCTTGTGTGCGATCGTGCCCGGTGAGTTGATCGCTGACAAACAACACCCACGCGCTCGTATCGGCTACAGGGTGGACGAAGTGGCTCAACTGCTGTCGATCGCAGCGGGCAGCTCGGACATGGCCATCGTGATCAGCGCCGAGACACACCGACCACTCACGCAGCAGTTGTTGAAGGCGCCCACTCGGGCCCGCCCACTGCAATTGCGCATCGTTCTCGATGACCTGACCACGGCCCCCACGTACATTACTCGGGGGCTGCTACAAGCCTCTGCATGGGGGGCGATGCCATTTATCGAACCTCTCATCGATCTGGATCGCACCATGGATGGCGCGGCGGGATTGCTCGATCCACTCTGCAACCCCGGACCCGCGTATGAGACGGTACGCGTTCTGGCAGCTCTGTTGGAACGAATCAAGCCACAGCAATTTGACCTCGACGAATCGACACAGTGTGTGCGTCTCGAAGGCCATGGCGGTGAGCTGAGAGTGTGGCCAGACCCGCTGGGCCAACTGACCGGCCCGGGACGTTGGTACGGTCTGTCTCGTGGGAGTGTCGCCGATGGAACAGCGCCGCTTTCCACGTGGGACGGTCCCGTCGCCCTGCTGACCCTTTGACGAGTAGTCCGTGACGCTTGCCACTGTGGCTGTCGACTCGACAGGTTTTGGGGCGAATGGAGACACACACACATGCAACTGCAACGCTATAGTGACGGGCCAAGTTTTCTGGAAGCGGCGGCAGACTACCTCTATCACGACGAGGTCATCAACGGCGTACTGATCGGTGTTGCCGATCGAACCCACGAACACACCGCCGCGGGCTACACACCCTACCTTGCGACCATCACGCAGTCGGGACAGTTCCATCTTGTGGCGGTCATGACCCCTCCCCATCGGCTACTGCTCAATGCCGAGTCCGTGCATCAATCCGAGGCACTGGGCGCTCTCGTCGAGGATCTGCGGGGTGACAGACGGACGGTCCCCGGCGTCACCGGACCCGTACAGGTGGCCGAAGCCTTCGCTTCATCCTGGCGACAAGCCGAGACCTTTGCGGTAGAACGATCCATGGAGATGATGGTCTTCGAGTTGCGAAACGTCATGCAACCAGAGGCAGTCAGCGGCGAACCTCGCTTGGCTGAAGACTCCGATCTCGATCTACTCAGCGAGTGGATCGATTCATTCAATCGCGAAGTTCGGCAGAATCCGAGACCTGACCGCAATGAGCTGCGCCGGTCTGTGGTTCGGAGAATCGAACGACAGGAACTGTTGCTGTGGGAGGACGAGGGGCGCCCCGTCAGTCTGGCAGGTCGCTCCCGGCCATCTCCCCGCGGTGCCGCCATCGATATCGTTCAAACGCCTGCCGAGTTTCGTCGCCAGGGGTACGCATCGGCGTGTGTTGCCGAATTGAGTCAGCGCATTCTCGACGAGGGCAAACAGTTTGTCACTCTCTTCACCGATGTGGCAAACCCGACGCCGAATCACATTTACCAACAGATTGGCTACCAACCTCGGGGAGAGTTTGTGCAACTCGATTTCGTATAGGTCGGTCAGACGGTTTTTTTGAGTCGAGAAAGGGTGCCGTTTTGCCCCTTTTCTGAATCACAGCCACAAGCGGTTGTGTCGGCTCTGATCTCGTACCACATTATACGGAAGTGAGCCTCCCCAGCGACGGTCAGCGTCAACACCACCCCGGTGTTGTCGAGATCAGAGTGGATTGACGATGTCGATGTCCCGCAAAGCCCCGCAGTTGTCCTCCGCCCGAGTACCCATGCCGGTGTCGCTGTTGCTGTTTACGGGCGTCCTCATTCTGTGTGGTCGCATTCTACCCGCACTGTTCTAGCGCTACTCGACCCTATCGCCGCTCGATCTGTCTGCGACCACCTCTGAGGCGGCCAGGTCAGCGCCCGCGTGCCGACAAACCGGACCCTCATGCGGAAGCGCCCGCGTAGTGTCGCACGCCCACCCGCCAGAAGAGACGTGACACCAGTGACAGGGTCAGCGCCAGGCCGATGGTCAGCACGAAATAGTCGGTAGACAAGCGACCGATGAGCGCTTCGGCGGGAACGGTGACCGCGAAGGTGACCGGCACGAGGAACGTCAGAGCTGCCTGCAACCATCCGGGATAGATCGTCACCGGCCATCTCGCCGCGTCATAGAGGCTGTGGAAGATCATGAAGATGTTCTCAATTCGGATAAACCAGAAAGAAACTGTCGCCAGGATCAGCCAGAAGCTGTAGAGGATGACGATGCCCGCCAGCAGGGTAACGGCAAAGATCGCCGCCTGTTGCATCTCGACGTGTTTCCCCATGTGAATCAGCGCCGCCGCCGAAACCGTCGGCCCCAGGATGACGTCGATCAATTGCCAGACCCTTACTTGGGAGACACTCACCAGGACCTGCGCCTCTTCCGGCTTGGTGAGAGTGAAGTCGAGATTTCCATCGCGCACATCTTCGATCAGCTTTTCCATGCTCGGCCGCACCACGACTCCCAACACACCCGTCATGAGTACGAAGATCCCGAGCAGGGCAACCAGCTCTGCCGGTTCCCAGCCATTGAGGTGGTCCGTGTGTCCATAGATGACGGCAACCCCTGCCAGGGCAACCACCAGATTCATGAGCGACTTGCCCATCTGAATCCAGAAATTGGCCCGGTATTGCAGTTCGTATAGCAGACCAATTCGCAGGTAGATGAGGAACAGTCGCAACAGTCTCATAGCAGACCAGTTCAGGCGCCGACGGCCGAGTATCGTGCCGACGCACGCGACCACACCAGGTGGACGGTCAGCCAGCCGAGCCCGATCCACAAAAACTGTGTGGCAAAGCCAGTCAGCATCTGGTCGGGGGAAAGACGTCCCATTACCAGTTCGACGGGAAAGGCGAGCATCACCTTGAAAGGCAGCACGTCGGCGATCGCCTGTCCCCAGGTGGGCAGCAGCGAAATGGGCGCAATGCGGCCAGCGAGAAAGAAAAACAGCGCCATATAGAGATTGTTCAGACCCGATGTGTCGGTGATCCAGAAGGCCAGCAGCGCCAGGGACCACTCGAAGAAGAAGCGAACGAGGAAAGCGAGCACCACGGCGGGGCCAAAAGCGATCCACATCCACGGTTCGGGTGACAGGGTGGGCTCAAAGAACCACCAAAGCAGGGCTGTGACAGGGATGACGATAGCCAGGGTCAACAGTTTGTAGGCCATGTTCTGAATGATGTCCCGATGAAAGGGATGCAGGGGTTGCACCAGCAGCGCGTTGAACGTACCCGAGCGCACACGATACCCCATCTCCCACATGTGCCACGAAAATGTGACGTGATTGACGACCATCATGATCAGGAAGTAGGCTGCCAGTGAACTCGCATCGAAATCACCGACTTTGCCATCATCCTGCGCTTTGGCCACGGTGAGCCAAACCACCAGATAGATGACGGGCTGCAACACGAGCCCGATCAGCCAGATGACGACGGCCGCCCGGTACTGGAACATGACGGCCAGCTCGATCTTGAACAGCGTTCGATAGATGTCGCCGAACAGACCCTTCATGCGGCGCCCTCAGTCGCCATTTGAATCTGGACTTGAGCCTGGACCGCCCAGTTGTTGAGCAAAGACTTGCTCGATCACATCCTCGATGGGCGGCTCTTCGACGGTCAGGTCGATGACCGGTAAATCTGCCAGCAGTCGACCGGTCGTCGAGGCGGTCTGCTCCTTGGGCACCGTCATCGTAAACCGGCTGCCCTCGGCACTGACCACCTCCCCGTAACTCGACAGGTCGGCGTCCTCTGTGTCCAATTCGACCACGATGGTCTTGTTGGGAGAAAAGCGCCGTACTAGCTCTGCCAGCTGGCCATCGAAAAGCAACTGGCCATGGTGGATGACGACGACTCGTTCACACAGCGCCTCGACATCAGCCATATAATGAGACGTGAGCAGAACCGTCGCGCCCGATTGCCGGTTGTATTCTGCCACAAAAGTGCGGATGCGACGCTGCATGGTCACATCGAGCCCGAGCGTAGGTTCATCGAGAAACAGGATCTGCGGACGGTGGAGCAGGGCCGCCGCCACTTCGCATTTCATCCGCTCGCCGAGCGACAGATTGCGCACAGGTTTGCTTAGCAAAGTGGACAGATCGAGCAGTTCCACGAGCATGTCCACTGTGTCGGTGAAAGCTGGGCGCTCGAGACGATAGATGGCTCTGTTTCGCTCGAAGGAATCGGCGACAGGAATGTCCCAGACCAATTGATTGCGGTTGCCCATCACGAGCGTGATGTGACGCAGGAAATCCCGTTGTCTTCGAAAGGGTCTTAAACCCAACACCTCGACGTGGCCATCGGTGGGTTGCAGCAGGCCCGACAACATCTTCAGCGTCGTCGTCTTTCCCGCACCATTGGGCCCGAGAAAACCGACAATCTCACCGGGGGCAACTTCGAAACAGACGTCCTTCACCGCCTCGACATCGCGCGTTCGTCGATAGAACAGACTCTTGGCAGCGTTCCACAATCCAGGATCGCGGACAGGGACCTTGTAGGTCTTGGACAGATGGTCACAGGCAATGGCTGTCATGAGTCGGCAACCACGGGTGACGTGCTGGTACTGCCAATCAGGGGTTTGCTCATCATGCGCGTTGCGGTCCCTCGAGACCCAGATCGGCGCACATCACCTGTGCTGCATTGTAGCCGGGTAGTCCCGTGATGTTGCCGCTGGGGTGGCTGGATGATCCGCACAGATACAGCCCCTGCAGATAACCTCGATAGTGTCCGGCGCCCGGAAAGGGTCGATCATAACCGACCTGCCCGTGCGAAAGGGCGCCGACGAGCAGATCTCCTTCATGCATGTTGGGCAACTGTCGCGGGATATCTGCAGCTGTGCGTACGAACTGGTCGAGAACCTGCCCCTTCAGACCCGGCGCATACCGCTCCCACGTTTCCAGCATTCGTTCGCCGTGTTCCTCACCGAGGTTATCCCAATGGGCGGGATCTCCGTGTAGCCGATAGGGCACTTTCTCCCACATGAAAGCAGTGTGTTTCCCTTCCGGCGCCTGACTGCCATCGAATACGGTCGGGCTCGACCCCCACATCACCGTCGGCGGAATCTCTCCCTGCTCGTGGGCCCTGACCATCTGGTCGAAGTCGGCTGGCGACTCGAGGCCGAGGATCACCATGAAGGCCTTGTCCAGATGAGTCATGTTTTGGGCGGCCGCGTACCTGGGAGGTGCATCGAGATTCAGATAAAGCCCGAACAGGGGCGCCAGCAGATTGAAGCGGAATGCCACCGCTTGATCGCACCAACTGGCCGGCAGCACCGATGGCTCGATCAGTTCGAGAAATGTCTGCCGCGGATTCAGACCGGAGGCGACAAAGTGCCGTGCACCGATCTGCTCACCGTCGGTGGTCTCCACACCGATGACCTTCGCAGGGTCGGTGTACGAATCGACGAGAATGCGTTTCAGCGACGTCGACGTCCGCACTTGACCCCCTGCCGATTCCACGGCGGCCACCAGCGCATTGGCCAGGCCCGCTGACCCACCGCGACACATCTGTGCCTTGCCGCGTGAGGCCAGCAGTGCCGGAATATGATGGCCGAACCCGGGTGCTCGCAGGTCGACCTCACGCAGACCGTTGAAGAACAGAAGCCCTGCCTGTACGGCGGGATGACTGAATTCCTGTTCCACAAACTGTCTCGGCGATAGAGCAGCGACTTCCAGCAGTTTTCTACCAGAGGCACTTCGGGCCAGTTCCTGATGACGCTGCGCGGTGGGGCGCGGCGGACTCAGTGCTTCGGGTAGCAGAATCTCATCGACAATCTGTCGGAACTCACGTGCCCACACATGGAGCCGGTCGGCGTCCTGTGGGCTGATGCGGGAGAAGGCATCCACTGTTTTGTCGAGATCCGTCCACCACTCGAGTGCAGTGCCATCGTCGAGCAACATGGCCACATTGAGCTCGGGTTCGAGGTAATCGGCGCCGTGGTCGCCCAACTGCAGTTCATCGAACCAGGGCATGGCGGTGATCGCCCGGTGGTAGAAAGAATGCGTATTGTGGTAGAATCCGGAGCCGGGTGGCCACTGTTCGGTGCGCAGTCCCCCTCCGGCGATGGGTCCGGATTCAATGCAGAGCACTCGCAGTCCGGCACGGCACAGATAGCTTTGCAGTACGAGGCTGTTGTGACCTGCACCGAGGATGATGCCGTCGTATTGGGCGTCAGGCACGTTCCGTACGTTTCGTTCTTTGGTGTTGGCTGATTTGCCTGGCAGATATATTCATCACACACAACCCAACCCAATCAGAGGATCTCGTCAACGTAGAACGTGACGTGGTCCTGAGCGGAGGATCGGTCTTGTGTAGAAGATTCACGTTGGAATCCTTGGTTCTTCTGTAGATTGAGCACCTCATGAAGCCTTCGGTCATCAAAAGACGATGGATCATCATCGGGCAATGGGTCATCGCTTGTGGATGGCTGGGAATAATCTCGGCCGAGGCCCAACAGGTGCCCGCCGTAAAGGTCCATCCTTTCGGCACACTCGACCTTCGAATGCACGCCGGCTCCGGGCGCGGCGTGGAGGTCAATCGTCTCTGTCGCGGTGACAGCCCGGGCCTGGAAGTCGCCGCAACGGCCAAGGATCGTAGCGTGGATGCGGTGATCGTGCTGATGACGGGATGGGAGTTTGATGCGGATCAGGTGGAGGGTGGCCGGGTTGTTGATTTGGTGTTGTCCAAACCCTTCGAGCGAGACACCGTCATTGAACGCGTCCGTGACGCGCAGCAAATGGTGGAGTCGAGGCGCACCGTCGTTCGCGATATGGCCGGGTAAACTAACCAACGCCGGCGTCGAGCTTCGTGGATGGTCACCAGTTGGTGAAGCTGCCATCCTCCCTGCGATAACGACCTCTTGCAGGCCCCTCTCGTGCGCCGCTGGGTGCGTGCCGCGCGGCTGCCTCCTCATCGATCTCAACACCGAGCCCCGGCACTTCTGGCGGCAGTAGGTGCCCATCGGCGAACGGGACCTGGCGTGGGAAGACGTCGGGCAGGATTTGACCCGGTTCACGTGACAGTTCCTGTACGCCGTGCAGAGGAGTTGCCAGACACAGGTGCAGACTCGCTGCAGTGCAAACCGGACCCAGCGGATTGTGGGGTGCCAGCGGCACGTAGTGGGTCTCGCACCAACCGGCGATCTTTCGAGCCTCGGTCAGGCCACCGACGATGCAGACATCGAGACGGCAGTAGTCCATCAGATCATTTTCCAGGGCTTCACGAAAAGCCCACTTGCTATCGAATTGCTCACCCACGGCGAGGGGGACGGAGCTCTGCTGACGCAACAGGCGGAGGCTCTGCGGATTCTCCGACCGCAGTGGATCTTCGATGAAGTAGGGTCGATAGGGCTCAACGCCCCGGCTGAATTCGATCGCCGACGGGGGGTCGAGTCTCGTATGCACATCGACACAGATCTGCAGATCGTCGCCAAAGGTCTCTCGCACGGCACGAACTCGGTCGATCCCGTCAGCCACAGCTCTGTGCGGTTCGAACACCTCTTCTTCGCCCGCCGGATCGCTCAGCCCCCAACGAACAAAACGCCAGCCCGCCTCCACCTTTGATCGACAATTCGCGATCAAGGCGTCGGTATCGGCTCCGCCCACGTGGGGATAACACACCACGCGCTCTCGGCACAGCCCGCCGAGCAATTCATAGACGGGGACCCCAAGGGCTTTGGCCTTGATGTCCCACAACGCCATGTCGATGGCGCTGACCGCAGCCGATTGAACGACGCCACCGGGAAAGAATCCCCCTCGGAACATCGTCTGCCATAGATGCTCAATGCGGAATGGATCTTGACCGATCAGATCGGGAGAAAAGTCCCGCAGGACGGCGGCCTGCGCCTGCGCACGGCGGCCCAGGCCTGCCTCACCAAGGCCATAGTGACCCGCGTCGGTGTCGATCTTGACGAAGGTATAGGTGCGATTCTCCTCGACGAGAATGGGCGTCACTTTCGTGATTTTCACGGGGTGCCTGCATCTGTGGATGGGCTTGGAACGTCACCGAGCACGCGCGAGCGAATCTGATCGAGGGGAAACGCCGGACCGGGGTCGACTTTCCGCTGCGGCGCAACCTCTTCGTGGCCGAGGATGTAGCGAACGGAGTAAGTGGAGACCAACAGCTGGCACAGTTGCTCAACCATCTCGAGTTGACGCGTCGGATACCGGTGCCACCAACTGGACGCTGACTCGTTGCGGTGCACGCCCTGGACCGCATCAGCTTCGGCGATCTCACGCTCGAACCACGTGAACAGCCGTCCGTCTCTCTGGTGCAGTCGGCCAGGATTGTCGATCTCGACACCGATGCTGAACTGATTGAATTCTGTACGATCTGCCCACGCCGATCTGCCTGCGTGCCAGCCGATGATGTTGAAGGGCAATAGCTGTGTGATCGTGCCGTCTTCAGCCACGACCAGATGGGCCGAGACCTGGCGCTGCGGGTCCATGAGGATGCGCACGGCTGAGGCCGCACTGGCGCACGCGGTGTGGTGGAGGATGAGGGTGTCAGGCCCACCGTTGGCGAAGGTTTCTCCGTGATTCGGAGATGTAACGTGATCGACGTGGTCGCCGACCAGACGGCCACCCTCAATCTTCACGCCCGTCGGTCCTTCCGTGGGAGGGTGACTGGAGCCTCCTCATACCAATCGAAGCGATTCAGGGGCAGATGGGCCTTGCCCTCGTCCCTCTGCTTAACGAACAGACTCTGGAAAACGCTGATGTATCCGCGATCGAACCAATTCGCCACGGCGGACAGATACAGGCGCCAGATGCGGTAGGTCCGTTCGTCCACCTGGGCCAACGCCGCTTCTTGGTTCGCCTCCAACCTGCGGGCCCAGTGACGGAGGGTTCGCGCGTAATTCTCGCGCAGACTCTCCACGTCGCGAGCCTCAAAGTTATGGCGCTCAGCGGCGGTGATCAGCTTTGTCATCGACGGCAGATCGCTGTCGGGGAACACGTAGGTGCGAATGACCCCCTTCGTCGTCTTGGCCGGACGCGCGGGAAGATCGGCGATCCCGTGCAGCAGAAAAGCACCGCCGGGTTTGAGATGCCGCTGAACAGTCTGGAAGTAGTCGTCCAGCCGTTCGCTACCCACGTGCTCGATCATGCCAACACTGACGACCTTGTCGGAGCCCTCTTCATCGGTGAGATCTCGATAGTCGATCACGCGCGCCTGGCAGCGGTCGGCCAGGCCGGCGGCGGCAAACCTTGCATTGGCTTCATCCGCCTGCGGCTGACTCAAGGTAATCCCCACGCCCTCGATACCGTGCTCCTCTGCGGCATGCAGCAGAAGCCCGCCCCAGCCACAGCCAATGTCGAGAAGCCGCTCCCCCGCCTTGAGACGGAGCTTGCGGCACAGCATGTCGAGTTTGCGCACCTGGGCGCGATCCAGATCATCGTCTTCGGCCGTGAAGTACGCACAGGAATACACCATGCGTTCGTCGAGCCAGAGACGGTAGAAATCATTGCTCACGTCATAGTGGTGGGTCACCGCCTGGCGATCGCGATCTACCGAGTGCTCGCTGCCGGACAGCCCGGGCTCAGGGATGGACGTCGACTCTGCATCGGATGGCAATTGCAGCAAGCGCCGTCCAAATTGGAGTTTCTGCCACCAGGTGAGTTTCATGCCGATCAGTTTTCTGGACAGGGGCACTGTCGCTTCCAGATCTCCCTCCAGATCGAACTCTCCCGATATGTAACACTCGGCGAAGTTCTCTTCCGTCGGCTTCATCAACATGCGGCGCAGCACGACCGTGGATGACGGCTCATGATCGGCGTCTGGGCCCCACGTGTTTCCATCCCACAGGCGGATGGCAAAGTCGCGCGGTTCGATCCAACCAAAGATGTCGTCGATGATGGAGTAGGCGATGTCGGTCATGGGTTCCGAAACGGGTTGGGTCATCGTTGACTGCTGGCCTCCGTTTTCCTCGCCACCACACCATGGTCGAGGGGATGAGCAGCCAGACTTGGCAACGCTGCGTAATATAGAGCGCCATGCCTCTTCTGACCGCGCCAACTCACCACCATCTGCCGATGAGCATCGAGCTGCGGGGACACAACTTCGACTGTGTCACCACATGGGGTCTGTTTCACCCCAAGGGAGTGGACGCAGGTACGCGTCTGCTGCTCGGCCTGATCGACGTGTCCGCTGATGCGGACTGCCTTGATCTGGGATGTGGGTGGGGGCCGATTGGCCTGTGTCTGACACGCCTGGCCCCGCAGGGGCAAGTGCACCTGGTCGACAAGGACTTTGTCGCCATCGAGTTCGCCAATCACAATCTGACGGCCAATGGATGCGACAACGGTCAGGCGTACCTATCGAACGGACTCCACCACGTGGCGGAGACGACGAGGTTTGACGTCATCGTCTCCAACATCCCCGCCAAGGTTGGCGGTGAGTTGCTGCAGTATTGGATGACAGAAACACACAAGCGGCTTCGGCCGGGTGGCCGATTGTGGGTCGTCACCGTGGCGGGGCTGAAGGACTATATCAAGCGTGTGTTTCGGGAAGAATTTGGCAACTACCGCAAGGTAAAACAGAACCGCACCCACATCGTGGCCGTCGCAGAGCGCATGGCAGACCCGAGTTGATACGGTACGCCACGGCGCAGACCGTCAAGGTTGAGACCTATTCGGCAAGGTCATCGACGTCGATTTCGACCAGTTCCACCTCAGCCAGCAGATCGCAGACTTCGTCGAACAGGCCGGCAAACAGCCGCCCCGCAAGATGAGCCAGATCTCCGGCCAGGGCCCCTGCCGCAAAGTGGGCGGCGAAACACTGCCCCACAGCCGCAGCCAACCCGGCCGTCGTGTGCTCGTCTTCGATCACCGCGTGGAAGGTCTCAAGGCGCTGTTGGAGAAGCTCTGACGCTTGGGAATCGTGGTGGCCTTCTCGGATCCGTGCCGCGAATTGCTCTCGCAATTGCATGGCCACCTGATCGTCGCTGAGGCTGATCTGTAGAGCCAACTCCACGGCAAATGCTCGGGTGTGCAGCAATTCGAGCTGGATGATCTCAGGGGCAACACCCAGGGGTTCAGCCAACGATTGAACTGCTTCCATCTCGCCCCCTCCGGGCTCGACAACAATCTGTCGAAGCAGTACACCCAGCTCGATCGCGCTCGCTTGTCGACGTGGTGGGATGGTCAATGCAGCGTCCTTCCGTTGCCGCGTGCGGTATCGGTCCCTATGCTGCCCATCTCCGGCGCTACCGCCGCCCTGCCCTTCTGGTTCCGGTATGTTCGATTTTCTTCAGCGACGCGAAGTCCTCGACATCATCCTCAGCTCCAAGGTCGTGTTCAGTGCCGTATTCACCCTGGCCCTGTTCATCGTCGTCCACTCTGTATTGATGTTCATGCGCCAGAGTGGTGAACTCTATACACGGCTCGCACAAATCGACGCCGACCTCAACGTCTTGCACGCCAGCATCCCGGGCAAGCTGGAACGCATCACCCAGTTGCGACGCGACCTGGAACCGCTGCAGGCGGACTTTCGCCAGATTCAGGCGTACTATTCGCGGTTGCAGCATCTGGAAAGAAAGTCGATGGAGCAAGAGGTGGAAGCTGTAGCGTGAGGAAGAAGCGGAGAAGGACAAACGTATTCAGCACCAGAAGCTCGGATTGGATCGGTTCATCTAGCGCGGCGGGAAAACAGACCCGTGAGGGTTTTGACCACCTCAGCCGCTAAAAGATCAGACCCGTTCCCATATCCGCAACGATCTCCCCCGCCTGCTGATCGACATATCCGTCGTCGGTGATCCGACTTTCCAGATAATAGATCCGCTCCCATCCCATGGCCGTGTAGACGAGGAATCGGACTCGACCTGATCCGTCTTCATCGGTGCGCACCGTCGGTGTGTAGTCATCGGGTCGGCGCAAGGCACTCACCTTGCGGGTCTTGGTGAGGGCTTCATCGAAGCCGGCTTCGGTGAAAATGGGCGTTGATTCAAGCCACTCAGCGGCGTAGCGACTCACTCTCAGAGACCACATCTCGATGATGAAGTACGCGTATTCGAACGCGCCGGCCAGCGTTTGCCCATAGTCCAGGTACTTGTACAGCTGTTCCACCAGTTCATCCCGCATCGGCACTTCCCCTTCATAAAAAGGCATCCAGGAGTCGTCGGCGGCGGGCCTGGCGAAGGGACGGATGGGGAGCTCGACGCCGGCGGTGGAAGTCTCCACCATGTAGTCGAGGATGTAGCCGTTTCGTGTATTGACCCGTGGAAACAGCGCCAACAAGGCGTTCACATCATCCGCTGGACTCGACGGATGAGAGCAATCGCGAAATTGCTGGACCTGCTTGCGCAGATCTTCGGCGGTGTCTGTAGGGATGTGTTCGAGCATGAGAGATTCCGGCGTCCGGACTGCCCAAGATAGCTTGGGATCACGTTGACAACAAGCAGGCTGCCCGCTACTGTTGCGCCTTCGCGCACAGCGAGTTAGGGCCACAGATTGCAGAATGGACTCGGGTGGACGGCAGCGACGAACTGGAGCGGTCTGAAGCGGCTCAACGCCAGGCCAGCGACGAATTGCGCCAGCGAGTGGAAGAGCGTGCCGCCGACCTGCGGTCTGTGGATGAGTCATTACAGCGCGAAGCTGCCCAGCGGCAGCGAAGTGAAGAGCGATTCCGCAACATCTTCGAATACTCCAACGATGCCATCCTCGTGCTTGATCCGGATCACGACGAGATCCTCGACGCGAATCCTCGTGCCTGCAGATTGCTGTCCTACACTCGAGAGGAACTCGGCAATCTCACGCTCGGTGCCCTGTTTCCTGAAGACCTTGCTCGACTGCAGTCGTTTGCTCTGGCCGTGGTGGAGGATGGCTTCGGTTGGATGGACGAGATCAGTTGTCAGACCCTGGTGTCGGTGGCATCGGTGAATGAAGTCGAAGTCGTTCGATCCACCTCGGCGAAACCAGCCAACAGCAGACGGCCATTGTACACCGTCGCCTGCGCGATTCGTTCGATGGCCGCTGTAGCTTGATCGAACTCTGAGGTGAGCACTTCGCGCTGCTTGTCGGTAGAGGTGGCCGTTGGCGGACTGTGTGGCCAGTACGCGCATCCTCTGCAGCAGCGACGTCGATTCCTCCAGCGATCCTTCTGCGATCTTGAGCAAGTCCGTCGCCTACGCGGTGTTTTCTTACGTTCTAACCCAAGCGGGTGACCTGCGCTCGAAAGCCCTCGGAGATCGATAAACCGGCGGCACCATTGGAGGCTCGTTTGATCCTCAAGCCCGAACCGATGGCCTCGAGGCGACCCTCTTGGCTCGCGCGATTACGACCAATCCGATGAGAGACGTTGATCGCCGAAATGTTGCTGTTGATCGACAGAGGCATGGGGAGCTTCCTTCACACGACTTGGTATGATGCGGTGCTGCAAAATTCCTCTTAAACTGTTGATAATACGGAATTTAGATAGCCTCATACTCCCCCCGTATCATCGGGTGGTTGGCTGGATTCTTGAGGTTTTTTGATGAAAAAAGGCTCGCGGAACCTGAACGGTTGCGAGCCGATGGGGCATCAGATCGTGGTGGGTGGGGAGGCCGTGTGGCCGGCGCTCAGTCCCCGGCCCCGAGTAGTTGATCGATGCCCTCGGTTTCTTCGACGCTCGGTTCGTCGACCGCATTGGGACGAACGCCGGTTCGCTCCTCAACCCGGTCGGACCAGGCCTCCTCCAGATTCTGGAGATATCGTGTCGCTGCCGTGCGCTCGTGGCCTTTCTCTGTGATCAGTCGTTCGTAGAGTGCCTCACCCACCAGACCATCTTCTCTGGCCTGCCGCAATAACTGTGCGTCCTGCTGCAACTCCGCCAGTCGACGTAATTGCACCATGACGTCCTCTTCGAGGCGTCGAAGCGACCCATCGATGCGGACCCCTGCGGCCATCCGCTTGGCCTGCTCGAGGTCGTACTCGTGTTCGAATCTCAGGTGCCCGTTGAGGCCGCGTAAAGAGACGCGTTTGCCACATTCGGGGCACACTACCTTCAGATCGGCCATATCAATATGCGCGTAAAGGTTTGTTTTCGTGTCAAATATACGAATCCTGATCGATCCTGCCCGACATGCCTTGACCCTGTCGCTGGACCCCGGTAGGTTGCTCCAGCATGCTCACGATCAAACCCCCCTATCTGATGTTTCTCGGCGATGCGGCAGATCAGCTGGCGGCAAAGACCGCAGACGGTGTGGCGCGTTGGCGACCGGACTGGTGCCTTGGACAGCTGCGCCTCGAGGGGTGCCAGGCGGACATCGGGCTCGAAGATCTGACCATAGATCAGGCTCGCCAGGCCGGTGCCCAAACCCTGGTCGTGGGTGTAGCCAATCGAGGCGGCATCATCTCTGAGGTATGGTTGGAAACGCTGCTTGCCGCGCTGGACGCCGGTTTCGATATCGCCAGCGGTCTGCATAACCGCCTCGGAGATCTTCCCGCACTGGCGGAGCGTGCTCAGGCCACAGGTCGACAACTGGTGGACGTCCGCTACCCGGACGTTGAGCTGAAAGTCGGCCAGGGCACGCCGCGCACGGGACGTCGATTGCTGACCGTGGGTACCGACTGTTCCTGCGGAAAGATGTTCACGGCCCTTGCCATCGAGCGTGAACTGCAATCCCAATCACGCAAAGCCACTTTCCGCGCCACGGGCCAGACAGGCATCCTGATCGCCGGGACGGGTGTCTCCGTCGATGCGGTGATCGCCGATTTCATCGCCGGTGCGACCGAGCAACTTGCGCCAGACAACGACGACGATCATTGGGATCTTATCGAAGGACAGGGCTCGCTGTTCCATGCTTCCTATGCGGGCGTGTCCATGGGACTACTCCACGGCGCTCAGGCCCACGCCCTTGTGCTGTGCCACGAGCCGACGCGAACCCACATGCGAGGTTTGCCACAAGCGCACCTTCCCTCGATCGCACAGTGCATTGACCTCAACGAACGCTGCGGCCGACTCACCAATCCCGACTGTCGCGTCATCGGCATCTCCCTGAATACGTTACAGTTACCCGACGACCAGGTCGACGACACCTGCAAGAGGATCGAGCATGAGACGGGGTTGCCCACGGTCGACGCCTATCGCCATGGCTCAGAACGTCTCGTAGAAGCCTTACCGGAATAAGACTCGTGGAGAGTAGGGCACGTCCGATGATGAAGTTGGCGGTCCAGGCGATGAGGCCGACGGACTGAGTTCGAATGGATCTTCGCGTCTACCATGAGTCATGGCCATTGGCCACGGCCTTCACGATTTCTCGGGGTACGAAGACCCAGGCTGACGTCGTCGTCGTAGAGGTTGAGCGCGACGGTCACATCGGTCGGGGTGAGTGTGTGCCCTATCCTCGATATGAAGAGACCGTCGACGGCGTGATGGCCACGCTCGAGTCCCTTCGGCAAGCCCTCGCTCAGGGCCTCGACCGGGTGGCTCTGCAGCAGATCCTGTCCGCAGGGGCAGCGCGCAATGCCTTGGATTGTGCTTTGTGGTCTTGGGAAGCCGCACGTGCGGGATGCCGTGTCCATGAGCTTCTCGGCATGGATGCGCCGGGCCCTTTCACGACGGCCTACACGTTGAGTCTGGCAACTCCGCCCCGGATGAGGGATGCCGCTGCCGAACAAGCCGAGCGCCCGCTGTTGAAGTTGAAACTCGCCGGTGACGGGCTGGATACGGATCGAGTTGCGGGTGTGCGCTCGGGTGCACCGAACGCACGGATCATCGTCGATGCCAATGAAGGTGGGCAGAAGGCGGGGTTGGGTGACTTGCTGTCGAGCCTTGCAGGTATGGGCGTCGATCTGGTCGAACAGCCCCTGCCAGCTGGGCAGGACCTCGCGTTACGGCAGATGGAACACCCGATCCCGATCTGTGCCGATGAGTCCTGTCACACCTCTGATGATCTTCCGCAGCTGATCGATCGATACGATCTGGTGAACATCAAACTCGACAAGACCGGCGGGCTGACTGAAGCCCTCGCCCTTCGCGACGCTGCACGGTCCGCAGGCCTGGGCATGATGGTGGGCTGTATGGTGGGTACTTCGCTGTCCATGGCGCCCGCACTGTTGCTGGCAACCGGTGCGCAGGTCGTCGACCTCGACGGCCCCCTGTTGCTGGCCGCGGATCGAACACCGGGGCTGAGCTATCAACAGAGTCAGCTGATGCCTGCACCCGCAGGCCTATGGGATGGATGATAGCAGAGGGATGTTGCGGCTTCCCTTCGGCCTCTTGTTTGGCGCTCTAGGCACTTGATGTCTGCAAAGGAGGGCGAGCGGCCAACGCCGCGATGGACCCGAGGACTGCTAGCAAGGCCAGGGTGAGGAATGCGCCCCGGTAGGACCCCGTCAGGTCGCGGACGATACCTGAGAACAAGGGCCCGGAGGTCATGCCCACCATGATCAACATGGCGCTAAGACCACTGATCGTTGCGTAAGCGCGTCGACCAAAATAGTCAGCTCTGATGGAGTTGATAATCGTGCCCCGGATCCCCCAGGCCGCGCCATGCAGGACGGCAAAGATCATCGTCCCCGCGATCGTCGTCGCGTAGGCGAACACAACCATCGCCACCGCGTGCATCCACATGGCGATAAAGATGATCCATCGCTTGTCGACGCGATCTCCGATCCACCCGCCGGACAACTGTCCTCCGATCACCACCACAACGAGCAAGGCCACAACCTGCCCTGCGCGCGTCTGTGACAGCCCCACTCCTTCGACCATATGGGGAATCTGGTGGACGAGCACTGTACCGACGATCAGAAGCGCACTGGCGTGGACGAGGGAAAGAAACCAGAACGCACGGGTGCGCAGCGCTTCGCCAGCCGAGAAACTCGGTTCCGCTTGCGGAGGCGTCACGCTCGCCTCCTGTTGATCCAATTCGCCATCGGGGCGTTGCCCATAGTCTTCGGGCCGACGTCGCATCAGCTGTGAGGCTGGAATCGTGATACAGGCGATCAGGAGTGCCGAACACATCGCCATCCATCGCCAGCCGTGCAGTTGAATGAGATAGACCACGGCGGGCACGAGCAGTCCCCCCGTGCCCATGCCAGCCAGGGTGAGTCCCAAAGCGGTGGAACGATGTCGTGAAAACCACTGCATCACCGTCGTCGAGATCGGCATGAAACCACCCAGACTCGATCCCAAGGCGATGGTGGCCAGGGCGACATAGAAGGACGTCAGCGACGAGGTATGGGCGAACAAAAGAAACCCGATGGCGAACAGCGCGTTGCCTGCGGTCATCACCTTGCGTGGACCCATCCGATCGATCAACCATCCTTGCGCGGGACCGAGGATCCCGGATTCCAATCGCACGAGGGCGAAAGCGCTGGCGAGGATAGTCCGGCTCCAGCCGAACTCGGCTTGCAGGGGCAACACGTACGCGCTGAAGGCATGGAAGAGCAGCCCACCATTCAACAGCTGCACGACGAACCCAGCGCCGACGATAATCCAACCGTAGAACAACACATCTCCTAAGTGGTGGGTGCCCACCAACCAAGGCCAGGATCATCGGCAAGACCAGAGTACGCCTCCGGGTTAAACGTCTGCGCCGTGCACTGCGTCGAAGTGGCGGTGATGCTGGGAGGCATCATTCGTTGAACGACCGGGGTCACCGACGACGACCGATGGGGTCAGCGCCTCAGATTAGGAGTTTGGACAATGAGAACATCTCTCATCGTGGGAATGTTGGGTGCAGCTGCGCTGTGTTTGACCGTTGCCGATGCCGCCGATGCAGGCTCACGTCGCGGCGGCCGTGAGGGCCACGGCGGCAGAGGCTTGTGTGGAAGCGGACCGACGGGCATCGACGTTGAGCAACGAGATGCCCGGCATGCTGAGCAGCGGGCCTCCTTGGCCGATGCCCTTGAATTGACGGACGAACAGATCGCCGCGTGGGACCTGCTGCGCGAGGATGCCCAGCAGGCCAAGGATGACTTGTGTGCCGCTGGGGAAGTGAGCCGTGAGGATGCTCGTGCGCTGCGCACCTCCCGACACAAGGCCTTCGTCTCCATTCTGACCCAGGACCAGCAGGAGGCATTGAAGAGTCTGCGACAGGAACGTCGGTCGGCTCGTGGGCCTCACGACAGAGCAGAAGATGATGAGCCAACTTCTGAAGAGGCGATCGAAGGTGCCAGCAAGGCCGCCGTCGCCAACACGACGTGGGCTGAAATCAAGATGGAAGCCCGCTAGGGATTGGCCGTCGCCACCGAAAGATTCGAGAGGAAGACGATGATGAAACGAATCATGACTCTAGGCGCTACGGCGCTAGTGCTTGTGCTGATGTTGGACGCATCCGAGGCGCAGCGCCCAGGCCGGGGATCCAAGAGCCGGGTCGGTGGCGACGGCGCAGGACGTCTCGCCGAAGCTCTGTCACTGACCGCAGATCAACAGGCTCAGCTCAAGTCACTTCGTCAGCAAATGCACGAACAGATGGAGTCTCTGCGCCAACAGGGAACAGAGCTGCGCAGCGAAGCCAGATCTCTCCGCGATCAACACCGGCAACAGGTCAGATCGATTCTCACACCGGAGCAGCAGCAGGCACTGGCTCAGTTGAAGGCCGATCGGCCCGATGGTCCGAGGGGGGGTGAGCGTGCCGGTCGACGGGCACGCGGGCGTCGGTTGGCAGAAAAACTGCAACTAACGCAGGAGCAGAGAGACGCGATGCAAGACTTGCGACGAGTCCATCGCCAACAGGTGCAGGAGCTACGCGATGGTGCTTCCCGTGAGGACTTGCGTGCCCTGCACCAGGAGCACCGCGACTCGATCCGACAGGTGCTCACCGAGCAGCAGCGCCAGACGCTGGATCAGCTCCGCGCCGCGCGCCAGTCAAGCAAGCGCAGACCTCGGCGTGAAAGGCAACTCCCGCCTGATGGCGATCCATCGTTGGATGGATCCGCCAGACCCGGTGTCGAAGGCACCAGTTGGGGGGATGTAAAGGAATCCGTCGACGGAGGGTGAGACAGACAGCAAGGCGATTGTGCGGTCGTTGATTAGGAGGGTCACGGAGGGCGTGACCCTCCTTTTCCTTTGAAGCCTCCGTCGGTTTATGGCGCCGCGCCGATGAGGCTGTTGAGATGATGGCCTTCGGCAATGACTTGCTGTGCTTCGGCCGTGGAGTCGTCGTGCCCGAACAGATCGACGTCCGCAGGCGGTCCGGGGTGGTCCACGGTGATGGCCAGCCGACGCCCCTGGAGCAAAGCCTTGAGACGACCGCGGCCACCGTCGTCGGTGGAGGCGGGCACAATATCTCTGAGGGTCAGCTGTAGACGCTGTTCGAGCTGCGGTTCCACGAACTGAGGTAGCAGTTGGGCAACGCCCGTCAACTGATGCGCAGATAGAGCCTGGGCATCACGCAGGGGATATGCGTACAACCGCTGGTGAGCCGCGCCCCAGACGGGGCGCAGATCGATGCCTTGCGGTGTGGGAGACAGTTCAACCAGGAGCCGGCTGCCGGTCGTATCCAGCAGACGCTGGGTGCGATCACTGATCGGACCCAGAGACGCAACCGACATCTGGAGATGGAATCCAAGGTCGAGGGTAGGCGTGTGACCCGGGAGCAGCTGATACGTCCATGGACGGCCGCGTCGAGGCGTCAGGGCAGAGGATTTCTCACATTGCCGCACCTGAGCCTGCAGATGCCTAACACTCCAGCGGTGGGCTCGGGTCTGATCCAACAGGCGCAGAAGATCATCGTCGCGGGTCAGGGTCGCCAGGACCCGGCAATGGCTCCAGGTCAGGCCTGACCACGTGGTCAAATTCGGCAGGCGTAGATAGAACCGCCGGGCACGGTAGAGGGTCCTCGTATGCAGGTGTAGACGTTGGGCCAGAGAACCGATACTGTCCTGACCGTATCCGGACCGTGGTCCCAACTGCTCGTGAATCAGGCGTCCCAGCTCCCAGTAGGCCCGCGCCTTTCGCTCCCCTTGGTCAGACTGAGAGTTGACAATCTGAGCCGCCGCCGCCAATTGCTCTTCCGCCGTCGCCACCCTCAGGCCTCCACGTCAGCAGCCGAGCCGCCCATTGCCAGATGGATCACCTTGAGCAATCGATCGGTGGCGATGGGCTTGCGCAACACGCCGGCGACTTTCTGACCCGTCTGCTTGAACTCAGTGCTGGCCGATTCGGTCCAGACCACAACCTTCGCTTCCGGATCCAGCTGTTGCAGCTTCGCCAGGACCGCCTCGCCCTGCACGTCTTCCAGGACCATATCGAGGATGACGATGGCGATTTCCCGCTGCCTTTCGAGGAACAGCTTCAGCCCCGCGATTCCGGCATCTGCCTCGATCACCTCGAACCCGTAGTACTCCAGATTGCGGGACAAGGTCTTGCGAGCTATGGCAGAGTCGTCGATGACCCGCACGGCCTGTTTGCCGCCCTGTGTGGCCAGGACCTTGCGGATGTCGATGTTGAGTTTGCCCATCGTCTACCTGGCCGTCGCTGGGGGCCGCCATCGAGGTTGTGCTACCAAGATATCCTGATCTCCGCCACTAGACGGTGTTTCTCAGATCGAGTGACGATTCGGATACGAGGGTCAATCTGGGTCCTGATGTCACCTCGGGCAAGCGCTCCCGCCACCACCATGGGAAGAAGATCGTAGATTGGGGAACTACCGATTCTGCCCAGAGATCTTCAAGACCATCGCCAGACCGTCTGCCGACGATCTGGCGGCGCCAACACTCTGTCAGACGATGTGGTCCAGCATCTTCGTAGTTCGCTGGCAAAGGATCGCAAATCGGCCACGCGACGAGACCGTTTTGTCAGCCTGGCTCTGGCTGTGCGCGATCGCCTGATCGATCGTTGGATCCAGAACGGGAAACATGAAGTTTGCCCTCAATGGAGCGTTGACCATCGGGACCATGGATGGGGCCAACGTAGAGATGGCCGAGCAGATCGGCGTAGAAAACATGTTCATCTTTGGTCTCGACGCCCATCAGGTCCAGGAGAAGCGGAGCAGCTACGATCCAGGCGGACGGTATGATGGCCATCGGCCATTGCGAACCGTCGTCGACATGATCGCCAGTGGCCAGTTGTGCCCGGCCCGTCCTGATGTCTTCGAACCCCTCGTAGACTCCCTCCTCCACCGAAGGCGATCCCTTTATGGTTCTGGCAGACTACGATGCTTACATGGAGGCTCAGCAGCGTGTGGATACGGCCTTTCGTGACCAGGACGCCTGGACCCGTACTTCCATTCTCAACTGCGCTCGAATTGGGAAGTTCTCTGCAGATCGTTCCGTCGACGAGTATGCGAAGAAGATCTGGCACGTCGAGTCCATTCCCAACCACCATAGTTCCTGACAGATCGCACGGTGACGGGGCGTCATCGTCCGATCGCTTGTTGCAGTTTTTCGGTGCTCAACAATCCATGAAATGCCTGTCCATGCGCTTCGCCGTCGCCGTCGCCGTAGGGTTTGCGGCTCTCGTTCTCACGGGCTGTTCGGGATCGATCACATCGAGTACGGAGATGGTGTTCGATCCTCCCGACGACGTTGGGATCGGGGAGCCGGCAGACTCTATCGATGCCTCCTTCACTCAAGTCCGTGGTCAGATCTTGGTCCCCAGTTGCGCCCTGAGTGGTTGCCATGGTGACTTCGAGTTTCCCAACCTGTCCGCCTCAAACGCTTACGGGAACACGGTCGGCGTGGCCTCGAGTTCGGGCCAGCCGTTGATCGATCCCGGGTCACCCTCGTCGAGCTACCTGTATCTGAAAGTGACGAACCATGCGTCGATTCAGGGAGGCCAGATGCCGCGAGGAGGTCCTCAGCTGTCTGAGGAATTGACTGAGCTTCTGCGACTGTGGATTGAGAGGGGAGCCCTCAATGACTGACGACACAACCAGGTTGTTCCAATCCAGCAGTCGATCTGACACGTTGGTTAGGATGATCCTGCTGTGCTTCGTCGTCCTCGCGACGCGGGTGGACGGTGCCGAGTGGCATTTGGATCGCAAGGCAGACAGTGACGTCACCTTCACTTCTGAAGTCGTCAGTTTCAGTTTCGCAGGATCCAACGACAAGGTCGATGGTTATCTCTATTGGGAAGGCCCTGCCCTGTTCGAAGGAAAACCTCAGTTGCTGTTTCAGGTTGAGGTGATTGCTTTCGACACAGGCATTGGGAAACGCGACAGTGATCTGCGCGACGTCCTGGCCACCGACAAGCATCCCCTGGCGACGTACAAAGCGTCGATCATCGGACATGAGGCGATCCGCGATAGTTCAGGTGTCGAGACGGGTAGTCACCATGTCCGCACGCGCGGCACAATGAACCTTCGGGGTGTGGAACGCACGATCGATGTGGACGGCGTCCTCGCCTTCGGTGACAGCACAGCGACCATCACATCTGAATTCGATATCCGTCTCGAACAGTATGGCATCGAAGCGCCGAGTCTTGCCGCCTTCGTCAAGGTGAGCGAACGGATCGACCTCGCTGTCCATCTCTCGCTGAAACGCGTTAAGTAGGAGCGCCCACAATGAGATCTTTCAATCGACTGCAGATTCTGCTGGTAATGCTGGTGCTGGCGGCTAGTGAAACACACGCACAACTGTCCTGGGAAGCGTCGGAACCGACGATCCAATTGCCCGTCGAACTGTTCAGCGCCGTACAGATGGCCAACCTGCCCACGACGCAGACCCTGGGACAGGGTGACTTCTTCTACGAAATCTCCCATCGGTTTCACCCAACCATCGACGATGGATACGACGCGAATTTCGGACTCGATGGTCCCGTCAGTATGCGCACAGCCCTCAGCTACGGGCTTTCGGATCGGCTGATGGTGTCCATCGGGCGCAGCAATGTGCTGGACAATCTCGATGTGGTCGCGAAGTGGAGATTCTTCGAGTGGGATGGACAATGGCCGATAGCCTTGGCCCTGACGGCCGGTGTCGCACTCAATTCCGACATGCCAGCGATCGTCGATCGCGGGGCAACGGACGCCGACAATCTGCAATGGATCGTGCAGCTTGTGGCCAACACGATGGTGCTCGATGGTCGACTGGGTGTGGGTCTTGTCCCCTCTTACGTCCACAACAGCGCCATCTTTGCCGTCGAGCGCCAGCACACAGTCACTCTGGGAACCTACGCCCGCTATGAACTAAATCCCATGTGGGGGGTCTTTGTAGAGTGTTCACCCGCCCTTGAAGGGTATCAGGGGATTCTGCTGCCCGGTGAGACCGGTCGTTCACATGATTCGCTCTCTTTCGGTTCCTCGCTGTCGACGGGGGGGCACGATTTCTTCCTGTTTGTGACCAACAACACCCGTCTCAATGCCACCCAATACCTGGTGGGAGCGCCGACCGATGCGGCGCCTGACAATTGGCACCTTGGATTTGGGATCACGCGCCACCTGTAGGCGGCACAGTCCGACACGGTCGTAGAAGGGGAGGCGCCCGCTGGGTGCCTCCCTTTTCATTTGCCACGACTCGGTTGCGTGGCCGCCGCTGCCGACCCTTCTTCACACGGCCTTGACCGCCTCCGGGTCGCCTGGTAAGAGCGGCCTGAACAATCGGAGATCTATCACTATGCCTCGTCGTCCACCCCTGCTTTACATCGACACCGCCGTGCCACCCCCTCGCTGGGCACTACTGCAGCGCCATTTATTGGACATGCAAACCCAGGCGTGCCGAGCCTTTTTCGACAAGTATTTCGATCCATACTCCGGTCACTTGCTGTGTGTACCTCGATGGGGTGGAGACGATGGACCCGATGACGCGGCCGAGAATCAGCTCAATTGGACGCTCCTGCACGCACTGGGTGCCTCCGATGACATCCTCGATCTGTTTCGGGTGGGATTCGAGGGTCATATCGACCAGTACACCAAGGCGCGCACCGTGGAAGTGCCCCTGGCACGCGGCGGCATGTATTACAAAGAGTTTCCTGTCAGCCTCGACTGGTTCCATCACGGCGAGGGATACTCGGCGTACTTCCTCTACGGGCTGTCCGACCCCTACGATGCCAACTATGAGCGCCGCTTCCGGCGCTGGGCGGCCATGTACGATGGCACCGACGCGTCCACGCCCAACTACGATCCGAATCATCGGCTGATCCGTTCGATGTTCAATGGCAGTCGTGGACCGCTGTTGCGCAAAGCGACCGGTTTAGACTGGGCCGGTGACCCCATCGAGATCGAGGGTCGTTTCGGTCCTGGGCACGGAGAGCGCAACTTCGCGGAGATGCTCGCCCATTTTGAGGACTACACCGACGTCGTCGGCGACTGTCCACTGAATCTGGAGGCGACCCATCTTGGGTTGGTGGCCTACATGATCACCGGCGAAGACCGCTACCGCGACTGGGTCGTCGAGTATGTCGATGCCTGGATGCAGCGCACCGACGACAATGGAGGGATTATCCCGTCCAACATCGGTTTGGATGGAACGATCGGTGGCGCCGTGGGTGGGCGTTGGTGGGGTGGATGTTATGGGTGGGGATTCACCGTCACTGTGCCGCAAACCGGTGCTTTGGCAAACCGACCTGCCTGTTATTCGCGGGCTCATTGGGGGTTTGGCCATGGATTGTTGTTGACCGGACAGCAGTCCTACATCGATACATGGCGTGGCGTGTTGGACAAGGTGAACGAACACGCGAAGGAGCAGGATGGCGAGACGGTGTATCCCAGTATGCATGGCGACGATGGCTGGTACGGATTCCGTCCCCAACCGTTCTCACCGGGGGCCAGTGAGGTCTGGTACTGGTCACAACGCGAGTCCGATCGTGAACGAATCGCCCATGATCCCTGGGTTCAATTCCTAGGGGGCGAGAATCCGGACTATGCGGAAACGGAGCTGGAACGAGGGCTTGAACAGGTGCGTTCGAGGATGCAGCGAATGGCAGAGGATGACACCGCCCCGGATACACGCCTGTCTGACGACATGAACGGGATCAATCCCGCCATCACCGAACCTCTGGTGCGTACCATGTTGGGTGGTGTGCCCGTGGGTCGGTCTGCTCACACGCTCCACTGCCGACTGCGCTACTTCGATGTGGATGCACGTCGAGCCGGTGTGCCGCTTGGGGTAGCGGCCCTGGTGGAACAGATGAGCGACGACTCGGTCACGGTTCAACTAGTCAACACCGATCCAGTACATGTGCGGCGCTTAGTCGTGCAGGGGGGTGCCTACGGCGAGCACGAGTTGCTGCGCGTGACAGCCGACGAACAGACGGTCGATGTGCCGGGGGATGGAACCCACTTCACCGTCGAGCTGGCGCCGGGGGCCGGACAGAGGTTGCAGATCGCACAGAAGAGATTTGTGCGGCAGCCCGCCTTCGCCTTCCCGTGGGATCGCTAAACCTTCCGGTGCGACCCAATATTCTGTTTGTCCTGGTGGACCAGCACCGGGGCGACTGTTTGCCGACCTATGGCAACCCGGATCTTCGCACTCCTCACTTGGACGCCCTCGGTGCTGACGGGGTCGTCTATGACCGGGCCTACTGTGTCTATCCCGTCTGTACCCCGTCTCGCTACAGCCTGTTGAGCGGGCTGCACGTGCATCAGCACATGGGTTGGTCCAACCACTGTACGCTACCGGCTGGCTTGCCCACGTGGCCGCGGTTGCTACGGGACAGCGGCTATCAGACCGCCGTCGTCGGGAAGATGCATCTGGCACCAACGTATCTGGATGTAGGATTTCAGCAGATGTCCCTGGCCGAACAGAATGGGCCAGGGCGCTACGACGATGACTATCATGCCTGGCTTCGAGAGCGGGACCTAGTGGACGCAACAGATCTCATCGACCAGGAGCGCGAGTATCGGCAGCACGCCTCCGAGCCATACTGGCTCACATGCGGCGCGGGCCGATCAAATCTGGCTGAAGAACATCACTCGACGACCTGGATCGGCGATCGGGCCATAGAGCAACTCGCCAGCTGGAGCCCCGGGGGTGGTCAGGCACTGCTGATGAGTTTCATCAAGCCTCATCATCCCTTCGACCCACCGGCACCATGGGACCAGATGTATGATCCTTGCCAGGTTCAGATGCCTCTGGGTTGGACAGACCAAATCGACCCTGGCGATCTGGCCTTTCAAGGTGGGTATTTCCCGCATGAGGAACTGACCCCCGAGAAGGTGCGACGGGTGGCAGCCTACTACTATGCCACCATCTCGCAGATCGATCATCACGTGGGAAGGTGCTTGGATCTGTTGCGCGAACGCGGTCTCTACGATGACACACTGGTGATCTACCACGCCGACCATGGCGACTATCTCGGTTACAGGCATTTGTTTTTGAAGGGGAATCACATGTACGAACCTCTGATGCGTGTGCCCCTGTTGCTCAAATGGCCACAGCAGAAACACGCCGGACAGCGATGCAGCGACCTGGTGTGTGGTGTCGATATCGCCCCGACCCTGGTGGCTGCCGCCGGTCTGGAGCCGCCACAGAGTTGGGCGGGGCTGGATCTGGGAGGCGACGACACAAGACCGGTCGTGTTTGCCGAGGTCGGACGGGGTCGTCAATACATGGCGGCTGACGCCCGCTACAAGCTTCTGCTGTGTCGTGAGCGAGACCAATCAAGGTTGTTCGATCTGGCAAAGGATCCACTGGAGCAGCAGAACCTGTTCGACCAACAAGCGCACGCCGTGACGCAGCAGCGATTGGAGACCGCGCTATATCATTGGTTGGCCTTCGACTCTCCGACACCGGTCCATCTCGACCCGAAGGCGAAGACCGTAGAGGGCAAACCGAATGGGGGAACGACCTGGCAGGAAAGCTACGATTTCTTTGCTGCGAAAATGAACGACCACATTGGCCACTGATCGCTTTAGAAGACCCGCGTCATCAGGCTGGCCTCATCGCCTTCCATCAGCATCACGCGGGCAACATCCAGGCCGAAATTCCAAGCAGCAAGGGAATCCCGTCGACGCAGATCGCGTATCGAAACCGAGGCCCGTTGGGGTTCAGGTGCCCGACACAAAACGCCGTGCTTGACAGAGCGATGACGATCGCTGTCTCCGCATGAGTGCCGATAAACACATCGCCAGCCAGGGCTAACCCGACACACGAAGCCAGACACAGACCGGCCACGCCCCAGCGTGTGAGGGTGGGGCCGAACAGAACGGGGAGGGTCACGATCTGGCGAGCTCGATCGGCACGCTCATCGCGCAGATCGAAAAGGGTGACGTTGGACAGGAGCAGGATCCCTAGCAGAAGACTCAGCCGGCACAGCTGAGACAGAGTCACCTCCCCACTCGACCAGAGTACCGTGACCCCGATCGTGGCAACCGTCAGCGCACCGGTCACGAAGAAAGGCTTCACGCCAGGCACTTGACGCAGGCAGATGTCACCGCCACCCCAGCGCGAACCGTAGAGGACACACGGAATCGCGCCCAATCCCACGAGCCAACGCACCGCTTGTGGCGCCTGACCCCAACTCCAGATCAGGACGGCCAGAGCCATCACCACCGGCACAACCCCTCGGGATGGACGATCGGCGTCGACCCAGCCATCGAAGCGATAGATCAGGAGCGTCGAGGCCGCCACAAGCGCGACCGGTACTCCTCGGATGGGCAGACCCAGGGCGTGTTGGCTGAACAGGACCAGTCCCGCGGCGCCGCCGGCGATCCACAAATGCGTGTCGACGAGGAATCGCTCGATGATACCCGTCATCCACTGCCTGGTGATTCGCTGAACAGTGATCTGTTGTGGCGTGGTCACCGTTCAAACACCCAACTGCCAAACCATGGCGGTCCGAGTCTGCCCCATCGAAAGAAGCGGTGCGCCGCGAGCCGGAATCCATGAGTCTGAGCGGCGGCAGCGACATCGTGAATCTCATGCGGAGCACTATCGGTCCAACGCGAGAACAGATGCATGGGCAGATCGTGGTAGAGCATCTGCGGAAACTGGTTTCCCATGGCGAAGTCACCGACAATCAACTGCCCCTTGGGACGTAACAACCCTTGCATCCTCTCCATCATGGCGAGCATGGTGGTCGTGTCGAAGACATTGAGAAAGAAGTGAGCCACCACGGCATCGTAGGTTCGTCCAGGCTCGAAGAATCGAAGGTCGGTCTCGTACATGGTCGCCTGATGCTCGAGGCCACACCTCTGGAGTCGTTTTCTTGCGCGGCTGAGCATGGCCGCCGAACGATCTACGATGTCACAGTGCACACCACCACGCACCGGATCCACAACCTCCGTCGCCGAGCCGGCCCCGGCGAACAGCACCGACGAACCCGGTTGAAGATGAGCGACCCCCCATCGCTTGCAGGCGCCGATCGCTCCGGCGGAGTACGCCCAGGCAAGAGAGTCGTACGCCGTGGCCAACAGGGGGCCGTAGTCGTCTCGAGTGTCGGAACTCATGCCAGCGGTGATCGGGCCCATGGGGCGAAGATCGTCTGCACTGCCTTCGGCGGCCAGGCTGGCTACCCCGTCGATGGGGTGTATCATTGAACCTGATCGCAACGACGCAGTCTACGACGAAGAGGATCATCCGATGGCCTACGCCGCAACCGACGCTCAGGTGAAACAGTTCCAAGAAGACGGGTTTCTTCTGATACCAGATCTATACAACACAGAGGAAATGCAGCTGCTGCTTCGGGTGGCCAAGTCGGATATGGGGAAGACGGAGAATGTGAGAGGCCCCGTCGATGCAGAGGGTCGTCTCAGCAAGTTGTGGCTCACTTCGGATACCGACCGTGATGACATCTACAACGCCATTTGCCATGGTCGCCGACTGGTCGATGCCATGGAGCGACTGATGGAGGATGAAGTTTACCTGTATCACTACAAGATGATGGTGAAGGAGCCTCGCGTCGGTGGCGCCTGGGAGTGGCATCAGGACTATGGATACTGGTACAACAACGGATGCCTCTATCCAGACATGGCCAGTTGCATGATCGCCGTCGATCGCGCCTACGAAGGCAACGGATGCCTGCAGGTACTGCGGGGCTCGCACAAACTCGGTCGGATCGAACACGGAAAGACGGGTACCCAGACCGGCGCTGATCCCGAACGGGTCGAGCTGGCGCAGCAACACCTGGAGCATGTGTATTGCGAGATGGAGCCATCGAATCACGCTACCTCATTCCCCGCCTGGGTGCCATGCAGATCGACATCGAGCAACTGACCAAACGCTATCGAGGCGGTCACTACGCCTTGCGCGATGTGGATCTGCGGATCGGCAGTGGAATGTTTGGCCTGCTGGGGCCGAATGGCGCCGGGAAGACGACGCTGATCCGCATTCTCGTAACTCTTCTGGCACCCACCTCAGGTCGTGTGTCTATCGATGGTCTCGATCTGCGGCGCGATCGTGATCGAATCCGCCGAATGGTGGGGTATCTGCCACAGGAGTTCAGTCAGTTTCCCAAACTGGCGACCTGGGAGTTCCTCGACTATTGCGCCGCCCTTGGTGGACTTCGGCGGAAGTCGGCTCGCCGGGAGCGCGTGGATGAGTTGCTCCACGACGTGGGCCTGTTCGACGCGCGCGATCGACAGGCGAGCAGGCTGTCGGGTGGGATGAAACGAAGACTCGGTATCGCCCAGACGCTGGTGAACAACCCTTCCATCATGGTCGTCGACGAACCGACCGTCGGTCTGGATCCGCAGGAACGACTCCGATTCCGGAACCTGCTGGCCGATCTGGCAAGGGGAGAGATCATCATCATCCTGTCGACCCACATCGTGGGTGATATCTCCTCTACCTGTACGGATGTGGCCTTGCTCAACGAAGGGACGATCCAATTTCACGGTCCCCCTGATGAACTGGTAGCGATATCGAAGGGCCGGGTTTGGCAGATCACGGCCTCGCACGAGGAACTGGACGATCTGCGCCAACGCTTCCCGGTCGTATCCAGCGTTCCGGCGGCCGATGGGTACGAAGTCCGCCTCGTGGCAGATGAAAACCCCGGGCCGGGAAGTACGACGGTCGAGCCGAATCTCGAAGACGCCTACATCCATTTCATGCAGACGGTGGGCCAGGAGATGGACCTTGAGCAGGATCTGGAGCAGGGCGTGTGATTCATCCCTACGTCATCTGGACCGTCGCAGTCTATGAGGCACGTTTGTTGTGGCGGTCATGGGCATTCCGGCTCACTATCGGCGCCGCCCTGATCTACCTGATCTTCCTCGACGTCATCCTCAATATCCCCGCCACGAGCCCGCCCCACTTCTTCCGATCCCTGTCCGGGAGTCTGCCCCTGGTCAATGTGCGCCTCCTCGGTATGGCCCTGGGCATGATCTCGACCCTTGTGGCGACGGAGTTCGTCAAGCGAGATCGACAGCAGGACACGGTGCAGACGTCGTATGTGCACAGCTTCAGCAACCTTGACTACGTGCTGGGCAAGGTCTTCGGCGTGGGGTGGGCCTTTCTGGCGCTCCAAATCATCATTCTCGCCAGTGTCGCCGTCGTTCACCGCTTCTTCGTACCCGTGCCTTTCGCCTGGCAACCGTATTTCCTGTTTACGCTCTTCGGAACATTGCCAACTCTCGCCGTCATGATCGGACTCTCCGTCCTGCTCGTGACAATTCTGCGCAGTCAGGCGCTGGTCTTCGTCCTCATGATGGGCCTGGCCATGTTGTGTCTTACCGTCCTCGGCTTCCGCTACCACTACTACTTCGACGTGCTCGGCTTTCACATTCCCATGACGTATTCGGACTTCGTGGGCCTGGGCAATCTCGACCAGCTGTTGGTTGTGCGAGGAACGCACCTGCTCTTCGGCATCGCCTGTATTGCCGCCACAGCGCTGCTCAGTCGCCGCCTGCGTCAGTCGGCGTCGGCGAATGTGATGTCGGCGTTGGTCATGGTCGGCTGCCTAGGGGGAGCCGTCTGGCTCAGCGTGCAGTACTGGGAAGGTCACACGACGGACGAGCAATACCGCCAACACCTGCGAGACCTGAGCGCGTCTGCCGCCCTGGAGTCGACACCAGCGGTGACCTCCTACGACTTGCAGGTTGAACACCACGGGTCGCAGATCGGCGTCAGGGCGGTACTAGAACTGGTCAATTCGACGAACGTGGCCCTCGACACGCTGCTGCTCACGTTGAATCCAGGGCTGGCCGTCGAGGAGATCCGCGTCGATGGTGAGATCGCCGCGTTCTCGCGCGATCAACATCTGCTTCGAGTGAATTCTGCTGTGCCTATGGAGCAGGGCGCCACGCGCCGACTGGAGATCCAATACGACGGCGTCATCGATGAGCGCTTCTGTTATCTCGATGTCGAACAGGAACGAATCGAAAAGGCCTACCGACTGCTGCTGATCACGGTGCCCAAGAGATACGCCTTCATCACGCCCGATTATCTCCACCTTACCCCGGAATCGGCCTGGTATCCTGTGGCCGGTGTGGCACCGGGGGCTGCTTTTCCGCTGGCGGGTCAGCGTGATTTTGCGACGTACAGACTTCGTGTCGCGGTGCCGTCGGCGTGGACGGCGATCTCTCAGGGGGCCACGTCCATCGACACCGTGGACGGCCTTGCCCAACACGACTTTCACCCCGAGACGCCTCTGCCTCAGATCTCGTTGACGGCGGGGGAATACGAGGTTCGGCAGATCACGGTTGACGACATCGACTATCGCCTCGTCGTTCGCTCAGGGCATACGTATTTCGACAGCTATCTCGACTCCGTGTCGAGTGCACTTCCCGAGCTGATTCGCGAGTTTCGCAATGGCTACGAGGTCGACCTGGATCTGTCTTATCCCCATCCACGACTCTCGTTGGTAGAAGTGCCGATCCAGATCTTTGCCTACCGACGTCTCTGGACGACGGCCCAGGAGACGGTGCAGCCGGAACTCGTCTTTCTACCCGAGATGGGCACGACCTGTGAAGGGTGCGACTTCGGGCGTCAGAAACGGCGCTCGAAATTCCGCCAGGAGAGGGCCAACCAGGCAGAGTCTGCGGCGACGCTGCAATCCGACTATCTGCGGACCTTCGTCCTCGTCGACCTGTTGCGGATGCGCGATCCGGGCTCCACGAATCTGAATCGCGATGGTTTTCTGGAGTCGGGTTGGGAATTACTGCCCAACTATCTGTCCTACACCACCCATCTGAGTTCGCCCCGATGGCCGGTGCTCAATTATGCCCTTGAGGCGTACTTCCGCGACCGCGTGACACCCCCCGAGAATGTGGGGGCCCGTCGATGGATTGGCATGACAGACGTGGAGCGTGCGAATCTCCTGCTACAGCGTACGTCTCTCGAAGATCTGCTCGCCAAAGAGGACGACGAGGACGAGAACATTCGGGCGAAGGCGATCAGAGCGCGGGGTCGTCAACTGCTGCAACTGTTTGCCGCCCACGTCGGGCCTGAGGCCTTCGCCGAGCGGCTGACCGCCTGGGTTGAGGAACACAAACACCGGCAGATGACGCAGACGCAGATGCTTCAGTTTGTCACCGAATTGGGCCTGCAGAATCCTGAAGAGGCCATCGACACCTGGTATCGTAAGACACATTTGCCCGGATACGAGCTGGAAAGAGCTGAGACCTTCCTCGTGTTGGAGGGCGAACGAACACGGACCCAGGTCGAAGTCGATCTGAGCAATCCCACTGACGTCGACGGGGTTGTGGCTGTGAGTTTTCGTTACCGCCAGGTCGATGCGGTGCCCTGGTGGCAGCAGAACGAGAGGCAAGCCGACTATACCCAGATAGTCTCCATGCCGGCGGGTACGAGGAAGAAACTTGGCATCCTGCTCGACAAGCCAGCGGCAGAGATGACGATCGATACCTATGTGTCTCGCAACATCCCCTCCATGATGCAGAGACCTTTCAATGAGGCGACGCTTCGTCGAGATGCCGTGGCTCATGTGGACGAGGCCATCGAGAAGATCGCCGACGATCCGCCAGCCGACGTGACCGAGTATGTCGTCGATGACGAGGACGATGGGTTTGAGTTTGTCATGGGGCAGAAACCGAACTGGCTGCGTCGTACCGTCGTCGACCTGTTCGACCTGGAGGAACAGGAGGTCAACTATCGGGCCGTGCGCTGGTGGGACGCACCCGGTACGTGGCAGGCCACGACAGATCAGCGCTTCTACGGTCGCTTCGTCTTGTCAGGACGCTACAAACGAGCCGGAGATGGACGTAGCGGCGTCGCCTGGCAAACGGAGGTGGCCCGTGCAGGAGACTACGAACTGTTCTACTACTGTGGTCCCCTGGAAGAGATGAAGCGAGAGAATCGGCACCAGCGCGTAGACAACCAACTCACCTTTCTCGTTCACAACGACGATGGTCGGGAAGAGACGGTGCTCGACCTTGGCGAGGCGCAGGAGGGTTGGAACCAGTTGGGCACGTATCGCTTGGCGGCGGGCATGGCACGCGTAGAGCTTTCAGACAAAACCGGAGGGCGTTCGGTCGTCGCCGACGCCATCAAATGGGTGGAGCAATAATGACGAGAATGGCCCTGCGACTCCTACCGCTGCTTGGAGGGATCATGTGGTTCTCGAGGGCGGAAGCGGAGCCCTTTCCTCTTGAGGTGGCTCTGCAACGTGCCATGGATCGTTCGCCGACGATCCTGACGGCACGGAGCAATCTGGAGATCAGTCGCCGCAATCTGCTGGCACAGCGGGCGGCGCTGCGCTCTCAGTTTCACCTGACCCTGACGCCTCTGCAGCTGTCCAGGGATCGTGTCTTCAATGATCTGGTCTCCGCCTACAACACGCAAGAGCAGACCCAGTCTGGAGGCTTCCTGTCGATCCGCCAACCGATCGAGTGGTCGGACGGCACCCTCTCGCTGACTCAGGGACTGAACTGGCGCGAGGCGTCCAGTTCGTTCGCCGGAGGCGGCGAGCAGACGACGTTCAGCAGCAGCTTGCAGTTGCGCTATTCTCAGCCCCTGTTCACCTACAATCGCACACGCCTGAATCTGAAGCAGCTCGAACTCGAGCTCGAGAATGCACGGCTCAGCTACGCTGTGCAGAGATTGCAGATCGAGAGCGATGTGACACGGCAGTATCTCGATCTGTACTACCGTCAGAGGAATGTGGGAATTGCCGCTGAAGAACTCCGCAATGCGACAGAGTCTCTCGAGATCATCCGTAGCAAGGTGGATGCGGGCATCACAGCGGCAGAGGAGTTCTATCAAGCTGATCTCACGCGGGCCAACAGTCAGGCCACGTTGGAAAATGTGCAGATGCAGTTCGCCAATGCCCACGACACGTTCTGCCTGCTGTTGGGGCTCCCCTTCGACACCGAGCTGGATGTTGAAGCAGATGTGAGGCCCCAGATGACGACCGTGGATCTCGACGAGGCCGTGAAGCATGGTGTCACCCATCGCATGGAGATTCGTCAGAGTGATCTGGCCGTCCGCAACGCGATGGCAGATGTGATCCGCACACGGGCCCTCAATGAGTTCAATGGGTCGGTGGACGTCACCTTCGGACTGATCGGCACCGACGAGACGGCGGCGGATGTGTACGCCTCGCCCACACGCAATCAGGGCGTCGCCGTGCAGCTGAATGTGCCGCTCTTTGATTGGGGAGAGAGTGCCCATCGTGTCGCTGCGGCGGAACAACAGGTCGCTCGAAGCGAACGATCCGCCGCCGAGGAGCGCCGGCAGATCACGGCTGAGATCCGGCAGGCGCACCGAGCGTTGCAAAACCAGGAAACACAGATCGGCATCGCCACCAAGTCCGTCGACAATGCGCGCCGGACCTACGAGATCAACCTCGAGCGTTACCGCAATGGCGATCTACCCTCCAAGGACATCGCGTTTTACCAGACCCAATTGTCGCGCGAGCAGCTGAACGAGGTGTTCGCTCGAATCAACTACGAACTCGCCCTCCTCGACCTGAAGGTCCGAACCCTCTACGACTTCGCCCGCGGTGAGCCTTTGGCGCCTACGGTAGATGGAGACTGACATGACGATGCGCCAATCCATCGCTACGAGCCTGCTGTTGGTGGTCGCACTCAGCGGCTGCGACGAGGAAGGCCCTCAGATCGACGTGGAGTCGGCCATTCCCGTCCGTGTCGAGGCCGTACAACGGCAGCCCATCGCCGAGTACGTTTCGGCCACGTCTACGGCCCAAGCGCTCAATGCGGCAACCCTCACCGCCCTGCAGGCCGGTGAGTATCAACTACAACTTCATCCGACGGCAGGTCGTCCCTATGCCATGGGGGACGCCATCGCTGAAGACGCGCTGGTCGTTCGGCTTCACAATCCCGAATTCGAGAATCAGGTCAGCATCGAATCGAAGCGCCTGCAGTATCAATCGGCGCAGCGCGAATTCGAGAAACAGAAAGTCCTCCACGAAAAGGGTGGAATCACGCTGCGGGAGGTGACAGATGCAGAACGCATGTTCATCGACGCCGACTACGCGTTGGAGAATGCGCAGCTGCAGTTGGCGCGCCTCGAAGTGCGGGCCCCTTTTTCGGGGATCCTCGCCGATCTGCCTCATCGCAGCGTGGGCGAACTCGTCGAAACCGGGGCCGAACTCGGTCGCCTCATGGACTACGAGACGCTCTACGCCGAGGTCTCCCTGCCGGGCGCTGAGATCGATCGAGTGCATCCTGACCAGTCCTTGATTGCGATGGCCTATGGCGGCTCCGACAGTGACACCCTGTCTGGCGTCATCGAACAGGTGTCGCCGGTTCTCGACGCCGACAGCCGCATGTTCAAGGCGACTCTGCGCGTGGCCA
>MDTC01027166.1_pt1 | contig 37699 bp, 31 predicted proteins | sample 811181 | NCBI WGS metagenome assembly MDTC01 (sample SAMN05326644, study PRJNA326480) | marine metagenome | isolation source: seawater | place: Pacific Ocean: North | collected 2011
AATCTCCAATTATTAAAAGGTTTTTAAGTTTTGGATTGATATGAACTTTTTTACAATTATCAGTATTTATTAATGATGTACCGAGATCTAGACACCTAACATCAGCACCACTCCATTTATTTGTATTAACCATTTTATTAGATAAAGGATTTAACGTATAAATATCACCAATAAAATTTTCTTGTAAAGAAAAATATTTTAGGCCAATATATAAACTTATCAAAGTTAAAAAAGCAGAAGAATAAGTTGAATTTTTTTTATTCTTGACTTCTCTTATAGGTCTTTCTACAAATCTATTTGTTATTAATGCCAAAAAATATATAAATATAATTTGTATAGGAACTGACCACCAATGGATCCCTATTGTCCATCTACTAAAAACAATAATTCCCCAATGCCAAAGATATAGTGAATAAGACAATAATCCTATTTTTACTAAGTTTCTATTGGTGAGAATTTTGTAAGATATTGAAGATTTGTTTATTGAAAAGATAAGAAGACCAGTTGAAAATACTATTAATATCGATGAAAATTGACCAAAATTATTCGGTATAAATAATAATAGAATTATTATTAGAAATAAAAAATTAGAAACCTTATCATTAAAGACTTTTTTGATAAATACCAAAGATAATTTATTTTCAGTTTCACTTTTAAGTAATAAATAAGAAAGTGACCCAATCCCAATTTCCCAAAATCTTAAAGGCATTAAAAAATAAGCAGCCGAAAAATTATTTTCATAAAAAGAGAGAAAACAAATAAGAGATATACTTGTAAGTAAAGTTAAAACTAAATAAAAATTTTTTAAACCATTTTTATTTTTTTTTGCAAAACCTGTAAACCATATCAAAAATGGGAAAACAAAATAGAATTGTTCTTCTACGGATAAAGACCATGTGTGTAAAAATGGATTAAGTTCTGCTGAAGCAGCAAAATAGTCAGTTGAATTTTTATAAAGTAGAATGTTGGAAATACCTAATAAGGATCTTCTCCCAATTATTAGATAGTAATCTGGGCCAGGGATTATGAAACATATAAATATACTTGTAAAAAAAACAAATAAAGCTAGTACAGGTAATATTCTTTTAATTCTTTTTTCATAAAAGCTTATTAAAAAATTTAGAAAATTTTTATAAGTGTTTCTATCAATAGAGGCTGTAATAACGAATCCAGAAATAGCAAAAAAGATATCTACTCCTAGATATCCTGAACTGAGTACTTGTTTATTAAAATGATTTATTATTACAGCAATTACAGCAACTGCTCTCAATCCATCAATTTCTTTCCTGTAGTTATTAATTTTAAAAGATTGATTATTTCTCAAAATAACAATAAATTATATAATTATAATTTATAAAAGATTTATTAAATAAGTTTTAAATTTAATATTATTTATGGAGAAAAAAATCTTTCCTGAGAGCCACCTAAAAAAAAAGTATTTATATAATCGAAAAATTACGGGAAATTTACCGAAACAAAAGCCTGCTATTTTTTTTGACCGAGATGGTGTTTTGATAAAAGATTGTAATTATCTATCTTCAGCAGATAAAGTCCAGATAGAACCTGGTGTGAGAGAGCTTATAAAATTTGCTAAAATACATGAATGGATTATTATTATAATTACCAATCAGTCAGGTATTTCTAGAGGTTATTTTACTTGGGATGAATACAAATCTGTAACAGATAAATTTTTAAGTGATCTTTCTCTACCTTCACATGTGGATGGGATATATGCCAATGGATTTTATGATGAAAAATTTTCTAATTGGCGTAAGCCTTCTCCTGGTATGATTTTTGAAGCCCAGCAAGATTTTAATATCGATTTGAGAAGATCAATTTTAATAGGTGATAGGTTATCAGATTTACAAGCTGGTTTGAGAGCAAATATAAAAACAATTTTTCATGTCCTAACAGGACACGGACTAGCAGAAAGAAATAAAATTATTCAAGAATTAGAGGATATCTATCTAGAATCAAAAGATATTAATAAACATTATTTAAATGAAAAAGGTAAATTCTCTAAGATTTTTTTCATTAATAATTTAGAATCCTTCCCTATAAATCTTCTAAAATTAAAAGATGATTAATAAAAAAACAGAATATAATTTTGATTCAGTTATTGTAGGAGGTGGAATGGTTGGTTTAAGTATTGCTAATCAATTAATTGAAAAAAAAATTACTGATAGTATTTTAATTATTGATAAAGAAGAAAAACTCGGCCTTCATTCCTCTGGAAGAAATAGTGGTGTTTTACATGCAGGTTTATATTATGAACCAAATTCATTAAAAGCAAAAGTTTGTGTCTCAGGTGCTAAACGTCTTAAATCTTGGGTAATAGAGCGAGGTCTTCCAATTAATCAATGTGGAAAATTAATAATTCCAACAAAAGAGGATTTAGATAGTCAATTAGAAGTCTTAGCCTTTAGAGGTAGGTCAAATGGTGCAGAAGTCGAGTTTTGGGATGAAAATCAAGTCCATAATTTAGTCCCCGATGCCTTATGTCTAACTGGAAGAGCTCTTTGGAGTCCAAATACTGCGGTGGTCAAGCCTATTAATGTAATAAATAAATTACAGGAGGAATTATTTTCTAGAGGTGTCAAATTTATCTTCTCAGAACCTCAATGGAGTGTTAATGAGAAAGAAAAAGTTATTAAACTGACCAATAATGATAAAGTAAATTATGGTCATTTAATAAATTGTGCTGGTCTACATGCAGATACAGTAGCCCATAAATTTAACATAGGCAAAGACTTTACATTAATGCCTTTTAAAGGCGTTTATTATCAAATTAAATTAGAAAGTAAGTTTAAAATCCCAACAAATCTTTATCCAGTTCCAGATCTTGACCTACCTTTCTTGGGAGTGCATTTCACTCCAAATCATGATCAAACACTAATTTCAATTGGACCAACTGCTTCTTTTGCTTTTGGTAGAGAGAATTATAGAGGTGCTGAAGCTGTAGAGCCATTAAAGTCAATAGAAAATTTAAAACTTCTCTCGTCTCAATACCTGTTTAATAGAGGTGGATTTCGTAAATATTTGCATGAGCAGGCCTTCCTTTCATTGAAAGGTCCTTTTTTAGAGGCAGCAAAAAAATTAATTCCAACAATAAAGTCTGGAGATATTGAATTAAGTACAAAAGTTGGAATTAGAGCTCAACTTTTTAATAAAAAAAAGATGAAAATTGAAAATGATTTTATTTGTAAAAGCGGCATTAATAGTACACATATTTTAAATGCAATATCACCTGCTTTTACTGCAAGTTTTGCATTTGCTGATTTTATAATTGATAGTTACATTATTAATCACAAAGAATAAATGAAGATAAAGGCCCTATTACTATCTGCTGGTTTTGGCACAAGACTTAAACCAATAACTAATAAAATCCCAAAATGTTTGGTAAGAATTAACAACATACCTATTCTTGAACATTGGCTAGTTAAATTAGAAAAATTAGGGATTGATGAGGTATTAATAAATAAACATTACTTAGCTGAACAAGTTGAGGAGTTTTTAAAAGAAAGAGCTAAAAGTAATTTAAAAATAACGCAAGTTTATGAGGAATACTTATTTGGAACTGCAGGTACTTTGATAAAAAATAAATCTTTTTTTTATCAAAGTAATATTCTTTTTATACATACTGATAATTATACTACTAGTGATTTGAGTGGCCTATTAGAAAGCTTTACCAACAGACCCAAAAAATGTTTAATGACTATGTTAACTTTTGATTGTTTAGATCCAAAAAGTTGTGGAATAGTTGAGGTCGATTCACAAGGAATCGTTAAAAGTTTTCATGAAAAAATTGCAAATCCACCAACAAATCTTGCAAATGGTGCAATTTATTTATTTAATTATAAATTAATAGATTCGCTGATTAATGAAGTCACGGAATTCACAGACTTTAGTTGTGATGTAATTCCAAAGTTAATTAATCAAATTAATACATGGAAAGTTGACAAATTTTTCATAGATATTGGAACGCCGGATTCTTTAAAAATAGCATGCAATCATAAGGATACTTTTCTATAAATATCTTTTTAATTTTTACTTAAAACATTATTATAAATTTAAAGATATTCATTATAAATTTTTACCTATGGAAATAGATTTTATGAGTGTTCTCCACAAGAGTACAAAGAGAGATTACTTAGCAAGAGTTAATGATAAGGAATTCCCAAAAGCGAAAGCTGCTAGATTAGCAAAAAAATTTGACTTTGATTATTGGGATGGGGACAGGAGAATTTGTTATGGCGGCTACAATTATATAGAGGGAAGATGGGAAAAAGTTGCAACTAGAATAGTGGAACAATATGAATTAAAAGGGAGTCCTAAAATTCTTGATATTGGTTGCGGAAAAGGTTATTTATTGTATGATCTTTTAAAAGTTATTCCTGATGCAGAGATTCATGGAATCGATATATCAGAGTATGCTATAGAAAATTCAAAGCCTGAAATAAGAAAGAATTTAAGAACAGGTTCAGCTACTAATTTACCCTGGGAAGATAACTTTTTTGACTTGGTTATTTCAATTAATACTCTTCATTGCTTACATTCTTATGATTTGTATCCTGCTTTAAAAGAGATGGAAAGAGTTGGAAAAAAAAATAAATATTTATGTGTGGAGAGTTATAGGAATGAAATTGAGAAGGCAAATCTTTTATACTGGCAAGTTACGTGTGAAGCATTTTTGACACCAAAAGAATGGGATTGGTGGTTTAAATTGACTAATTTCACAGGCGACCATTCATTCATATATTTTGAATAATGGTATGATAAATCTATGAATTTTTAAAATGGAAGCAGCCATACTAACCGCCCAAAATAAACCTTTGATTGTTGATAAAGTTGATCTTCCTGATTCCCTCGAAGTTGGACAGGTCCTTGTTAAAGTTCATGTAAGTGGAATTTGTGGGTCACAAATTGGTGAAATTAAAGGAGTAAAAGGTCCTGACAAATACTTGCCTCATTTATTAGGACATGAAGGTTGCGCAACTGTACTTGAGACTGGTCCAGGCGTTCATAATTTAAAAAAAGATGATCTTGTAGTTTTACATTGGAGGAAGGGGATTGGGATTGAGTCTAAACCTCCTGTATACGAATGGAAAGGTAAGAATTTAAATGCTGGTTGGGTAACCACTTTTAATACACATGCGATAGTAAGTGAAAATAGATGTACCCCAATACCAAAAGATACGAATAAAGAACTTGCGGCATTGTTTGGATGTGCAATAACTACAGGATTTGGAGTAATTGAAAATAATGTAAAATTAAAATTAGGTGAATCTTTAGTTGTTTTTGGAGCAGGTGGTATCGGTTTGAATATAATTCAGGCTGCAAGTTTGATGAGTGCTTGGCCTATAATTGCTATAGACTTGCACAATAATCGACTTAATTTAGCTAAGAAAATTGGTGCTACTCATGTTATCAATAGTTCAAAAGAAGACGTTCAAAAAAGAATAAAAGACATATTAAATAATGAAAAATTAGATGTCTTTGTTGATAATACAGGAAATCCAAAAATTATTGAACTTGGTTATGAGTTAACTTCTTTTAAAGGGAAGGTAGTACTTGTTGGTGTTCCGCGTAAAGGAGAAAATATTAATATTTATTCTTTACCTCTCCACTTCGGTAAAGTAATAATAGGTTCTCATGGAGGTGAATCAAAGCCTGATGAGGATATTTATCGATATCTAAGTTTGATTAAAAATAAAAAAATAGACTTTGAAAGTATAATTTCAAAAAGATTTAGTATAAATGAAATTAATGAGGCTATAAGTTTTATGCAAGATGGTAAAACTGCAGGAAGAGTTCTTATACAATTATGATAATTTTCAATATTGAAGAGGTACCTCTTTATAAAGCTGAAAGCGTCTTAGCTTTTGGACATTTTAATACCATTCATCCAGGACATATAAGATACCTTAAACATGCAAAAGAACAGGGAAAATTTCTTTTTGTTGCTTTGAGAGGAGATCAGGATAAGGATATAAAATATCAATTCAAACAAAAAGATCGAGCAGAATCTTTAGACTTACTTTCTATAGCTGACTTTATTTTGTGTTTAAAAAATGATGAGTTAGATGAATTAGTTGAAAAATTAAAGCCTACAAAGTTAATTTTTGGAAATGAATTTAAAAGAACAAAAGATCCTAATATCAATAAAGCAATTGAAATCCAAACTAAGAATAATGGTCTCACATTATTTCATGCTGGTGATATTAATTATGCCTCTACAGATTTATTATCTGGTTCTGAATTTGAACTTATTGAAAAAAGAAAAATACAATTTCTAAATGCTCTTGAAAGACAAAAAATTGATAAATCAAATCTATTAAAGTCAATTGAAGAATGGAAATCTGCACGTTTAATAGTTGTTGGTGAAACTATTTTAGATCAATATGCTGCTTGCGAAGCAGTAGGTCTCAGTGCTGAAGCGCCTGTACTTGTGGTAAAAGAGTTAGCTAAGAAAAATTATATTGGTGGTGCTGCTATTGTTGCGCAGCACATACAAGCTTTAGGAGCATATTGTGACTTTATTTCAGTGGTAGGTCAAGATGAAAATGCAAGAATAGTAAGAGATTATTTAGATTCGAAGGGAACTAATTATGAAATTATCACTGACCCCTCAAGACCTACTATATTCAAAAAAAGATATGTAGTGGAGAATCAAAAATTATTTAGAGTTAGTCATTTGGAAGATCACTCTTTAAATAAAGAACTAGAGGATGAACTTATTTCAAAAATAGAATCAAAAGCAAAATATGCTAATGGTATTATTATTTCCGATTTTGTATATGGAATAATAACTGAAAAAGTACTTAATAAAATTTGTCAATTAGCCAAAAAATATAGCTTAAGTTTATTTGGAGATCTTCAATGTAGTAGCCAAGTCGGCTCTATTACAAAATTTAAAAACTTTTCCTTGCTTTGTCCAAATGAAAGAGAGGCAAGGATTGCTTTGCAGGATAAAGATTCTGGATTAGAAAGTTTATGCAATCAATTAATCAAAAATACCAATACTCAAAGATTAATTATGAAATTAGGTGCGGATGGATTTATTGCCTACGATCGTGATAAAGCAGGTAATTTAAGCAGCCAATCTTTTCCAGCACTTTCAGTAAACCCTGTAGATGTTGCTGGTGCAGGAGATTCTCTTCTTGCATTAATGTCCACAGGTTTATCTATAAGACAACCAATGATGTATACCGCAGCACTTGGGTGCTTTATCACTTCTCTAGCGGTAGAAACCATGGGGAATGTTCCAATAAGTAATTCTGAACTAAAGCATGCAGTAGAATTAATCTATAAAAATAAATAATTATGACTTTTTTAGTAATTGGAAGTAATAGTTTTAGTGGTTCTAACTACGTAAATTATCTTCTTAAGAGTAACTATAGAGTAATTGGAGTAAGTAGATCTAACGCTGTCCATTCAAGTTTTTTACCTTACCTTTGGGAAAATAAAAAAAAAACTCTCCACAAGATAAATTTATATTTAAGCAAATTGACTTAAATAAAGACTTAGATAAATTAATTTCGTTAATAGATAAATACAAAACACCATATATAGTCAATTTTGCCGCTCAAGGAATGGTTGCTGAAAGTTGGTTAAATCCGACTCATTGGTACAAAACTAATATTTTATCTCAAGTAGCATTACATGATGAGTTAAGAAAAAAAGACTTCTTAAAGAAATATGTTCATGTTACAACTCCTGAAGTTTATGGCAGCACTGATGAAGGCTGGATCAAAGAAAATTATAATTTCATGCCCAGTACTCCTTATGCAGTTAGTAGAGCGGCATGTGATCTACATTTATTAAGTTTTTTTAAAGCTTATAATTTTCCTGTTGTCTTTACTAGATCAGCAAATGTTTTTGGACCAGGCCAGCAACTTTACAGAATAATTCCACGAACTATATTAAGTTGTTTAACAGGGAAGAAATTATATTTACATGGAGGGGGTGTCTCTAAAAGATCTTTTATACATATCGAAGATGTCGCAAGAGCTACATTAAAAATATCACTTGAGGCAAAGCCTGGAAATACATTCCATATTTCAACTAATCATGCGATTAGCATTTATGACCTGGTTAATAAGATATGCGACCTGACGGGCGCGGAATTTCAGGAAATAGTGGAAATTGAAGACGAAAGATTAGGGAAAGATAAAAATTATCTTTTGAATAGTGAATCTATTAGAAATTGTTTCAATTGGGAAGATAAGATAACACTTATAGAGGGCCTAAAAGATACAATTTCATGGATTGAGAAGAATTTAAAATATTTTTCTAATACTTCTTGGGAATACCATCACAAAACATGAAAATTTTAATTACTGGCGGATGTGGATATAAAGGCTCTGTACTTATCCCTAAACTAATTAATGATGGACATCAAATTATAAATATAGATACTCGATGGTTTGGAAACTACCTTGAAGAAAATCCTAATTTAAAAAACTTAAAAGTTGATGTAAGAGATACTGCTTCAATTCCTATGAAAGGAATAGATACAGTGATTCATCTTGCAAATATTGCAAATGATCCTGCCGTAGAGCTTAATCCAACTTTGAGCTGGGAAGTAAATGTATTAGCTGGTCAACAGTTAGCTGATAAGGCAGTTAGAAATAATGTGAAGCAATTTATTTTTGCAAGTTCAGGAAGCGTTTATGGTCTTAAAGATGAGTTGAATGTAACCGAAGATTTATCTTTAGTCCCTATTTCAGTTTATAACAAAACAAAAATGGTTGCAGAAAGAGTGTTCTTATCATATTCTGATCGGATGAAAATCCATTGTATAAGACCAGCAACTGTTTGCGGATTATCTCCACGTATGAGACTTGATGTAAGTGTAAATATGTTTACTTATCAAGCTTTAAAAAATAAAAAAATGACAATTTTTGGAGGAGAACAGACACGACCAAATATTCATATTAAAGACATGTGCAATGTTTATAAACATTTTATTGATAATCCCAATATTGAATCAGGTTGTTTTAATGCAGGTTTTGAAAACATTTCTATTCTGGATATTGCAAATTATGTAAAAAAAGAAATTAACTCAAAAATAGAAATCACGAAATCAAATGATCCAAGATCATATAGACAGGATTCTTCTAAACTTTTATCTACTGGTTTTAAACCTGAATTTTCTGTAAAAGATGCAATATTAGAAATAAAGGATGCATTTAATAATAATTTATTAAATGCATCTGATAGTTGTTACACCGTTAAATGGATGAAGAAATTAAAACTCTAAAAAAGTATTATGACAGCTAATTTTATAAAAAATAAAGAGGTTTCTTTTGATCTACTCACAAAACTATATTTTTCTATGAAAAGGATAAGATGCGTAGAAGAAAAAATAGTTGAAGTATATCCTGAGAATGAAATACGATGCCCAACTCATTTATCTATAGGACAAGAAGCTGTTCCAGCGGCGATTTCAGCATGTTTAAACAAATCAGATTACGCAGTTAGTACTCACAGAGGACATGCTCATTACCTTGCAAAAGGGGGCAACTTGAAAGCAATGATTGCAGAATTGTACGGAAAATCAACAGGTTGCTCAAAAGGGAAAGGAGGTTCAATGCATCTTATAGATACAGATTGTGGTTTTATGGGAACTTCAGCAATAGTAGGGAATAGCATCCCTATTGGAGTTGGTTTAGGGTTATCTATAAGTTTAAAACAAACGGACAATTTAAGTTGCATTTTCCTTGGAGATGGGGCGGTAGAAGAAGGTGTATTTTACGAGTCCTTGAATTTTGCAGTCTTAAAAAAACTTCCAGTATTATTTATTTGCGAAAATAACTTATATTCTGTTTATAGTCCATTGAAAGTGAGGCAACCTGAAAATAGATCGATTATCTCATTAGCTTCTTCTATTGGAGCTAATGTTGAAGATTGTGATGGTAATGATGCTTTTAAATCTTTTAATTTAATAAATAAAGTAGTCAATAGAATAAGATCAGGAGATGGCCCCTGGTTTTTAGAGTTTGAGACTTATAGATGGAGAGAACATTGTGGTTATAACTATGATAATCAAATTGGGTACAGAACTGAAGAAGAATTTAATATTTGGAAAATGCGCGATCCCATTAAGAATTTAGAGCAAAAAATGAGAAATCTAGTCAGTAAACAATTACTAGAAAAAGTTATATGTGAAACAAATAAAAAAATTAATGATGAAGTAAATTACGCCTTTACAAAAGCTAAAGAGGATCCATTTCCATCAAATAACGAGGCTTTTAAAGGTGTATATGCATAACACATGAAGGATATCTCATTCGCAGAAGCGATAAACCTAGCAATAAAAGATTCAATGTCAAAAGATGAATCAATTATTTGCTACGGACTTGGAGCCACTGATCCAAAGGGCATCTTTGGTACAACAGTCGGACTTGAAGATGAATTTGGCGAGAAAAGAGTTTTTGATACTCCTACATCTGAAAATGCGATGACTGGCATAGGTATAGGTGCTGCTATGGCAGGTAACAAAACTATTATGACTCATCAAAGGTTAGATTTTTTTCTATTAGCTCTTGATCAATTAGTTAATGGTGCTGCAAAAATGCACTATATGTTTGGAGGTGAAGTCAAGATCCCAATAACTATTCGATTAATTATAGGAAGAGGTTGGGGACAAGGACCAACACACTCACAAAACTTACAATCTTGGTTCGCCCACATACCTGGACTTAAAGTAGTTATGCCAAGTTCTGTAAATGACGCTTATAGTCTTTTATGGAATTCTATATTTGATCCTAATCCTGTTATTTTTTTAGAACATAGATGGCTACACAACTCTTTAAGTAAAAATTTCAACAAATCAAAAAATATTTTGATTGGAACCGCATCAAAAATATATAGTGGTTTAGATTTTACAGTAGTTTCAATGTCATATATGACACTTGAGGCTAGGAAAGCAAGAGATTATTTATATCAAAAAGGAATCTCCATCGATCTTATTGATCTACGAACAATTAAACCAATTGATTATGATCTTATCTTTCAATCTTTAGAAAAGACAAATCGAATATTAGTTCTTGATACAGGAAATGCTACTTGTTCAATATCTTCAGAAATTATTGCGAAAATATGTCTAGAAAAGTTTGAATTGTTATCTGCTCCGCCATGTCGATTGGCGATGCCTGATGTCCCTGAGCCTACAGGATATTCCCTTACAAAAGGTTTTTACACTAGGGCCGCAGATATTGCTGATATTATTGTTAAAAAATTAAACAGACATGATATTCATCCTTTTGAAGATATCCCAGAGCCTGAACCGCATGATATCCCTGGGGAATGGTTTAAGGGTCCTTTTTAGAAGTTATGTTTTTATATATACTATATTTAAAACATTTTGGAAATAATAAATAAATGAAAGCATCGTTAGTTCTTGCTAATTGGCTTAAAAGTATTGGAGTTAAAAACATTTTCGGAGTTACAGGTGGATCAGTTGTTCACTTACTTCATGGTGCTGAAGCAGTAGGTATTAATGTTATTTACACACATCATGAACAGGCAGCATCTTTTGCAGCTGAAGCAGCATCACGCACTTCAGAAAAAATAAGTGTCTGCATGGTAACAACAGGTCCAGGAGGAACTAATGCTATAACCGGATTAGCATCAGCCTGGCTGGATTCAATATCTTGTCTATTCATTTCTGGCCAGGCAAGATCAGAAGACACAAGAGCATTAAAATATGTAAGACAATCTGGTAGCCAACACTTGGATATTATTAGTGTCGTAAAGCCCCTCACCAAAGCAACATATCAATTAGAAAATGATCCAAATGAATTACAAAAAATTTTAGAAGGTATCCAAAAAGATTTATTTAGTGGAAGACCTGGACCAGTTTGGTTAGATATCCCTTTAGAGTTTCAATGGGCAGATATAAAAGGAAAAGTTCCTCCTCTCTTTATTAAAAAGCAAAGCAAAAAATCAATTCCAGATACTTTATATGATGCTATAAAATTCTCAAAAAGGCCAGTATTTGTACTAGGTTATGGGTGTAGATTATCATCCATAAACCAATTACTAATAGATTACTGCCATCAGAATAAGATTCCTTATGTTTTAACTTGGAATACTTTAGATTTTTCTGCTTATTCAAATGAAGAAAATTGCGGATTGATCGGCATTAGCGGTACTCGTGATGCAAACTTAGTTATTAATTATTCTGATCTTGTTGTAGGTTTCGGGACCCATCTAAGTAAAATGCTTACAGGAGACAAACTTGAAGATTTTGCTCCTGATGCAAAAAATATTTTTATCTTAGATTTAGATAAAAGTGAATTCCTTAGATTTAATTCAGATGAAAGATTCAAATGTATTAATTTTGATCTAAAAAATTTAGATATTGCGTCCTTGCCTAGTAAAGATTCTACTTTAACTAATTGGGTTGATTTGTATAAGAATTTAAAAAATCTAAGAACTTTCGGGATTATTGAAGAATGTAATAAAAAAATCCCAAAAAATTCTATAAACCAATATGTAATTTATCAACTGATAAGCGAAAATTTAAATAATGAGGATGTTATTGTAGTCGATGGTGGGGGAAATGTATTATTTTCTGCGCTACAATCATTAATCCTGAAAAATAAAAATAGACTTATAACTGGTGCAGGTATTGGCTGTATGGGATCTGGCTTGCCAGAAGCTATTGGAGCTGCAGCATCTTCAAATGAAAAAGTGATTTGCTTTATTGGTGATGGGAGTTTTCAGTTTAATATTCAAGAACTGCAAACCATAGTTCATCATAATCTAAATATAGTTATTATTCTCTTTAATAATGATGGATACTTAGCTATCAAAAATACTCAAGATAGTTTTTTTGATAGGAGATTTGGTGTAGATAAAGAATCTGGTTTATCTCTGCCAAACTTTAAGAAGATTATATTAGCTTACGGTTTAAAATATAAATCTTTTGAATCAGTCCACTCATTAAAGGATTTCACTAAATATTTCCAAAATGCTAAAGGTCCATCTGTAATTGAAATAAAAATATCTGATCTTACTCCTCTTTTACCTAGAGGTGGCTTTAAGAAAGATAAAAATGGTAACAATATTAGAAGAAAGACTTGGGACTTAATTCCCCCAATTGAAAAATTACCCCCTAGAAGTTAAGTGAAAAAGTCAATAATAGTTTTTAGTATTACAAGTGATATTGGCGGATATATCGCGAAACACTACTATGATAAAAATTATAATGTTTACGGAACTTATAGGAAAGATAATTCACTTAAAGAGTTAAAAACTATAATGCCAAATGGGAAATATTATAAATGTGATGCAGAAGATTCAAAATCTATCGATATTGCAATTGAACATATTTCAAAAGATATCGATTCATGGAATTTACTTATCTCATGTCCTTGTACTCCCATTCCGATTGCCAAATTTCAAGAATCAGACATTAATGTCTGGGAAAAATCTTTTTATTTGAACTCAATTGGGCAATTAAGATTTCTACACGGATTAATGAAATCGAGAGATCTAAATAATTCACGCTTACCATTGGCACTTTTCTTTGCTGGGGGAGGAACAAATAATGCTGTAGATTCTTTCTCTGCATACACCTCTGCAAAGATTCATTTGATCAAAATGTTTGAATTTCTTGCATTTGAAGATAAAACTACAAAATATACCATTATTGGCCCAGGCTGGACTAATACGAAAACTCATTTTGAGACCCTTAAATACAGCGAAAAATCTTCAAAAAAATATCAAGAGGTATCAAAATTTTTAGAAAATCCTATTAATTCTACACCTTTAATTGATATCGTAGAATGTATAGAATGGATAGATAAACAATCAAGTGATGTAGTTTCTGGTAGAAATTTTTCCGTGGTAAATGATCATTGGAGGGGTGATAATATGCCAAAATTAGTCTCAAAACTTCAAAATGATCAAAATATGTATAAGTTAAGAAGATCTGGTAATGATTTTCTTAATTAAATAATGCTTAAGAATATTGCTTTAATTGGTTCAGGACATATTGCGAGGGATCTTTACAGAAAGATTAATAATGATTCTCACCTTAATTTATATTTAGTCGCAGGAAGAAATTGTGAATCAAATGGAATGATAGAAGCTAAAAGTTTTTCTGAGAATGTTTCTGATAAAGGTATAAAAGAAATCCAAAAAAAATCAAATCAAATTAAAGTGGTAATTGATTGTAGTTCTGCTGAGTCACATATTTTGCATTCAATGACTTTAGCGCAATACAACATTCCTGTTATTGATCTCACACCTTCAGGGATTGGAAAGAAAATAGTTCCATCAGTTAATTTGGATGATTCTAGAAATTGCCAAAATATAAATTTGATAAGTTGCGGAGGGCAATCATCAATTCCAATCCTACATACTTGGTCCTCAAAGCTTATTGAAGAAGGTATTAAGCTTAAATATGTTGAGATAGCTTCAAGTATATCAACAAAAAGTGCAGGCATGGCAACTAGAAGGAATATAGATAGTTATATAAAAAATACTGAAAATGCAATAAAAGAATTTTGTGGATGTGAAGCAAAAGTTATTTTAAATGTTAATCCAGCTGTACCTCCCATAACAATGAAAACATCTTTTTCTGCTTTGATCGAAGATAAGAAAATAATAAATTATGATTGGGAATCTCTTACTTCTTTTACTGAAAGATCAATCCAAAAATATGTTCCAGGATATAGGATTATAGTCAAACCAAGATTAATTGATAATAATAGACTATTTGCTTCGGCAGAAATTAGGGGCAAAGGAGATTATCTCCCATCGTATTCTGGTAATCTTGATATAATTACTTCAGCGGCAATTGAAGTAGCTAAAATATTGTAGATGAAAACTATAATACATGATTCAACACTTAGAGATGGCAACCATGCCGCAAAGCATAAACTTTCCATAGGAGTAATAAAAAATCATTGTCTCTTCGCAGATAAAGCTGGTATTCATTCTGTCGAAATTGGACATGGTAATGGCTTAGGAGCCTCTTCTTTTCAAGTTGGTATTTGTCCTCACAGTGATAAAGATATTATTACTGTTGCCAAGAAAGCCTTGACTAATACAAAATTAGCTGTTCATGTGATGCCTGGATTCGCAACTTTTGAGAGGGATATCAAACCTGCAATCGATTTAGGAGTAGATATTTTTAGAGTTGGCACTCATTGTACAGAAGCAAATCTATCAATTAGTTTTATAGAAAAATTGATTAACTATGATGTACAAGTTCTTTCTTGTTTAATGATGTCACATATGGCCTCGCCAAAAGAATTGTTAGAACAAGCAAAATTTCTTGAAAGTATTGGAACACATGGGATTTGTATATATGATTCAGCAGGTACATTTGATTTGGACAGAACTGAAGAAATAATTTCAACATTAACTGCAAATTTAAGCATACCTGTGGGCTTTCATGGGCATAATAATCTTGGTTTAGCGGTAGCTAATTCCTACATTGCCTGTAAGTCAGGTGCCAGCATAATTGACGCTTCTATATGCTCTTACGGTGCAGGTGCTGGTAATACACAATTTGAAGTTTTAGCAAGTTATTTAGATTCAAAAGGATATGAAATAGGAGTTAATTTAGCAAACTTATATGATCTGGTCACTTACGGTTCCTCAACATATGCGAAAGAAAAACCATATACTTCGACCTTAAGTATAGTTAGTGGTATAAGTGGGGTATTTTCAGGTTTTGCTAACCACGTTTTGAAAGCTTCAGCTTTGTACAATGTAAATAGCTTAGATTTGTTTAGGAATCTGGGTAAACAAAGAATAGTTGGAGGGCAAGAAGATCAAATTTATTCCGTAGCATCATCGATGTCTGAATCAAAAATAATTAATTTTGATAAAGAAGTAATTCCAAAATTTATAGAATTAAATTGCATTAAGAAAAGATCTTTACCAAGAATTATTACCAAGGATCAATTTGAAGCTAGATCAAAACATTCCTATTTAACAAAGTTAAATATTACTCCTAACAATTCAAAAGATCCTGTTCTCAGCACATTGCTTGAAAACGTTAAAAGTCAAGGTCGAATGTATTTTGATGGCCCAAGAACTTTTGGCTATGGAGGTTATAATTCTTCAAAAGATTATTGGTTAAATATTACTGACGAGTTTATAAAAAAATTTAATCTTGTTTCCTCTAATTCGATAATTGATGTCGGATGTGCGAAAGGATATCTTGTCGAGGAATTTACAAAAAAAGGGTTCGAAAATTGTTATGGAATTGATATATCAGATTATGCAATCCAGAAAACCCCATCAAAAATAAAAGAAAAAGTTATCAAAGCCTCAGTTCTACATATACCTTTCCCTTCAAAATATTTTGATTTTGCTATATGTATCGATCTTCTTCAAGAGTTATCAGAAGAAATGATTCCTGCAGCAATAAGAGAGATACAAAGAGTTTCTAAAGATTCTTTAATTGTTATGCCTGCATTAAAAGATTCATCTAAATCATCTAAAGAAGAATTCTTAGCATGGTCAATAACAGCTTTAACAGCTAAAACAATTAACCAATGGAAAAAAGTTTTAGTAGAAAGTAATTACAAAAATTATTTTTCAACGTTTAATATAAATCTTGAATTTAATTAAATAAAACAAGTTTTTATTTTAGATTTTTTAAATTGTAAGATAAAATAATATTTATATGAAAATTAAAGAGTTTCAAAAACTGCTTAAATCTCTACCTGAGGAGGGTCTTGATGATATTTCCCTTGATGACTTAAATTTTGATACTTCATACGTTATGGAATTCTTGGATAAGAATCCCAAATTCCAGTCTACATCCTCAGAAGTATACAAACTTTTCAAAAAATTAATGATTGCAAAGTATGCTCTTCATTTTCATAAGCATGAAACAAAAGAAAAAATAATTGGAATAGATATAAATTTCCCATCTATTTCTTTAGGCGCTATAACTTCAAGACATTTCTTTGGCATTGATGAAGTATTAATTTATCAATTTTATAAAAAAAATACAAAGAGATATAAAAAGGTTGCTGATATTGGCTGTAATTGTGGATTACATAGCAAAATACTTTGTGAGCTGGGATATTTAGTTGACTCTTATGAACCTGATGTAACTCATGCTAAATTTGCTAAAAAATTTTTAGAAATTTACCCTAACAATAATTTTAATGAAAAAGCTGTATCAAATTACTCGGGTAAAGCGATATTTACAAAGATAATTAATAATTCAACTGGAAGTTATATTAATGATAAAAAAAATGGTTATGGACCATTAGAAAAATACGAAGTGGAAGTTATAAACGGTTTCGAACTATCGAATAAATATGATTTAATAAAAATGGATATTGAGGGGTCAGAAGCAGATGTTCTTTCATCATTTGATCCTGAGATTTTTAAAAAAACAGACATAATAGCTGAAGTCTCTACAGAAAAAACAAGGGCTATACTATGGAATTTTTTTAACAGACTTAATATAAAAGTTTATTCTCAAAAAACTGGTTGGAACATAGTGAATGCTATTGAAGATTTACCAACATCGCACAGGGAAGGATCTATTTTTATCTCAGAAAATAATACTTGGACTAATTGAATATTTTTTAATCTCAAGAAACTCTATTAATAATTATCTTAAGATTTTTCAATTAAAGAATAATCATAATAATATGCTTTCGACCTTTTAAGATATGGAGCTTCATCAGGGAATTTTTTATATTTTATTAAGTACATTTTCTTATATGCAAATAAAAGATCTTTTGCAGAATTGGGCTCCACTTCAAAGCCTTCAGGCAAGGTACCAGTGCAATGACTTTGAAAGATTTCAGGGTAATTATTAATGATTTCTTTAAAACTTACATATTCCCCCTTTTTTTTTAATTTTAAAGGCATGACAATATCGTGTTCTTTAGAAAACTCAGTATAAAATGGAAAATGATCAATTGTTAAAATAGGAATATTTGCAAGCCAGGGCACTACAAGCGCTCCGCAATTTTGAGAAAATATACATTTGCATTCAGTTAGTAAAAAACTATTGATTAATTCTTTTTGATTATTAATTTGAGATGCATTTAAAAAATAGGGATTATCATTACTAATTAGTTTAGGATCAATTGAATTTGAATAAATTGCAATACTTTTACCCTCTTTTATAATTTGATCTAAAAGTAAAGAATAAATCTCAAAGCTTGATTCTCTAATTTTATCGCTTCCATCTAAAGATCTTGCTTTACGATCATTTATTAAGACAAAATTATCAATGTCAAAATCAGGTTTAATTTCATGAATAATTTTTTTTGAGATATTTCTAAGTTCTTCCGGCAAAAATATTAGATCATTCTTGCTTTGAGGTATATTAGCCATTCGAAAATGATCAATCGTTTTTGTCTTAAGGGAAATAACTCCTTGCGAGGAAGTAAAATATTTCTGTTTATTTTTTGGTCTTTGAATTTTGAAAAGTTCATACCAAATTAAAACTGAGTATGTATCTCTATTAGTATCCACATCAATAGGTTGTTTAAAATTAAAAACAACTGTAGATAATTGAACAAAGGTTCTCAATAAAACATCTAATGCTCTTCTGTAATGCAATCTAAAAGACCATGGAGAATACAATAACTGAGAAAAATTACTTCCAAAAGTTTTATATATGACTTTATTAGTTCTATTACTACATAATTGCAAATTTAATATCTTTTCATTTTTATAAATATCTCTTGCATAAGCCATGGTTAAAACTTGCCAACCAAAACTTGAATTAGAATTTATAATAATAACGTGTGATTCAGAAGGTAAATTTCTTAATAAATAAATTGTTTCCCAAAAAGCTTGCAAAGGTAGAAAAAGAAAATCAAAAAATAAAATTTTTCTTTTTATAAATATTAAAAAACTATTTAAAAAAAAATTTTTTTTTGAAAAAATCAAGCAGATAATCCTCAGTCTAAAAATATTTGAATATTATACCTTCAAGTTCTTTATAAGGAAACAGAATACTCTGCTTCCCCGACAATTAAATCGATAATTAAAGTTAACCAAATAGTGTGGATAGATTCAACGATGTTATATGCTCTACTATTTACCCAAAGAGCACAATCAGAGTTGGTATTTAATAAGTTGTTTTTATTTGCGCCTGTAAAACTGATTATTTTGATATTTTTTTTCTTTGCGTAATGGAATCCATTGATTAAGTTTTTAGATTGGCCACTTACGCTTATAAAAAAAACAAGATCTCTTGAGTCGGCATAATAGAAAAGCGCTTTTTCCACCCATTTTTCATATCCATAATCATTCGCTAAAGCAGTTATAAGATTATGATCATTAAATGAGATAGATTTTATTTTTGCTTGTTTAGTAAAATCAGTAGAGGCATGACTAGCAAGAGAGGCGCTTGCACCATTGCCTATAAATATTAATTTACCGCCTTGATCGTTAGTTTTAAGAATAAGATCTCTTACCTCAATCAATTTTTTATCGTCTCTAGCTTCGAATAATATCTTGTGATACCTAGACCAATAATCATCTAAAAAAGATATATCTTTATTAAAAGTTAGTTTTTCTTTATTTATCATCCTCTTAATTATGTAATATTAGATTAAATTAACATCCACATTATATTTTGACATTATTTATTAAAGTTAATTCAATATCTTTTTAAATTTTCTTGAAAACATGCTTTTTATTTATCTAGGAATTTTTTGAGTGACAACATGAATCAATGACAGAAATGTACCTAAGGTTTCTTAATGTATTAAGTAAAAAAAGAAAATATCAATTGTTTCTTGTTTTTTTATTTATCTCGCTAAATGGATTAGCGGAGATGATAAGTTTAGCAAGTGTAATCCCTTTCCTTAGTATTATTAATAATCCTAAAAACTTATGGAATCATCCTTTTACGCAGAAAATTGCACCTATTTTAAACCTAAGTTCACCTGAAGAATTAATAATTCCGGCAACAATTTTATTTATTAGCTCAGCAATTATTTCGGGTATTTTCAGAACCTTTAATATATGGTTTCAAGGCTATGTTGGATCTGAAATTGGTCAGGAACTTGGTAAAAAAGCAATATTTAAAAAAATTAATCAACCCTATAATATCCATATAAATGAAAATAGTAGTGAAGTAATAGCAAGATTAAATGGGGATATTAATTGTGTTGTATTATTTTTTGAGAAAAGTTTTTATATTTTAACTGCTTTCATAATTTCAATTTTTATATTAACAACAATATTTCTTATCGAATGGAAAGTTTCTCTAATACTTGGTTTTCTATTTATAAGTATTTACTTTCTAATCTCATCAGTGACAAGATCAAAATTAAAAGAAAACGGGAAAAAACTTAAAGAAGCGAATATAAGCCTTATAAAAACAATACAAGAGTCAGTTGGTTCTATTAGAGATATTATTTTAAGCAATTCTCAAGGATATTATGTAAGGGAGTTCTCTTATTTTGATGGAATTATAAAGAAAAAAAGATTTAAAAATTATTTCTATACATCTTCACCAAGATATTTAATGGAATCGGTAGGACTTACTCTAATTGGTGTTTTTTCAGTAGTTATGGTTAAAAAATTAGGTCAAATTAATTCGATTATTCCAGTATTAGGGGCTTTTGCTCTAGGGGCTCAGAAACTATTACCTTCTTTTCAATTAATATATAGTTCAGTCGCTTCATTATTTGCTGATAAGTATTTCTTGGAATCAGCATTGAGGATTCTCGAACAGCCAGATTTAAAGGTTCATAATTTAAATAATTTAGAACCTTACAAATTAAAAAATTCTATTGTTATTCAAGCGTTAACATTTAAATATCCAAATCAAAAAAGAAAGGTATTAGATAATGTAAATTTAGAAATTAAAAAAGGAGAAAGGATAGGTTTAATTGGTAAAACTGGAAGTGGTAAATCAACAGTTCTGGATCTAATAATAGGTTTAATTGAACCGTCGGGGGGTACTATTTCTGTTGATAATAAAAACCTCCATAAATTAGATATTTTTAAAAAATCTTGGCTTAAAAATATAGGTCATGTACCCCAAAATATATTTCTTACTGATGATTCTATTTGCAGTAATATCGCCTTAGGTATCCCAAAAGAGGAAATTGATATTAAAAGGATTAAAGAAGTAATTAAATTAGCTCAATTGGAATCTTTTATTAATGAATTGAAGTATGGAATTTATACGATTGTTGGAGAAAGAGGTTCAAGACTTTCTGGAGGACAAAGACAAAGAATTGGAATAGCCAGAGCTTTATATCATTCTCATAAAAACCTTCTTGTTCTTGATGAGGCTACTAGTGCATTGGATAAAAAGACGGAGTCGGAAATAATTACTTCTATTAATAATTTAAGTAGGGATTTAACAATAATTGTGATTTCACATCGTTTAAGTGCATTGAATTTATGTGATAAAATTTTTCAACTGAAAAAAGCTAAATTAAAAGAAATAAAAGATATAAATGAAATAAATTTGTATGATTAATATTTATCTTTAGAAATAATTTTTAAGCAGCTGTTAAAGTTTTAAAAGATTATTCTTAAATTAAAAGATATTTTTATGACAACTTTAAAGGCTTAAAATTGAAAAATTAGACTGGATAAAATAGATGGTTTTAAACTATTTCTCCCAAATTGTGAATAGGCAGAAAAAAAATTTAAAGTGTTTATATCAGAGATTACTCATATCATTTGCTTTGGATCAATATCTTTTCCAGATGGTTTGCTTGAGAAAAGAGATTTTATTAAATTTTCTTTTCTTTTTCTTTTATTTAAGGATGAAAAAATCTGCATTTTGAGTCTAAGGGAATTATATTTTTTGGAAAATGTAATGAATAAAAAATCAATAAATTTGCCAAAAAATCCAACGTTATAGGGAGTCTTAAAAGATTTTATATATTGTGTTTCGAGATTTTTTTTGTTATTTATACTATTACTTTCAATATTTAAAACCTTTTTCTGTGTTGAATTTAAGTGAGCTAATGATGAAATCTTAAAAAGAGAATCAAGTGTCCTACTCTCATTAGATAGTGGTAAAAAACTTAACCATATAACTTCTCTTCCTGCGACCTCAGGAGATATTCTCCCATGCCAGGTTCTTACATCAAATAAAACAAAATCTCCGGGATTTAAATCATTTGCAACATAAAAATTCATCTTTGATTTATTCTTTACGTATTGATCAAAACCGATTAATAAATTGTTAATTTCTTTTCTTTTTTTGTGTGACTTTTTGAAAAAAAAGGTTGGCCCATTAATATCAGATTGTCCAGATAATGAAAGCATCAATAAAACAGCTTTTTCTCCATCCGCATGCGTTAATAAATCTGTATTATTAGATCTTATTTGTCTTAGGTATCTGAATTATCCAACTCTAACTGGCTCTTTGAAATATTCTTCTACGCTTTTAATTATTTCTTCTTTTAATACAAAACTTGCCGCAGATTCAGAAACAGCTCCCAAATCACTTATTTCAAATACATCATAATATTTTCTAAGAATCCTATCTTGATAATTTGTTAGTTTATTCACTGAATCAAAATAAGGTTTGATTTCACTTTTTATTTGTGATATTTGATTAATATTCAATAATAAATCACCTTTTATAACCCCATTGCTAACTAGCCCATTAAGGTATTTCGATATTAAGCTATTTGAATTTATAGAATTATACTTAACTTTTCTAGATTCCATAATTTTAATTCTGCATTTATATTTTGTTAATTTACCATAGAGTTTATTATTGATCACTAATTCTTTTGCTAAATATTTTTCTTTTTTTTAAATTTAAAAAACTCTAAATCAACTGCTATATTAAAAAAATGGGGCCATAGCTCAGCAGGTAGAGCACCTGCATGGCATGCAGGGGGTCAGGGGTTCAAATCCCCTTGGCTCCATTAGTTTTGAAAACAGCAATATATTTCATCTATTTCTTAAGATGATAGTTTTTAAGCTCTTAAAAAGACTACATTAGATGATTAAAATTTCTAAAACACTTTTAAAGTTTTTTTGAGTTTGAGAATTTTAATATTAAAGTGGCTTAAACAAATCTTAGTTAAAGATTATTTAGTTCTGATTAAATATAACAAAGGTTATGCAAGTATTAATTCATATTCTTAATCTTTATAAAATAAGAGTGATTTAAATATATAAAACCTTATAGAGACCCAAGTCTATATTTGATATGATTAGTACGAATTCATTTCATGGCATAGAAGATGAGGTTTATAAAATATTTAAAAGATTCAATTATAGGGAATATTAAGGGACCACTCAGAAAAGTTATGTTTTGGAAAAGATTTTTCAACTCTTATTTTTATAGTAATCTAATTGATATTGCAAGAAATCCAATAAATACATTAAATAGAAGTATTTTAAAAGGAAAATTTAAACCAAAAGATTGCAGTATTAAAATAAAAAAGAATGTAGGTTTTGTTAAAACATCAATTAAAGAAATACCAGAATTAGAAAATTCATTAGATAAGTTAATCAAACTTTTAAATGAAAAAGATTCAATAATAAACTCAAATTATTTAAAAGAAGATCTTAAAAAGAAAGAGGCTATAAAAACCTATCTAATTCAGTCTCTTGAACCCTCAGATTTGCTAAATAAAAATAACGAATTTATAATCAAAGCTGCCCTTTCTGAAAATTTACTTTGGAGCATAGCAGACTATACAGGATGGATTCCTCAAATAAATTTAATTAATTTACTTATAGGAAAACCTAATCAAAATCAATTTTTAGAAACAACTCAATTAACTCATAGAGATGGAGGTGATGCAAATCATCTGCATGTTTTTATTTATTTAAAAGATATTGATAAAAATGATGGTGCTACTCATATTATAGGTAATAAATTTTCTAGATTTTTTCCAAATAATTATCAGAAAGTAGGCTTAAAATATGCTTTAATGAGAAAAATTAATAAGATATTAAATAAATTAGGCAAAGGCTTACTTATCCCCAATCCAGAGAATTTTATACCTTTAGAGGGTAAAAAGGGAGATATAATCATATTTGACGCTACTAACTGCCCTCATTATGGAGGAAGAACTAAGAAAAATGGAAGTCGACATATTCTTCAATTTCATTACACAAGATTTGCTCCATACAGTAAAAGTTTTGTTAATGGTCAATTAAAAAATTTAGATATTACAAAGAGTTATGAAATATTAGAACTTTCAAGAAGAATAGCTAAAACTCCACTCCAGCAATTAGCTATTCCAAATTATTATGAAAGTCGATGAAAAATATATTTAAAATCAATAATTAAAGATAAAAAAGAGTAATTTTATCTTGTATTGTTAATTATGTTAACTCTGCGACATGATCAGCGAAAATAGTTGCAAAACCTAGTTATGCTTGATTGGTTATTTGAATGGTATGAAGGGGGTCAGCGGTTCAAATCCAATTGGCTCTATTGTTTATAATCTTAATATTTTAAAAATGCTTTTTAAAAATCAATCTGGAATAAATTATTTTTTTAAAAATAAACTAAGTTTAACTTTTAAAAAAAATATTAAAACTAGCATCAAATATCTAGATAAAAAATTTTTTAATAAGAGATTAATTAAATTTATAGGAAGTTGTATTTACAAATCAAGTTTACTATTTACTCCAAAGATAACAGCTTTACGAAAAGATACGAAGAAAAAATTTTCCTTAATAGAAAGATATAGATTTTTTGAAAGCGCACAATATTTTCTCCAAGTTAATAGATTTGATGGTTTATATATGGAATTTGGGTGTCATGAGGTTAATACTTTCAGAATGGCTTTAAATACATTGGGTAGTCATCATAAACCAAACAAAATAAGTAAATTTATTGCTTTTGACTCTTTTGAAGGGATGCCAGAACCAAAAGGGATAGATAGGCAAAAGATTTGGAGAAAAGGTATGAATTTTACTTCTGTAGAAGAATTTAAAAGGATCACAAAAAAAGATCTATATAGAGTAGAGGTAGTTAAAGGATTTTACTCTGATACTTTAAAGACTTATAAATTTTCAAAAAAAAATAAAATTGCTTTAGCGTATATTGATTGTGATTACTATAGTTCCACAATTGAGGTACTAAATTTTCTTTCTGATAAGATTTCACATGGTACTCTTATAGCCTTTGATGATTGGAATTGTTATTATGGTGATCCAAGAAAAGGACAAAGAAAAGCTTTTTCAGAATTCAAGCAAATTCTTGAGAAAAAATTTTATTTTGAGAAATTTAGAACTATATATACTGGTGGGATGTCGTTTATTTGTCTTGAAAAGGAAATTGGGTATGATTTCTTGTGAGGTGTTTAAAGGAAAGGCAGAACATTTATTCTGTTAGTTGAACATTGATAGTCAACTTCTTAAGTAGCCCTCTATTTGAAATCAATTTTTTTAATTAAATTATTGTAATTGATTTTTAATTATGTCATATGCAAAATATTATTTCTCATATAGTTCTTTAGTTGATATAATTTCTAATATTAAAAATTCAAAATAAGTGCTAAAAAATAGAGTTTATGAAAACTTTGAAGATAAAAATATTTGTATTATTGGCTTGGGTTATGTTGGATTAACGTTAGCTGTATCAATGGCTGAAGTTGGCTTTAAGGTTTGGGGCGTAGAGAAAATTATTAAAACTGTTGAAAATTTGAATAAAGGTAAAGCTCATTTTTATGAGCCAAAATTAGAAGAAAAAATGATAGAACTTTTAAGAAAAAAAGATTTAATTATAAGTTCTGAATTTCCAGATGATCAAAAGAAATGGGTTTATATTATTACTGTTGGGACTCCTTTAAATGAAGAAAATAAAATTAGATTAGATATGGTGGAGGCAGCATCTCATCAAGTAGGAGAACACTTGAAGGATGAATCATTAGTAATACTTAGATCTACCTTAAAGTTAGGCACTACACGCGAGATTGTTTTGCCAATATTAAAAAGTTATAAAAAAAGATTAGATATAGCTTTTTGTCCTGAAAGAACAGTCGAGGGACAAGCATTAACTGAATTAAGGCATTTGCCACAAATTATTGGTGGATTGACTTTTGAAGCAGGTTTAAGAGCTTCAAAACTATTTCAGTTCATAACTTCTACTGTAATAAAGGTCAATGAACCTGAAACTGCAGAAATGATTAAGATGATCGACAATACCCAAAGAGATGTATCCTTCGCGTTTTCTAATGAAATTGCCCTAGCTTGTGACGCATCAGGAATAAGTGCTGTAGAAGTAATAAAAGCAGGAAAACTTGGATATCCAAGAACTAATCTCTTTATGCCTGGTCCAGTTGGAGGTCCATGCCTTTCCAAAGATCCACATATATTGTCTGAAGGTTTGAAAAAATTTGATACCAATATCCAATTAGCAACTATTGCTAGAAAAATTAATGAAAAATTGCCTTATGATATTCGATTCAGAATAAAAGATATAATTTCTGAGATTTCAGATAATAAGAAAGTCAGTAAGATTGGGCTTTTGGGCTTAGCTTTCAAGGGTAAACCTGCTACAGACGATTTAAGAGGTACTATGTCTATACCAATCATAAAGGAACTTAAAGAGGAGTTCCCCAATGCTGATTATTATGGATTTGATCCAATGGTGAATAAGGAAAATACAAAAACTCTTAATATAATTTATGCGGAAAAAATAGAGGATGCTTTCGAAAATTCAGATATAGTTCTTATATTAAATAATCATAAGTATTTTGAAGATATGCCACTATCCAAATACATGAGTATTATGAACAAACCAGGATTATTATATGATCTTTGGAATAATTTCTCCGCAGCTGATCTGGACTTGCCTGATGGTCTTGTTTATACAGGTCTAGGTAACTTATCTCAATCAAATATTTACAATTAAGTTTAATTTTTTAGTTTTTTGCTTTCTAGAATTCTTATATTTTATAATATTTTTTAGAAAATCTATATTATAAATGAAAGTACTAATTACGGGCTCAAATGGATTTGTAGGTGGTTACATAGTGAATGAATTGCTGAAAAATAATTACTCTGTAGTTGGAATAGATAACTTTTCAAAGTATGGAAAAGTTTTGAAGAGTTATGATAAAAATCCAAGATATCTATTTAAAGAAGGTGATTGCAAAAACTCTCAAATTATTTACGAGCTACTTGACGGTTGTGAATACATCATTGCATGTGCTGCAATGATTGGAGGAATATCTTATTTCCATGAATTTGCATATGATCTAATAGCAGAAAATGAGAGAATTATAGCCTCCACTTTTGACGCGGCAATTAAAAGATTTAAAGAGGGTAGTTTAAAAAAAATAATTGTTTTATCTTCTAGTATGGTTTTTGAAAATTCAACAATATTTCCCTCCAGCGAAGATCATCTCAAAAAAATTCCTGCACCTTTAAGTACATATGGATTTCAAAAATTATCTACAGAGTACTTTGCTAAAGGAGCATTTGAACAATTTGGACTTCCTTATACAATCGTAAGACCTTTTAATTGTGTAGGAATTGGAGAAGGAAGAGCTATTTCTGATAAAGATATTTTGAGCGGAAATATAAAATTAGCTCTTTCACATGTATTACCTGATTTAATACAAAAAACATTAAAAGGGCAAAATCCATTAAAGATTCTAGGCTCAGGCACTCAAATTAGGCACTACACACATGGTAAGGACTTAGCCAGAGGAATTAGATTAGCGATAGAGTCTCCTTTAGCAAAAAATGAAGACTTTAATATTAGTACAGATAAATCAACAACAGTTATAGAATTAGCAAGAATGGTTTGGGACTGTATACATAAAGAGAAATTGCCGTTTAAATATGAATTAGAAAAAGGTTTCGAATATGATGTCCAAAAAAGAATTCCAGATACAAGTAAAGCAAAAAGATTATTGAATTTCGAAGCAGAAATTAAAATCGAAGATAGTATTTCAGAAGTTGCAGATTGGATTTCCAATGAAATAAAAAACAATAGGATGTAATGAAAATAGGATTGATATCATCTACCCTTCCTAATCCAAAATTTGGTGGAGGCGCAGTAACTACATATTCAATGTTAATGGCGATAAAAAAATTATCTAAAGACATAACTTTAATAGTTTTAGATAAAAGTTCTTTATCAAAAGAAATTGAAAAAATTTATATTTGTAAAGGTATAAAAATAGAATACTTAAAGAGGTCAAAAAGTAAAAATTCTTTAACAAAAAAATTAAAAGTTATTTTTCCTTTTTTATTTAAATTTAATGGATTATATGACTATAAATATGATCTTAAAACAGATTTTCCTCTTGAAGAATATGAAGTCATATTTGCATATCATTGGGAAGCTATTGATTTTCTTAGCCAAATTAAAAATGTCTATAAGATTGGTCTAGCTGGAGATCCTATAAATCATGCTATTGCATTTAGAGATCAACGAAATATAAGAGAATATAAATATTCTTTCAAAAGAAAAGTTTATTTCTTTTATAGGAAATTAATGACCAATTATTCACTTAAAAGAAGTATGGTAAGTGTATTAAATAATATGGATGAATCAGGTTTATTTGCAGCACACCATGCTAGGGAATTGAATTTTATGGGAGCAAGAAAATGCGTTTATATTAATACACCAATTTCCTTAGATCTTAAAGATAAAAAAATTTATGCAAGAAAAATTAAAAAATTTAATATCTTAATGGTGGGTCATCTTGCTGGAATTTCAACGCTTGAGGGAATCAATCTTTTTTTAAACCAAGTTTTGCCAGAACTAAAAATAAAATTAAGAGATGATTTTATTGTTACTATTGTCGGGCAATATGAACATGCAGAACTGAAACTAATTAATCAATTAAAGAATGAAAAATCTATAAATCTTCTTGGGAATATTGATAATCTTGCTCAACAATATGAAAATGCAGATTTACTACTAGTACCAACTCCAATTAATCTAGGGATTAGAGTAAGAATTTTGACTGCAATGATGTATGGTAAATTAATTGTAGCTCATTCTTCAAATAAGCAAGGTATACCTGAACTTATAAACGAAAAAAATTGTCTTCTTGGAAGAAATGGCAAAGAATTAAGTGAACAAATTATCAGAGTTTATAAATACAAAAATAGCTTAAATAAAATAAGTGATGATGCAAATAAAACATTTAAAAAATATTTTACTACTAATAATTTCTCTAAAAGATTTTCAAATATTTAAATCTGATAATGAAGAAAATTATTTTAAAATTAATTTTTTATTTTGAAATTATTTTAGATTTTTTGAAATGGAATTCTTATTTTTTTAAAGAAATTTTATTTTCTGTAAAAAAAAGTAAGGATAATAAAATTGCTTTAATAAGCAATTTACATTCAAATTTAGCATCTTCAAAAGTAGATGCAATTTTTACAATAATTCTGAGGAAAAAAAATTATAAAATCATTGTATTACTTAATAAAAAAAATATTTATATTCAATTTATATATCGTGTTTTGGGTAAAGTTGAATTTGTTTATTTAGAGGATTTTATTTATCCAGAAGATAATAAATTTAATATAAAAAAAGTAAATACAATAATCTCTCAAAACCAAAAATCTAGAAATCTTTTTGAATATGAGGAAAATAATGTGCGAATTGGTAGGAATGCTTTATCAACTACTCTAAGGAAATTAAGAATTGGCGCCTTAGATTTTAATAATAAGTTGCATGTAAAAGAGATAAAAAGGAATATTTTAATTTCTTTAAATTCAAAACTAGCAACTGATAGGATATTAAACTTTTTAAAACCTAATCTTTTAATTTTTATAGAGAGAGGTTACAGTCCCTCTGGAGAACTTTTTGACAATGCTTTAAACAGAAAGATAAATGTAATTCATTATTGTAGTGGCCCTGAAAATGAAAATTTAATTTTTAAAAGGTATAGTGCATCAAATAGAAGTGATCATCCTATTTCTATTGGAAAAGATACTTTAAAACTTTTAAAAAACTTAAAATTTGACTCAAAAGATCAAAAAGAGATAATTGATAGATTGAAAGCAAATTATGAAGATGGAAGTTGGTTTAATAGACAGCAATTGCAACTAGGTAAATCAATATTATCAATCGATGAAACTAGAAAAATATTAAAATTAAAAAAAGGTAGAAAGGTTGCGGTAATTTTTTCACATATTTTGTATGACGCTACATTCTTTTATGGAAATAGTATTTTTGAAGATTATGAAAAATGGCTTATCGAAACTATTAAATACGCTATCAAGAATACAAATTTAGATTGGATTATCAAAGTTCATCCAGTTAATGTTTGGAGAAGTAAAATGGATAAAAAGCCAATGGAACAACTAGAATTAATATCAGTTAAAAAGAATATTGGTCAATTACCTTCTCATATTCGTTTTTTGAAAGCCGATAGTCAAATAAATACTTATTCTTTATTTAATGTAATTGATTACGGATTAACAGTTAGGGGAACAATCGGCATGGAATTACCTTGTTGGGGCATACCTGTTATAACAGCAGGAAGTGGAAGATACTCTGGAACCGGTTTCACAATTGATCCTACTGATAAGAAAAATTATAAAGATACTTTAGAAAATATTCATAATTTACCTAAATTATCAGAAGAACAAATTTTGTTGGCTCAAAAATATGCTTATGCAGTTTTATTTGGGAAACAAATTAAAACTAATAGTTTTTCAATGATAAATAAGACTAATAAAGAAAATTCTATTTTTCAAATTAATACAATTGTTGATAGGACTTTTACTAATAATTTTTCAGATGTTAAATATATAGTCGATTGGATGGTTGAGAATAAAAATAGTGATTTAATGTCAGAAACATTTATGAACAGAATAAATTAAATTCTATAAATTAATTAAATTTGAGAAAGCTCTCAATTTAGCAAATTACCTTCTCTAATTAATTCTGTGGCTTTTTTTTGACAAGATTATAAATATCTAATTTAATTAAGGATTTTTAAAATGGTGTCCCCATTACGTTTAAATAAATTCAATATTTTTTTTAAAACAAAATATATAATTTTTTAAACACCAACTTGCCAAATATTTATATTATTTTTCTTTGCTGATTCTTTATTTGTAATTCCTCTCGTATCAAAAAGCCAAGATGGTGATCTCATGATAGATGAAATCTCCTTCCAATTAATATTTGCAAATTCATCCCATTCTGTTAAAACAACAAGGGCATCTGAATTATTTGCAGTTTTGTATAAATTATCTTCTACTAACCATGAGTCATTATTGAATGTAATATCGCTTCTAATACATGCATTTTTTAAATCCATATCTATTTGTTGATTATTTACTTTTGGATCGTAAATTTTTAATTTAGCGCCTTCTTCAATTAAATCCCTACAAATATTAATTGCAGGCGATTCACGCGTATCATTTGTGTTCGCTTTAAATGCAAAACCTAATATACCTATACATTTATTTGATAAAGTTCCAAAGAGTTTTTGAACTATAATTTCTGAAATCCTTTTTTGTTGCCAATTGTTAATATCTAAAAGTTTCTCCCAGTAAGAAGCTACTTCATCTAATCCATAATAATTACTTAAATAAACGAGATTCAATATATCTTTTTTAAAACAACTGCCTCCAAATCCTGGACCGGCTTTCAAAAAATTAGATCCAATTCTATTATCCATGCCAACTGCTTCGGCTACATCTCTTACATCAGCCCCAGTTGATTCACATATTGCTGAAATTGAATTAATTGAACTTATTCTTTGCGCGAGGAAAGCATTAGCTGTTAATTTACTTAATTCAGAACTCCATAAATTTGTTTTTAAAATTTTTTGAGGTTCTACCCAATTCAAATAAATACTTTCAAGCGCCTCAATAGCTTTTAAATCATCTCCACCAATTAGTACTCTATCTGGATTTTCTAAATCATTAATTGAGGTTCCCTCCGCGAGAAATTCAGGATTTGATAAAACCGAAAAACGTTTTGATTCTGATTTACTATTTTTATCGGTTGAATCTTTGTTAGAAATGAGTATTGATTTTACTGTCTCTGCTGTTCTTACAGGAAGTGTACTTTTTTCAACCACAATAGTATTCCCAGTTGAAAATTTAGAAATTTGTCTAGCAGATGCTTCAACCCATCTTAGATCTAATGCTTGTCCTGCTCCAACTCCTTTTTCTTTAGTAGGAGTATTAACAGATAAGAAAACCATATCCGCTTCAAATATTGCTTGTTCAATATTAGTTTTAAAAAAAAGATTCTTACCTCTACATTTCTTTATTAATTTATCTAAGCCAGGTTCATATATCGGCAAATTTTCTAGATTTTTATCATTCCAAGCTTCAATTCTCTTATGATTAATATCTACTACAGTTACATTGATATTTGGACATTTAGACGCAATAACTGCCATAGAAGGACCACCTACGAAACCAGCTCCAATACAACAAATATTTTTTATCTTATTATTCATTAATTAAAAAATTTGTTCAATAATATTGGGTATCACTATAAGTTATCTATGGTTAAATAACATTAATATCATTGAATACTGTAGCATTAACTATAGTTTTTATTATCCAGGATACATTAAAAAAATGTGCGGAATAGTTGGGTTGATCGGTTCACAATCTGGAAACTGGATTAATAAAATGAATGACGTTCAATACCATAGGGGTCCAGATGAAGATGGACTTTATAGTGATGGGGCAGAGATCTCATTAGCTATGAGGCGCTTATCAATTATGGATATTGAAGGAGGAAGTCAACCTTTAATTTCTAATAATCGGCAATATGCTCTTATTTACAATGGAGAAATATTTAATGCTTTTGATTTACGCTTAGATTTAGAAAAACAGGGAGAAATATTTGATACAAAAAATTCTGATACAGAATTGCTTTTTAAAATACTTCAAAAAGAGGGAATTTATTCTGTTCGTAAACTTAATGGTATGTTTTCCTTCGCTTTCTTAGATAAATTTAACAATAAACTTTTTCTTGCAAGGGATCGTTTTGGTATTAAACCACTTTATTACACTGCGCAAAATGGGTTTTTTTGCTTTTCTTCAGAATTAAAGAGTATTTTAAGCTTACCTTTTATAAAAAGAGATATAAATATGCAAAGTTTATTTGACTATCTTAGTTTGTCTTATGTAAATGGTCCAAATTCAATTATTGATGGTATTAGACGTTTAAATCCAGGACATATATTAGAATATGACTTAAGTAGTAAAGAATTTAAAATTATTAGATGGTGGGAGCCATTATTTAAACCAAATAATGATTTAAATATTAATAATATTTCTAATGAAATTATAGATAAACTTGAATCTTCTATAAAAAGATGGACTATTTCCGATGTAGACATTGGCGCTTGTTTATCTGGAGGGCTTGATTCATCAGCAATAGTTGCTTTATCGCATAAATTAGGGAAATCTATTAAGACCTTCTCATTAGGCTTTGATGATGAATACGCTAAAGATTTAGATGAATTGCCTTTAGCTAGAAAAGTCGCTTTAGAATATGGTACTGAGCATATGGAAATAATTTTAAAACCTGAAGATATTCTTGAAGATTTAAATTCTATGATTTCATCAATTGATGAGCCATACGCCGGTGGATTACCTACATGGTTTGTTTTTAAGTTAATGTCTAAATATCTTAAAGTTGGTCTAACTGGTACTGGAGGAGATGAACTATTTGGTAATTATGGAAAATGGTGTGGTCTAGAAAAAAATTTACCTTGGCTTTATAAACCTAGATCTAAATACAAAATAACTAGAAAAGAATTTGAAAATAAATTTTTCAATAAATTCTATTACTTTAAAAATTCTGACAAGATTTCTATCATAGAAAATATGAATTATCAATTTTCAAATACTTCTGATTATTTATACGATCTTTTTTTAAATTCAAATTCTTCTAATATCAGAGACTCTATTGCTTGTACTGATTGGTTAACTCAGCTCCCAGATGAATTTCTTTTGATGAATGATAGATTTTCAATGGCACATTCTTTAGAAGCGAGAACGCCCTTTCTTGATAATGAATTAATTGATTTAATTTTAAAAATACCCTCAAATTTAAGAACAAAACAAAGAGATTTGAAATATCTTTTAAGGAAATCTCTAAGGGGTTTTCTACCAGATGAAATTTTGAATGCAAAAAAAAAGGGATTTATTTTGCCAGTTGATAGATGGTTGAGAACAAATTTAAAGGATCTTACTAGAGAATATTTAGACCCGATTCGCTTAAAAAAAGAGGGAATATTTAATGCTGATATTTATAGTAGATATGTCTCACCACATTTTGCAGGTAAGAGTAATAACTCCTTAAAAATTTGGACTTTATTAATGTTTCAATTATGGAAAGAAAATAATTTGAGTTGATTATCGAATGCGCATTCTACATTTTTCTACAAGTGATAAAATTGGGGGCTCTGCTAAGTCAGCATCAAGAATTCATAATGGATTAAAAAATAAAGGGATTTGTTCTAAAATGTTTGTTTGTGATAAATCCTCTGATGACAATGATGTTAAAGAAGTATCTAGAAACATAGTTATTAAAAAATTTGACTATTTCTCAAATAAGATACTTCAAAAATTTGGAATTCAATATGGATTTATTCCATCGTCAATAAATTTGCATAACCATCCATGGATTTTAAATGCAGATATTATTCAACTTTTTAATATACATGGCGGTTATTTTTCATTAAATTTATTTGATAAAATAGCGAAAAAAAAACCAATAGTTTGGAGGCTTTCTGATTTATGGCCAATAACTGGACATTGTGCTTATCCAGTTAATTGCGATAAATGGATAAATGGTTGCAAGAGTTGTCCAGATCTTAATAGTTATCCTTCAATTGGAATAGATACATCAAATTTACTTTGGGAAAAGAAAAGAAAACTTTATCTATCTGCTAATTTATCTATTATTGCGCCCTCTACTTGGACGAGGGATGCAGCTAAATCAAGCCCTTTATTGAATGGTAAGAACGTACATTTAGTTCACAATGGGATAGATATTGATCAATTTAAAGGAATTGAACGTAATAAAGCAAGAAAAAAGTTAGGAATATTTGATGAATCGAGAAAAGCTATTTTATTTTGTGCACATGTCGCTTTTAATAATCCTAGGAAAGGGACAGATATTTTGTTAGATGCTTTGAGCAGGTTTAAAAATAGATCTGATGTTTTTTTTATCCCAGTTGGTATGAATTCTAAAAAATGGTTAAACAAACTTCCTATTGATGTTTATCCAATCGAATTTAATAATAATATAGATCTTATTAAGACAACCTATTCAGCATGTGATGTCGTATGTGTACCCTCATCTACAGATAATTTACCAAATACAATTTTAGAGTCTATGTCATGTGGAAAACCAATAGTCGCTATTAATACTGGAGGTATAAAAGATATTATTATTAACAATTTTAATGGACTTTTGTCTCCTCCAAATGACCCGGATTCATTATTTAAGAATCTCGATTTTATATTGTCTAATGAGGAATGGAGAAGAAAAGCAGGTTTCAATAGCAGAAAAATAATAAAGGAAAATTTTTCAAAAGATAAAGAAATTTCATCCATCATCAGAATATATGAAAATATCATTGAAGGAAAAAAAAATTTTTAGCAAAAAGTATATTTAAAAATGAGAATTAAACACATTGATGGACTAAGGGCTTATTCTGTAATTGCAGTTGTATTATTTCATGCTTTACCAGAAATATTCCCAAATGCTTATATAGGAGTTGATTATTTTCTTGTTATAAGCGGTTATGTAATATCAAAAAAATATATCTTTACTGAACATGAATTTAACTTTTTAAATTTCTGGAAAAGAAGAATTATAAGATTATATCCTCAGTTGATAGCTTGCATTTTGTTATGCATCCCGTTTGCATTGTTTATGATGTCTCCAGATTTATTGGAGAATTTTTTTCAATCATGTGTAGCTACATTACTAGCAGCTAATAATATTTTATTATCATTAACATCAGGATATTGGGGTAGTGCAAATGAATTAAAGCCTTTATATACTACTTGGAGTCTTGCTCTAGAAGAACAATTTTATTTATTGTTGTCTATACTTTTGTTTTGCTTTGATATAAAGAAAAGGAAAAATTTACTATTATTACTAGGTGCGATATTGTTCATTACAAGTATATTTTTCTGTTTAAATAATGGTTTTCTGCTAGGTAAATCAAATTATCTTTTACTGCCCTCAAGATTTTGGGAGTTTGCCATAGGTATCATTGCTGCTTGGATTTCTGAAAAGGAATATAAGTTGCCAAATTATACTTCAACTATTTCATTAGTAATTATTATTTTTTTCACATTTGAGAATTTCACAATTACACAAAACGCACCCTCAGTTTTATTTTTTGTTCCACTAGTATGTGTAGCATTAATTTGTATAGATTCTTCCTTAAATAAAATCCAACAATTACTTAGTTTAAAACCAGTTGTTTATATAGGTCTAGCTAGCTATTCAATTTATTTATATCATCAACCATTACTAGCATTTGTAAGATTAAGTTCCTATGAAAAATTAGACCAAAATATAAGTATTTTCATTATATTTTTTTCTATTTTAATAGGCACTATTATGTATGAATTAGTAGAAAAAAAAGGCAATTTATTTTTAAGGTTATTTAATAAATTTAGTGAAAATTTTAGAGCAATTGCACTATTGATTTTTTCTTTATTTCTAGCAAGTTTATCTTTTTGGGCTGTTTTAGGTAAAGGTTGGTTTAAATCTAGATTCCCCCATCTGCTTATCAATGGAGAAATTCCACTTGGTTTCTTGGGAGGTAAAAAATATACGGATATACCCTACAAATTTTTAAACAAAGAATTTAAAGTAAATGATAAGGAAATTAAAATTTTATTTATCGGTGATAGTAAAATAAGAGATTTAATGAATGCTTTTATACTTATTGAAGGTGAATTGAATACCAACTTTGACTTATCCTACATAGATTCTTATGATCATAAAAATAATTTACATAAAAAAATTGCTTTTAACTCACAACTTGTTTTTACACAAATGGCTCATGAAAGAATGACTCATCTGCCAGTAAATAAAGTAATTTTAGTAGAAACAAGGAAAAATTTTATAAATAATATTAACCCAATTTTTTTTAAAAAAGATATTGATAAAAGGATAAACTTTAGAGCCAAAGATTCTGAAATAAAAAAAGATTTATTTAAAATTAATGAAAATGGTCAGTTAATATTAAGTGATATTCAACCTTTTCTTGATGAAAAAGGGTTTAAAAAAATTACTGATAACAAAGGGAATTTAATTTCGTTTGATGGAATACATTTATCAGGATCTGGTGTGAGGATTTTAGGAAATAGTCTAAAACAAAATATTTTTTTAATAGAAAAAATAAGAAGACTTGAAAAAAAGAATATAAATTTATAAAAATTTTTTAATTTCAAATAAAAAGGTTTTTTTCTTTTTTTTTTGATTTTTTATATAAGTTATTTCTTATTATTCTTATTAGAAAGAGAATTACGAAAACAATAACACAACCTACTGAAATTGACGCGATCAAAGCTTCATATTTATTAAATCCAATTCCAATAAATTGTTCTTGAATATTTTTAGATTTATTTGCAGCAAAAATATATAGAAATTGAGATGGAATAAAAGATAAAAATGAACAGGTAAAATATTTCTTATATGGAATTTTGCAACTCCCAGCAGCAAAAGCAATAAGTGATGTTGGGATTACTGAAGAGAGAATCAATAAAAAAAGTTCCAAAAAACTCATACGCTTTATTAGTGGTGTATATTTTTTTG